>JGI24700J35501_10930918_pt1 | contig 45536 bp, 47 predicted proteins | sample TergutTh196P1_FD_35501 | JGI IMG/M metagenome (IMG submission 35501)
CTCACACACGCACCTAGAATTGCATTTTGAGATTTCATAAAATTTTCGTAGTTGAACGATTTTAAAGTCTGTAGGATTGCGAAAAAGCTGCCATAATGGTATACAACATGTTTTACTAACGATTCAAACTGGGTTAGATAAGTTTTGAACTATCGTCTTCCGAATGACCAAAACCAAACAAGAGTACGCATCTTAGTCACCTCCTTCCTAACGATTCAAACTAAGTTAGACAAGTTTTGGACTATCGTCTTCCGAATGACCAAAACCAAATAACAGTAAACGGGGGCTTCATCATCTTAGTCACCTCCTGATGGTACAAATTTCAAATAAATAAGCGAGACCCACTTGATAAGGTAATGAGAAAATTATAAGCTATTTACTGAAAAATTGCAAGTGATTTCCAGGATGATTGGTATAAGATGCAAAAAATGGGTACAAGATGCACGTTGGTGTAGAAAAAATGATAATCTTATCTTTTATAAATGGCGCCATCAAAACTAATGGTTGCAATAAACTTGTCTTTGTCCGCTTTAAAATCTGTGATACCGCCATACTTTTTAACGATTCTTTTGATGGTTTTTGTTCCGAACCCATGATTGAGTTTGTCTGCTTTTGATGTCATTAAATCTCCATTGGGATACCTGCTTAGTTCTCCTTTAAAATTATTTTCAACTTGAATTCGGAAGCGATTTGTATCTGTTCTGATTGTGACAGTGACATACCCTTTGTCGGTTTCTACTTGTGATGCTGCCTCGAAAGCATTCTTCAGTAAATTGGAAAATAGGTTTGATAAATCTCGTGGCGTTATTGTTAAGTTGCTCGGAATAACGCCTTTCCAATCGGCTTTTAATCCTTTGAATTGGCTGTTTGATTCTAATGCTAATAGATTGGCGTTGATCTCAATGGCACCTGTTTCTGTTCCGGTCGTCTTAACAATCTTGTCTAAATCTCCGACCATTTCTCGGATGGTTTTTAAGGCACAGTCAATGGCATTAGATTTTAAAAGGGCTTCTAAAGCAATTAATTCATTTTTAATATCATGTCTAAACCGTCGGAGTTCTGAGTCTCTTTCTTGCATTTTTTGATAATGAAATTGTTGCTGTTGATTGATCTCTAACTGTTGTTGTTCGTTGTTTTTGACCCGTTGAACTTCATTTTTGGTTGCGATTAAATAGACAATGCTATAAATCGCGCCAAAACCGCTGATTAAGGCGAAGGAATTGGTGATTCGTCTAAACCAAGTTTGGTTATCAAGTAGAGATAAATTATCAACATAATAGCCAAAAATGCCAATGAAGAAGACGATAAAAACGAGTTCTGTTTTATTCAAAGTTCGAATATTAAGCTGCAAGCCTAACTTTTTAACGATCAAGTGAAAACTCCAAATCGATAATGTTCCTAATCCCAATCCAGCTAAACTGTGTATGGGGTTGGTATAACGGTACAGTGTGTCTACGCCGATCAATGTGAACACGAATGTTGTTGTGAATGAACTGATGAATGCCATAAGGAGATAAATAAATGGCACCCATAAAAGAATGATTAAACGCTTGGTGGTAATAGCCGAATAGATCATCAAACCATTGATTAAGACCAATGCAATCAGGGTATCATATGTTCTAACGGGTTGGTACCCATAATGAAATTGTCTGATGATGTCAAAGATGACCAATGCGAGGAAAATGATACAGTTTGCTTTCTTGATTGATCTCACTTTTTCAAAATTCAAAATGTTGTAAATGATTAAATGCATCATGAGAAATATCAGTAAGTATTGTAGCGCCAGCATGTTATTTTTCCTCCCCGAAAAGTAAATAGTTTGACCAAGCTTGTTTAAACGTTTTTTTGTAAGTCCTACTTAAATTTAATTCATCGTCATTGCTTAGGTAAACGATATTATCTTCAAATTTCTCGACATTTTTTAAGTTGACCAAATTGTTTTTATTGACGTAAACGAATTCGGCTTGAGCTATTTTCTCTAACCAGAATGCCATCGGTTTTCTCGTGGCGTATTCTTCTCCAGATTCCATGTTGATATAACAGATCTTTCCATCGGCAAATAAACTAACGATTTCGTTGACATATACTTTAGCTTGCGCCTTATACTGGCTATTTCCGTAATGTGTTATTTCAAGGTACTTCCGGTTATTGATGTTCAAAACCGCACGTGATAACACGGCTTCAAATTTTTCATGAGGATCACCTTTTAATAAAAAATCAAAGGGATGCAAGCTGACACTTGCTCGTACGACTTCAAGTGGCTGTTCGATACCTGACAAAAATATGACCAGTGGTTTAGGACTTGTTTGATTTAACTTAATCAGTGTCTCTATTCCATTTAAACCAGGCATTTCATAGTCGAGAAAAATAATGTCATGTAACGTACGGCTGTTCACAATTTCTAAGCCATCAGCATACAGTTTAAATCTGACTTTTATCTGTTGTGGATTTAAAATCAATTCTATTTTTTTCTTGATCTTTTTTCTTACTCTTTGATCATCATCAACAATACCAATGATAAGTTCTGGCTTCATTTGCATACCTCCCTAATTTATGGATTATTATACCATACATTTAAGGATAAAAAATAAAAAGTTGGGTCTAAGCTGGCATTTTTGGAGAGAAAAATAAATTTTTGTCATTATAAGAAAATTTTATGAGCTTTTATTCGTTTTAACCGAGGATGCGCTGTTAGCGTATTGAAACGATTGATCGTTATAAGTAGGTGAGAAATTTTAAAATTTCTTCAAAGGATTGATAAGAAATTAATAAGTTTGGCACTTGAATATTTACAAACGCGTCTGATCATGATATAATTGTCATATAATAAAAAGCGAGCCAACTGTTGCGGGAAACAACAATTGACTCTAACAGATACCGATTAAGACGGTAGCAAAGTTTGTTATTACGAAAGTAACGTTAACCTGCTAAAGTTAAGACGTTACTTTCTTTTGATTTTGTCGATGTAAGTTAGCAATGCGAGAATAAACATTCCGATTGCCATTAACTCCACTATACATGAATATCGCCAATGTTTCAAGAACTTTCGGGTTGTTACGACATTGGTTTTTTTAAATGTCATAAAACCTTGCTTAAACGCATAAAAACAACGATAAATAAAGACCTCCTTTAATTGGCTGAAACAAGCTTAACTTGAATTTTTAATTGATTGAGACTTTCGATTGAACTTCGAGCGTTTTTTTGTTTAGAAAAAAAATAATGACGCATAATAAACTAGTAATAAAACAGAAAGGTGGAAATGAAATGAGCCCAAAAGAGTTACTCTATATCAAAGATGCGTTGTCACATGCAAAATTTATGAAAGAAAAGTGTACACACGCTGCTAGTCAAGTAACAGATGCAAGTTTGAAACAATTAATTGAGGATGCAGCGGGACGACATAAAAAAATGTTTGACGACATTTATACTGTATTGGCTAGTCATGCAAATGGAGGTGCTTAAAGATGAATGATCAATTAATCATGACGAATATTTTATCACTTGTTAAAGGTGCGTCTGATATGTATATGCACGGTGCAATTGAAGCAGCTTGTCCAAAAATCAATGCTGCATTTAAACAAGCATTAGCTGCTAATTTAGCGCTACAACATGAGGTTTTTGATGCAATGAAACAAAAAGGTTGGTATCCAATTCCAGAAGAAACACCAGAGAATATCAATAAAGTTGTTCAAGAATTTGCAACAGGCTGTTAAATGAACAAAGAGAAGCGCAGTTCTCCTTTTCTCATTAAAAATTAAAATAACAAAAAACCCCTTAATAACGAAAAACTCGTTTTAAGGGGTAATTGAGTTAAGCTTTTAAAACATGATTTTTAATGGCATGGGCAACGCCTGATTCTAAGTTACTTAAGGTCACCACATCTGCAGCTTCTTTTACTTCTGGTTCTGCATTTTCCATTGCAATAGACAAACCCGCAATGTTAAGCATCCCTAAATCATTTAAATTATCCCCCACGGCGATGGTATGTTCTAGCGGAATGTTAAAATGGTTCGCCAAGGCTTTAAGGCCTGTGCCTTTATGACCATCTCCAGATGAAATGGAAATGTTATCAACGTAAGAAGAGGTCATCATAACATTGTCTAGCGTCTTTACAAAAGTGGAACAAGTTTCCTTTTTCTTAGGGTTGGGTAAGAAGACGAAGATTTTAAAAATATCAGCCTTTGTCACTTCTGACAAGTCTTCAAAAGTGAGAACACTATGATTTTGACTATATTCTGCCATAAATTCATAAGATTCAAAAGGTGAACCTTTTGCACCAGGTGAAGTCTCAAATTCCGCTTTCACACGTTCAAGGAAGTCCGGCTTTGAATAAACGCCAGTACTTGCATAAATAAGAAATGGATACGTCTTGTCTAAATAATTAACGACTTCTTTTACGAGTTTTTCGGGCATGGATACGCGGCTAATTTCAATGTTATTAACAAGCGTAATGGCGCCATTGCTTCCAGAAACGGGTAAATGTTCCAGTCCTTCTTCTTTTAGCAATTCTAGTACACTCTCATGAGAACGACCTGATACAATAGCAACAATGTGCCCTGCTTCCTTCGCTGCTAAAATGGCAGCTTTATCTGCAACTGAGATACCTTCGTCCCCAATTAAGGTACCATCCATGTCGATGGCAATTAATTTTTTTTCCATTTACAAAAATCTCCCTCGTAATAAGCCGTTAATGGCTAAAATCTCTGCTTCTGGTAAATCCCTTTCGTGGTCATCTACATCAACCATCGTATAAACAACATCACCCGAAGAACGACTTAACATTTCGCTAATATTAAAGCCAGAGCTCCCTAGAATGGTTGTTAAGCTACTGATCACATTTGGAATGTTTTGGTGGAAAATACAGATTCGATTTTTACCGACATAAGGGAGGCGACAAGGTGGGAAGTTTACTGAATTTCTGATTTCACCGTAGAGGAGATAATCACGTATTTGAGAGCCGGCCATAACTGCACAATTTTCTTCTGCTTCTGGGGTTGAAGAGCCGATGTGAGGCATTGTGATAATATTTGGATGACCTAAAAGTTTCGCAGATGGGAAGTCTGTTACGTACTTACCGACGATGCCAGCTTCTAACGCATCAAGCAAAGCGTCATTATCGAATAATTCTTCACGAGAAAAGTTGATGATTTTAATGCCCGGCTTACATTTTTTAAAGAAATCAGCATCAAATTTATGTTTTGTCTTGTCAGTCGCTGGGATGTGAACGGTTAAATAATCCAAACGACCATACATAGAAGACTCTTCTTCTGCGGTTACTTTTTCAACTTTATTTGAAATACGCCATGCAGCATCAATGGTTAAATAAGGATCAAAACCAATGACGTGAACACCCATACGATGAGATAAATTAGCAACTAAACCACCGATGGCACCTAGTCCGACAACACCTAATGTTTTACCCATGATTTCAGGACCTGTAAACTTATTTTTATTTTTTTCAACCAGTGCAGGAACGTCGTCGTTAGGCTCGAGGCTTTGTGTCCAGTTAATACCCGCATGGACGTCTCTTGAAGCAAGTAACAAGCTGGCAATGACTAACTCTTTAACGCTATGAGCGTTCGCACCAGGTGTGTTGAAAACTGGGATTCCTTGTTTTGTACAGTCTGACACAGGGATATTATTAACACCTGCGCCTGCACGTGCAATGGCTAAGAGGTTGTCGCCTAAATCTGTAATTTTTGCACTCCTCACTAAAATTCCCTCTGGATTGCTGATTTCTTTGCCAGCAGTAAATCTATCCTCGGGTAGTTCATTGATTCCTTTTTGAGCAATTTCATTTAATGTTAAAATATTATACACTGTGTTTCACCTCAAACTCTTTCATGAATTCAACTAATTTCAGCACACCTTCTAATGGATGAGGTGTGTAAATACTGGCACGCATGCCACCAATGGTTCGATAGCCACCTAAATTGACCAATCCAACTTTTGCTGCTTCATCTACAAACAATTTATCTAACGCATCATCTTTTGTTCCAAATGTGACATTTTGTGTCGAACGGGCTTCTTTATCAACAAAGGCATGGAACAATGCTGATTGGTCTAAGAAGTCATAGAGAATCCCTGTTTTATGTGTTTGGTGTTCTTGGACTTTCGCTAATGTACCAAACGTTTCCTTATACCAACGTAAAACTAACAAGGTTAAATAGACTGCATAAACAGGTGGTGTGTTATACATGGATTCGTTATTCGCATAAGTTTTATAATTAAGCATCGTTGGTGTTTCTTCTTTTGCATTTCCTATTAAATCGTCACGGACAATGGCAACCGTTAAGCCTGCAATTCCAAATTGCTTTTGAGCACCTGCATAGATAAGACCATGCTTGCTCACATCGTAAGGTTTTGCTAAAATAGCAGAGGTCATATCTGCAACGATAGGTGCATCAGTCATCGGTAATGTATGAACAGCTGTTCCATAAATGGTATTATTAGCTGTATAATGATAAAAATCAGCATTTGGTGTGAGCTTCTCGGGTTTGATTTCAGGTATATAAGCATAATGACGATCTTTAGAAGAACCGACTACATTTACACTCATGTAGCGACTAACTTCAGCTTTTGCTTTTTCAGACCAATTTCCTGTTATCAGGAAGTCAGCGACACCGTTTTTGTACAAGTTAAAGGGTAGCATTGAAAATTGGAGTGATGCCCCGCCTTGACAAAAAAGGATTTGATAGTTTTCAGGAATTTCCATTAATTCACGAAATAAACCTTCTGCTTCTTCAAAAATGCTTCTAACCATTTTTCCACGATGGCTCATTTCCATGATGGACATGCCGCTACCTTCATAATCAAGCATTTCTGATTGTGCTTTCATTAAGACTGCTTCTGGTAACATTGCAGGACCAGCGCTAAAGTTATAGACTCGCTTCATTTATAAATAACCTCCTTATTTTTAGAGTATGATATCATAATTAACAAACCATGTCTAGAAGAAAAGTAAATGATTCACATGATCCGCTTATTTTAATGTTAAGAAAACGTTATTTCAAGTCTAACAAAAGCAAAATAGTCCAAACGATACGCCATATGGGAAAAAGATATTTCAATCCATGCAATAAAACCATGTCAAAACATTGTATTTTCTAAGAAAATTCTGTACAATATAAAGATGACAATTACAAATTGATAAACATGAACTGTCAGTAGAAGTTGGAAATTTAGTTTTTATAAAAATCACATAAATTTATATGTAAAGGTAGGTCAAAACAGATGCAGCACGATGCAATAATCGTATTAGATTTTGGTAGCCAATATAACCAATTGATCGCTCGTAGAATTAGAGAATTTAATGTTTACAGTGAGATGGTGTCTCATAAAATTTCGGCTGATGAAATTAAAGCGCGTGGGAATGTAAAAGGGATTATTTTATCGGGAAGTCCAAAAAGTGTAACAGACCCAGATGCTTATCAAATAGATGAAGCGATTTATGATTTGGGCATTCCGATTTTGGGCATTTGTTACGGCATGCAGTTAACTGCTCATCTATATGGTGGAAAAATTGAAAAAGCCGAAAAGCGTGAATATGGAAAAGCAGAGATCACTGTTAAAAATGCTAACTGTTTATTTGATGCTTTACCGGTCCAGCAAGTTGTTTGGATGAGTCACGGTTATCATGTAACAGACTTACCAGAAGGATTTGTTGTAGACGCCAGTAGCCCATCTTGTGCAATTGCGGCAGCATCATGTACTGAAAAAAATATTTACCTTTTGCAATATCACCCAGAGGTACAACATTCTGAATATGGCACACAAGTTTTAAATAATTTTGTATTCAACATTGCGAAAGTCACTGCTAACTGGACCATGGCCAACTTTGTCGACGTTGAAATTGAAAAAATTAGAGCGCAAGTTGGCAATGGGAATGTCTTATGTGCTTTATCAGGTGGTGTTGACTCATCGGTGGTTGCGGCTTTGATCCATAGAGCCATTGGAGACCAGCTGACATGTATGTTTGTGGATCATGGCTTACTTCGGAAAGGAGAGGCAGAGGGTGTTGTAGATACCTTTGATGGCCAATTTGGTATGAACTTTATTAAAATTGATGCAAAAGACCGTTTCTTGAGTAAATTGATTGGCGTATCTGATCCTGAGCAGAAGCGTAAGATCATCGGGAATGAATTTATTTACTGTTTTGATGAAGAATCTGCTAAACTAAAAGATATGAAGTTTTTGGCTCAAGGAACGTTATATACAGACATTATTGAATCGGGAACAGAGACCGCTCAGACCATCAAGTCTCACCATAATGTCGGTGGCTTACCTGAAGATATGGAATTCGAATTAATCGAGCCACTCAATACATTATTTAAAGACGAAGTGCGTGCTTTAGGATTGGAACTAGGGTTGCCAGAAGAAATTGTGTACCGTCAACCTTTCCCTGGTCCAGGACTAGGTATTCGTGTCCTCGGAGAAGTGACCGAAGAGAAACTTGAAATTGTCCGAGAAACCGATGCGATATTGCGTGAAGAAATCAAAAAAGCTGGCCTTGAGCGAGACGTTTGGCAATACTTCACAGCATTACCTAATGTAAAGACAGTGGGTGTCATGGGTGACGAACGAACATATTCTCATGTCATTGCTATCCGTGGTGTCTCATCCATTGACGGCATGACAGCTGACTGGGCAAGAATTCCCCATGAAGTCTTAGCTCATATCTCAACACGGATGATTAACGAAGTCCAAGGCGTGAATCGTGTCGTTTACGACATTACGAGCAAACCGCCGGGAACGATTGAGTGGGAATAGAACCAAAGAGCTTGAAACGTTGTGAAGGCAATAGTTTCAAGCTTTTTTTTGTTTGAATGAAGATGTCATAAATGATATTGTCAAATTTAGTTGATATAAATTCAGAAAAACAAAATTTGAGAAATTAGAGTTAGTAGTAATGGATATTTAACAAAAAATGTGCTATAATAATATTAATTAAAATTTTAATTAAGGAGTGTTTGAGATATGCAAAACATTATACCAATTTCTGATATGAGATTTTACAATGAATCGTTGAGCAAAGTTGCTGTGGGTTCTGAAGTAGTTTTAACAAAAAATGGAAAAGCCAAATATACTGTCGTTGATTTCGAAGAATGGGAGCAAACAAAAGCAACATTGGAGCTTTTAAAGGAAATTCAAAAAGGGGTAAATTCATTTAAAAACAAACCCACTCATACGATTGAGGATTTTGAAAAAAAGTATGGTTTGTCTGAATGAAAGAATATAACGTAAAGATTGCAGATGAAGTTTATAGTGATATTGATGATGCCGTTTTTTACAAAGAAAATCTAGGCACATATCAAACTAATATTGATGCATTCTTAGAGGCTGTTAGGGTTGAATTTAGGCGATTAATAACAAGCCCTAAGATTGGTGCAAAATTATCAAATAGGATTCCTTTTGAAACTAATATGCAGTATCTTTTAATAGATGATTATTTGTTAATTTATGAAATTCAAGCTGATAAAGATGTCAATGTTTACAGATTGTTACCTGCTAAAAGTAACTGGCAGAAAATCTTATTTGGTTAGAAGTTAAAAATATAGTGTGGTAGCTTTTTTGGTAGCCATTTAAATTATTTCTAACTATTTTGGGTGGTTTTTTCGTTGAGTTCAGCACGTTTAAAATTCTGATTTCCGCCCCATGTAGTTTGGTTGACTGATGCTGTTTCGATGTTGAAAAATTGTTCCTCCCCATCGAAATATAGCGGAAGATATGGTATAATGTCAAAAGCAGGAAGTTTAAGACGGTGGCAAAGCGATGATATTCAAGAAAGGAGGTTTATCCGATTTTTTTGAAAGGAGCTGACGCCTATGTACGAGTATTTGGATTCTGGTGTTGCTTCGAAAGGAGGACGCATGAGTGTTGCCGAAGCAATTGGATTAATGTTCGCATTTGGAATGTTTATCCTAGCATTGCTGACGTACATCGATAGAACACGAAAAAAGTAACGTCTTAACTTTAGCGAGTTACGTTACTTTTTTGTATCTGTTAGCTTTGCTACCGTCTTTAACGGGTCTGCTAGAGACGTTTTTGCAATGCGACTTGCAATAGCGTCTCGCTTTATTATATGAAAAGTATAGCATAAGAATACAGAAATTGCAAACTAAATTTAAAGTAGCCGTGATAGCAGCTTTGATAACAATGTAAGTAAGCGAGAAAAAGTTGTTCCTCCCCATCGAAATATAACGGAAGATATGGTATAATGTCAAAAGCAGGAAGTTTAAGACGGTGGCAAAGCGATGATATTCTAAGAGAGGAGGTTTATCCCGATTTCTTGAAAGGAGCTGACGCCTATGGTACAAGTACTCGGATTCTGGCGTTGCTTCGAAAGGAGGACGCATGACTGTTGCCGAAGCAATTGGATTAATGTTCGCATTTGGAATGTTTATCCTAGCCTTGCTGACGTACATCGATAGGACACGAAAAAAGTAACGTCTTAACTTTAGCCGGTTACGTTACTTTTCGTGACTATATTTTGCTACCGTTCTTTTACGGTCTGTTAGAGGTACGCTACTTGCAGGTAGCGTGTCCTCTTTTTTATTATATGAAAATTATAACATAAGAATACAAAGAATTCAAGAACTAAACTAAGGTTGTTTGATTCTTTGCTAGTGGCTGACTAAAAAAGAAAGGAAATGATCCATGCAAATTTTAGTGGATGCAGATGCATGTCCTGTTAAGGAAATCATTGTCCGTCTTGCAAAGTGCAAGGAAATACCGGTGACGATGTTGATTGATACTGCACATGAATTGAATGATGGGTATAGCTGTGTTGTGACGGTTGATAAAGGTGCAGACAGTGTGGACTTCGCGCTTATTGGCTTATTGAAAAGCAAAGATATTGTTGTGACCGGAGATTATGGTTTAGCAGCGATGGCGTTAGGGAAAGGAGCGCAAGTGATTCATCCGAATGGTTGGGTTTATTGTAATGAAAACATGGATAGGCTATTGATGGAACGACATTTGAATGCGAAAGCACGTCGTGCGAGTAATCGGATAAAAGGGCCTGCTAAGCGAACGAAGGAAGATGATGATAAGTTTGCTACAACTTTGTCGCAGATGATCGGTTGAAAATCATTTGTGATACAACCTATTATTCATCGAATTTATTTTGAGCTGTCATCACTGGGAAGTTAAGGGGGAATTGGATCAGGTAGTTTTCAATGAAATGTTGCGTTTTTTCGATTTCTTTTGCTTTTACAAGTTGATGAAGCGCATGGACGTCATGTTGGGCGAAAGCGTTGAAAAAAGCAACTTTATCTCCTTTTATTGTGACATCAGCTTTATCGTTTAATAGCTGATGCGTTAGACGATAATGGAGAATGCCAGATCGCACCTCAGCAGTGGCAAATTCCCGTGTTTGACCGGTGCTGACTGAAATAGCCAGTTGTAGTTGATAGTTGTCTGTCGTTACTTTGCTACCATTTAGCATAATGCCCAAATATTGAAGAATCATCTCTAATGTCATGGATGCTATGGTCGTGGGGTCGAAGATAAGGGGGGGGAGATTTTTAAATGACAGAGGGTCTTCAACTTCTCGTGCTGCTGTTAAATACATGTTGCGCCAGAGTGCTGATTCGGATTCGTGCCCCAATGTTTTCAATGCTTTTGCATAATTGTGCCGGACTTGTGAAATGCTATGTTGCGTGAGTTTTTCATCTGCATTCAATAAATAATCATAGAGTTCAATGGCCCAATGATAATCTTGCGCGATCAAGGCTTTGTTGGCAGCTTGTAAGATCTGAATGGAACCGAAAGTAGAGACATAGCGATTCGCACGATCTTTAGGCTTGTGCTGGTTAAGATGAGCGGGGTTTCCATCGTACCAGCCAATGTAACGTTGATAGATGGCTTTTGCATTGTGGTTGAATGTGCCATAAAAGCCGTGACAGCACCATTCGCTTTCAAAAGCAGTTGGGATCTGGCAAGTGCCGTCATCTCCAGAAATCATCCGACCAACTTCATCGATGGTGTAGCCTAAGTTGACTAAATGTAACGTCATGTTATGGATATAGCGATACATATCTCGTTGAATGCCAATAAAATGTTGACATACAAAATTTCCAAAGCGTGGCCAGTTGTGGGCACTACATAAGATTTCAATCTGTGGAAATTCAATCAGTGTTTGGTCAAGGAAGGTTGCCCACATCAGCAAGTCGCGAACTTGTGCCCCTCTTGGTGTGAGTGCATTATGTTGGGTGCCGGCACAGTTTTCAGCGATAAAGAGAACCTGTTGCATAGGTAAGTAGACATTCATTTCCGCGGGTGCCTCGGTGCCGGGTGTATACTGTAAATATAAAGTAAGTGCGTTAATTGTTCGTTTATAGTGGTTTTTGTCGTTTTCATAATCTTCAAAACCGATTTCGATCGTTGGCTTAATCAAGGTGGATTGTCCTTTACTAAAGGATTTTCCCAATCCACAATCAAGATTTCCTTCAGGTCCTATTTCTAACAGTTGTCCAAATTGATAGATGGCACGTCTTGCCATTGCAGCACCTACGTAAATATTTTCACTTACTGCATGTTCAGTGAACCCTTTTGGTGCAATAATTTGAGTGTAGATCGGTTTGTTGTGATGATGTGGGTGTTGATACAGTTTATCTTTTTTCTTTTGGTGATGATTTTCTAGGAAATAATCAAGGAGTCCAGCTGCACCCCCATAATGATCTGCATGGGAATGAGAATAAATGAGGGTTGTGATGGCATGATCGCCTAAGTAAGGTTTAATCACATTTTCCCACACATGCTGTGCTGCTTCTTGGGTCGTTAAGACATCCATTACGATCCAACCTTCACCATCAAATGTTAACGTCATGTTCGCAATGTCAAAGCCTCTAATTTGGAAAGTCGAACCGACAGCAACAGGATATTGACCATTGTTGTTTTTTTCTAACTTGTGTCTGAGCGGACTCGGATAAATTTGATAAAGTCCAACATTCATATTGAGTTTTGCTTGATCCCATAGATTCTTATGCACAGTCGTTGGCGTATCCATCTGTTTTAAAAAGTTGTAAGCTTCAATATCGAATATCTCTTTATCCCAAACCAATGCCTTTTGCTCCAATAGGCCTATCTCGGAGAAATATTTTTCTTTTGCGAGACTAATTTGTAACTGATGATTATCTTGATGAGACATTTGAACTCCCCTTTTCTATCCTTAATCATATGCTTGATCATGACATCATAGTCCAAAAAATCAAAAACACTTAGAATCCTTTGAACAGGTCGTCTAAGTGTTTTTTGTTGAGATGGCTATCTGATATTTAAAAGATGGGCAATCAAACCTAAGATGGCAAAATGGAGGGGATAGATGACATAGAAAAGGTATTTCATGCTTTTTCCTCGTTGGTTGTTATAACGCTTTAAAAGAAAGCCAGCCAGTAAATGACCGATTCCAAAGAAGATGAGTAAAGAAGCCATTTGGAAACTAAAACCTTCTAATCCCAGTTCAGCTAAGTCGGCAAATTCAGGAGAAGCGGCTAATGTACGGAGCAAAGCGACGAATCCCAATGCTAAAAATCCGAAGGAGATGTTGATAAATGCTAAAGTGAAAGGTGGCCAGAAGCGTCGCTTATTTTCATTTTTAATGATTTTATACATTAAGATGGCAATGATACCGATGAAGCCCCATTCCATTGTCAAGCTGATCAACATAAAAATAATAAAGAGAACCCAGAACAACCAACGAATCTGTATTTTCTCATGTAAATGCACCATGAGCAACCCTAAAAATAAGAGGAACATGACGTTCAAAGGAAAAAACCAGGGTGTGTAATTGTTGGCCCAAAAGTAGGGGATTTGGGAGACGACCGCAAAGATGAAGAGGCGTCCTAAGTATTTTTTAATATGAGTTGTTTTCTGGAAACCTTCAATTAAAAAGAAGGCCATCATTGGAAAGGTTAGCCACCTGCGAGATACATCGGAATTTGCCATCCAAAAGGCACAACCGGTTCTAAAATGATCGCAGTGTGTTGTAAAATCATCCCCACAGTGGCAATGACTTTTAATGTGTATGCATCCCATGTTTTGTTCACAAAAAAACTCCATTCGTAAGATTTAAATCATCTCTTTTGATTAAAAGTTAAAAAGAAAAACCCCATAACAACAGGGATTTAAGCACTCCACACGAGTTAAATGATTTAATTGGTGGAGATGAGGGGATTTGAACCCCTGTCCGAAAGCACTAACCGCTCAAATTTCTACAAGTTTAGTCTTTGATTGATTTAACAAGCTACCCCTCCGAAGACAAAAGTTGATAACTTGCGAGCCCTGAGTTCTCTTTTTTGATGCTCAGGCGGCACATCAAAACGTATCCCACTATTTAAGTGAGCTCGCATTCCATAGCGTGGGTAACTAAATTGAAGACGAGCGGCTGCGCTATATTAGGCAGCTAGTTGTAAATTATTATTGTTTCCGGTTATTATAACCTCGAACCTTTTAACGTGGGTGAACACGACTTGCTTATCAAGGGTGACATACTCCCGTCGAATCCAAAACATCCCCATTTGAAGAGGTGCTTTGTTATAGTATACCAGATGACGAGCATTTATTCAACTTTTTTTCGCTGATACAGACAAGAAAGATAGACGTTGTAGCTCTAGTTTCATCTTGAACGTCGTCTTGTTAAGGATCATTAAACGAATAAACAGGATGAAAATGGAAAAAATAAAAGGACTGATGATAGTGAAGGTTGGAAAAGAAAAAGAATTTATATTGAAGAAATTAGATCATTGTATGACGTTTTCAATCAAATAATTGCGTATAGCCATTGACATTAATCGCCACTTTCTATAAAATAACCATTAGGAACTTTAACTCAGTCCTGTGAGGCTGGAAAGAATACTTTTGTTAATAATGGATCGTTGTACGTGGTTTGATATGCCATTAGTGTATTCTCTTTCAGCATGCTTGAAAGAGAATTTTTTTACCTAAAATAAGGTTGCTGAGTTTAAAGGATAGAAGCATTTTTATAAGGAGTTGGCAATGATGAATTTTAATCGAAAACTAGTCCTCGCTGATGGAACAGTGTTCCCAGGGAATGGATTTGGTTCAAAGGAAGAAGTAATCGCAGAGGTCATGTTTAATACAGGGATGACAGGGTATCAAGAGATTTTAACGGATCCTTCGTATCATAATCAAATGGTATGTATGACTTATCCCATGATTGGAAATTACGGCATTAACCAAGAGGACTATGAGTCGAAAAGCCATGGTGCTTCGGCATTAATTGTGAAAGAATACTGTGAGGTGCCTTCAAATTGGAGCGCCGTTCAAACATTGGATGAATTTTTAAAGTCGAGAAACACGCCTGGATTATGCGATGTAGATACAAGGGCGTTAACCATTAGAATCCGAGAAGCTGGTGCCATTCGTGGGATTATGGTGGATGCAACGGTTTCTGATGAAGAAGCACTTGCGAAATTAAATGCCACTGAGGTTTTAACAGCGCATGTGAAGCAAGTTACGCCAAAAGCGTCTTATAAAGTACCGACCCAAAATAAGAAGTTCAGGGTCGTGTTCATGGCGTTTGGTGCTAAACAAGGGATTATTAATGAATTGGCAGCGCGTGGGTGTGAAGTCATTGTGGTACCTTATCATACGACGTTTGAAGAGATTAAGGCTTTAAATCCGGATGGCGTTGTGCTCAGTAATGGACCTGGAGATCCGACCGATATTCCCGAAGTACTCCCTGTGATTCGTGAATTACAAGTGAATTATCCATTATTCGGTGTGTGTTTAGGTCACCAGCTGTTTGCTTTAGCCAATGGTGCGACCACTTCAAAAATGAAGTTTGGTCATCACGGTGGTAACGTACCTGTTAAAGACATCGCGCTTGGTCGAACATTGATTACGTCACAGAATCATGGGTATCAAGTCAATAGGGAATCGTTAGAAGGAACAGATTTGGAATTAACCCACTATGCCATCAATGATGATACGGTCGAAGGGGTTAAACATAAAAAATATCCAGCATTTACAGTTCAGTATCATCCTGAAGCGCATCCTGGTCCAAGTGATTCGAAGTATTTATTTGATCAGTTCATTGCCAATTTATCAAAGTGAGATCATGATTTGAAGGAGATGTGAAAAATGCCAAACCAGCACTGGATTATTATTTCATTTGTTGTTTATTTTGTTTTGATTATTTCAATGAGTTTATACTTTAGGAAGTCATCTAGCTTATCAGGCTTTTTACTCGGAGGAAGGTCTCTTGGACCTGTTGTCGGGGCGCTTTCGGCGCAAGCCAGTGATATGAGTGCTTGGCTACTAATGGGTCTTCCAGGTGTCATCTATACGGCAGGGACTCAAAACGCTTGGATTGCCGTGGGACTCATTATCGGAACGGTTTTGAACTGGCTTTTGATTGCGAAACGATTAAGACGCTACACGATTGTTGCAGGAGATGCCATTACATTGCCATCTTACTTTGAGAATCGATTTCAAGATAAAACGCAAATTTTGAAAATTGTTTCAGCGGCCTTTATCACGTTCTTCTTTACTGTTTATACAGCATCATTTTTCAGGTCATCAGCGATCTTACTTCAGCATATTTTCCCAGGACTCGATTTGCCAACAGCGGCGCTTATTGGAGCAGTTTTCATTATTATTTATACGTTTATCGGTGGCTTCTTAGCCATTAGTTATACCGATGTGATCATGGGGTCTTTAATGTTTTTGGCGATTACCTTGATGCCGATGATTGCTTTGTTTGTTTTGGGAGGTTGGAGCGGTGTGACGGAAGGAGCGCCAGCGTACTTTTTCCGTATGACAAGAGCAACTGATGGAGGTGTTGTTCCATTGACTTCGATTGCGAGTGGTTTGGCTTGGGGATTAGGCTATTTTGGAATGCCGCACATTTTGCTTAAATTTATGGCGATCAAACGTGAGAAAGATTTTAAACCAGCAGCAATGATCGGAATTTCTTGGGTGATTCTTGCTTTGTTTGCATCGGTGATGTTAGGTCTCATTGGTCGTGCTTTTATCCCGGGGCTTGCAGCACCTGAAACCATTTTTATTGAAATGGCACAAGATCTTTTTTTAAACCCTGGTGCGGTCATCGCCATTCCAGTTATTGGCGGCGTTTTCCTTACAGGGATGTTTGCAGCAGTTAAATCCACAGCAGATAGTCAACTGCTTGTCACATCATCAGCGCTCACCAATGATTTATATGCGCCACTTAAAAAGACTGCTTCTCAGAAGCATCTCATTTGGGTTTCTCGACTTGCCATCTTGCTGATTTCGGCGATTGCCTTCTTTTTAGCTGTCGATCCAAATGCAGGTGTTATGGTTTTAGTTGCCATTGCGTGGGCAGGTTTGGGAAGTGCGTTTGGTCCATTGGTTATTTTAACTTTATACTGGAAACGCGTTAACTTTCAGGGTGCCATCGCAGGTATCGTTGTCGGTGCATTAACTGTTATAACTTGGGTTTACGTTCCACTTGTGAATGGCTATACATGGGCAGAATATACAAATTTATTTGCCTTATTACCTGGTTTTGTTTTGTCTTTTCTGTCGATTGTGATCGTCACTTTATTAACACCAGCACCAGCACAGGCTATTATTGATCAATTTGAAGAAGTGCAAAGACCACTTGAAGAACAAGAAGTAAGCGAGCTTAATTAGGGCGTGTCGACACGCCCTAGTGCAGCAAAACGTAAGTAATAGCGCATATTGGCGTGTATCATTTTCAAATACAAGGAAACGAGGACGACTCGTACCAATATCGGTACGCTAGGACGAGTTGACGCAGTCGTTGGAAATGAGACGCATGAATAGGCGTGGTTACTTATGTTGTGATGCACTAGATTTAAATGAAATAAAAGGAGATGCGACAGAAATGCCGAAACGTACAGATATTAAAAGGATTTTAGTGATCGGGTCAGGTCCGATTATTATCGGACAAGCAGCAGAGTTTGATTATGCAGGGACGCAAGCGTGTCAGTCATTAAGAGAAGAAGGCTACGAGGTTATTTTGGTTAACTCAAACCCAGCGACGATTATGACGGATAAAGAAGTCGCAGATAAAGTTTATATGGAGCCTTTGACGAAATCATTTTTAGCAAAGATTATTCGCAAGGAACGTCCAGATGCTGTATTGCCTTCTTTAGGTGGACAAACCGGTTTGAATTTAGTGGTCGAATTAGCAGAAGCGGGCATTTTAGAAGCGAATCACGTGGAAATTTTAGGCACGCATTTAAGCTCTATTGAGCAAGCAGAAGATCGTGATTTATTCCGGTCGTTAATGAATGAATTAAATGAGCCAGTCCCTGAGTCAATTATTGCCACTCAAGTGGAAGAAGCGGTCGCTTTTGCGAATGAAATTGGTTATCCGATTATCGTTCGCCCAGCTTTTACTTTAGGTGGTACAGGTGGTGGTATTGTTGATAATGAGCAAGATTTACGTACAGTGGTCGAGAATGGCTTGACTTTATCTCCTGTAACGCAATGCTTAATTGAACGCTCAATTGCGGGGTATAAAGAGATTGAATATGAAGTGATGCGAGATGCTAACGATAACGCCATCGTTGTTTGTAACATGGAAAATGTGGACCCAGTTGGGGTTCATACGGGAGATTCTATTGTCGTGGCGCCAGCGCAAACCATGACAGATGTGGAAGCCAACATGTTACGTGATTCATCCCTTAAAATTATCCGTGCGTTGAAAATTGAAGGTGGTTGTAATGTTCAGCTGGCATTAGATCCTTTTAGTCATCAGTATTATATCATTGAAGTCAATCCCCGTGTTTCTCGCTCATCCGCATTAGCATCTAAAGCGACAGGCTACCCCATTGCGAAAATCGCAGCTAAGATTGCTGTTGGTCTAACATTAGATGAAATTATTAACCCCGTTACGAAAACGACCTATGCAGCTTTTGAACCAACCATTGATTATATCGTTTCAAAAATTCCGAGATGGCCATTTGATAAGTTTGACACAGCGAATCGTCGACTTGGAACGCAAATGAAAGCCACTGGAGAAGTGATGGCACTGGGGCGTACCTTTGAAGAGTCCATGATGAAAGCCATCCGTTCCTTAGAATTGAAAATTTACCATTTAGAAATTGATGAACTTAAAGAACGGGATGATGAAACCCTTTGGCACAGAGCCATTCATGTAGATGACGAGCGATTATTCGTTGTGGCTGAACTCCTTCGTCGCGGTGTAGCCGTGCAAGAGATTCACGAGAAAACGATGATGGATATTTTCTTCTTGACGAAGCTAGAAAATATTGTGAAATATGAAGCGGTTGTAAAAGAAAATCCAATGGACGTGAACGTCCTTGATCGAGCCAAACGTTTAGGCTTCTCTGATATTACCCTTGCGAAATATTGGCATGTGCCGGAAGTAGATGTTTACAATTTACGCCAATCAGCAGGCATTGTCCCTGTTTATAAAATGGTCGATACATGTGCAGCAGAATTCAGTTCAACGACGCCTTATTTTTATTCAACCATGGAGACTTTTACTGAATCTGTTAAATCGGATCGGCCAAGTGTGGTCATTCTTGGTTCAGGACCGATCCGAATTGGTCAAGGCGTCGAATTCGACTATGCAACAGTACACTGTGTCAAAGCCATTCGTGAAGCGGGATACGAAGCGATTGTCATTAATAACAACCCTGAAACAGTGTCAACAGATTTTTCCATTTCAGATAAACTTTACTTCGAACCGTTAACATTAGAAGATGTGATGCATATCATTGATTTGGAGCAACCCCTCGGCGTGATCGTTCAGTTTGGTGGACAGACAGCCATCAACTTGGCAGCTGGGTTACAAAGTCGTGGTGCGACGATCTTAGGAACGTCACTAGCAAATATTGATCGTGCGGAAGACCGTGATAAATTTGAAAAGCTATTAAAAGAGCTTGAAATTCCACAACCGTTAGGCTCAACTTGTCGCACAGTTGAAGGGGCCAAGAAGATTGCGAATGAAATTGGTTATCCAGTTTTATTACGCCCATCTTACGTGCTAGGTGGTCGTGCCATGGAAATCATTGATCATGATGTTGAAATTGAACGTTACATGAGGAGTGCCTTAAAAGAAGACAGTAAAAATCCAATTCTGGTCGACCGTTATGTCACAGGAAAAGAAGTGGAAGTCGATGCCATTTCAGATGGGATAGATGTTTACATCCCGGGTGTGATGGAACATATTGAACGTGCAGGGGTTCACTCGGGAGATTCTTTGGCTGTTTACCCACCGCAAAACATTTCAGAAGCAGTGATGGAGCGACTAATTGACTACACCATTAAACTAGGCCGTGGACTTTCAATTGTCGGCTTGCTGAACATTCAGTTTATTGTAACGAAAGATGATGAAGTCTTTGTCATTGAGGTTAACCCCCGTTCGTCTCGTACAGTTCCGTTTTTAAGTAAAATCACAGATGTACCGATGGCCAATGTTGCTTCCAGAGCGATTATGGGTGAATCGTTGAAAGCCCAAGGGTATTCAACGGGCTATCATCCGCATGTGCCAGGGGTTTATGTGAAAGCACCTGTCTTCTCTTTCTCTAAGCTCCGTGGCGTCGATATTGCTTTAGGACCTGAAATGAAATCAACTGGAGAAGCCATTGGAAAAGATAGAAGCTTGGAAAAAGCTTTGTATAAAGCCATCTTAGCTTCGGGTATGAAAATGGGAGAAGCAGAACGGGTGCTATTTACCATTGGGAATAAAGACAAAGAAGAAGCTTTAGAATTGGCGCGAAATTTTGCGAATATTGGCTATGAAATTTTAGCGACCCACGGGACACACACGATGCTGCAAGCACAAGGTGTTCGTTCAATACCTGTTGGAAAAATTGGTGAAAATGGAACAACAGTGTTAGATGTGATCCGTAAAGGACAAGTTGGCTTTGTTGTTAACACCTTCACAGCAACGAAGAAAGCGACGGTAACAGATGGTTTCCTCATTCGTCGAACAGCGGTCGAGAATAATATCCCATGCTTTACCTCCCTTGATACAGCAAAAGCTGTTTATAACGTGTTAGCATCTATGAGTTTTGCGATTGAAGCAACAGAGGCTTAATTTCCATAAAACCCCCTGCATTCAGGGGGTTTTATGGAAATGTCAACTGGTTTCGTGTATAATATGAATGAGTTAGAAGTTTGCGGTTGTGAGAGATAACGAAACAACGCCTCCAGTTTGAACGTAAGTTGGATGCGGGTCAGTCTGAGTCGTAAGCGTAAAGAATCATTTGAGGATGTGGTGAAATGTCAACGACCAACTTGTATGATGAAACTGTCAAAAAAGAACTAGAGGTATGGCAACAAAAGTTATTGAAGCGAGCGAATCGAATCACGTACTTGTCAAAAAACGTTCAAGGAAAGATTCAAAACTTGGTACCAGAAAAGGTACAAAACACCATTACCGTTGCGATGAAAGGAATGATTGAAACGGTTTTGACCGCGTCTAGTGTCTTTACTGAAACAGAAGTTGCAACAAATCCTGCGCTGTCTGAAAGTGACTTTCTCGTCGAGAGAATGTATAAAACTTACTATAAAATAGCCATGGCACAAGGGGTTGGCTTTGGTATGGGAGGCATGTTAATTAACTTAGCCGACCTCCCAGCCCTCTTATCGACAAAAGTTAAATTTTTGTTTGATTGCGCGAAATTATATGGATTTGATGTGAATGAAAAATCTGAAAGGCTTTTTATTTTATATGTTTTCCAGTTGGCTTTTTGTAGTGACGAACATAAGGAAAAAATTGTGCCGATTGTGATGAATTGGGAGGCGCATAAAGAACATGTCAAATTGAATTGGCGTCAGTTGCAAATAGAATATCGAGATTACATGGATATTGCAAAGTTGTTACAGCTTCTTCCAGTTGTGGGAGCGGCAGCAGGTGGGTTTGCCAATCATCATTTAATGCAAAAATTGAAGGAAACAGCGATGAATAGTTACCGATGGCGGATTGTGACGACAAAATATGTAGATGAGGAAGGTGATGGTGATGCGTAAGCAAGAAAAGATGTACGTGGTCAGCCAAAAAGAAATTGCATACGACATTTTTGAATTAGTCTTAAAAGGTGATTTAGTTGCGACCCTGTCACAACCTGGCCAGTTTGTGAATGTTAAAACGGGAGACGGTGCACTTATCTTACGTCGTCCCATTTCAATTTGTAACATTGACCATCAAAAATCTGAATTAACACTTGTTTACAGGGCAACTGGTGCTGGTACGAAGGTGCTCTCTGAGAAGAAAGCAGGTGAGTATGTAGACATTTTAGGTCCTCTGGGAACAGGCTTTGATCTCGATCAAATCGAAATGGATAACACTGTTGTGCTAATTGGTGGTGGGATTGGGGTGCCACCGTTATATGAAACAGCTAAACGATTATCAGCACGTGGGAATAAAGTGATTGCTGTACTTGGATTTGCCAATGTAGGAGATGTTTTCTACGAAGAAAAATTCAAGGAATTTGCTGATGTTTATGTGGCAACCATGGATGGAACAAAAGGATTTCAAGGGCATGTTCTTGACCTGATTCAAGAAGAAGGTCTTGATTTCGATTGGGTTTTGGGTTGCGGCCCTCATGTGATGTTAAATGGAATTGTGACTGCGTACAAAGGGTTGAAAAAAGGCTTTTTATCTTTTGAAGAAAGAATGGCGTGTGGAACTGGTGCTTGCTATGCCTGTGTGAAAGAGATGGCTGATGAGTCGAGAACGCGGGTTTGTAAGGAAGGACCTGTTTACGACATGAATGAGGTGTGTTATTTTTAGGCTCACTGTGTTAAATTTTTAATAAAAGAGGTGAAGATTTGATGAATAAATTATCTATTAAGTTACCAGGTTTAGATTTGAAAAATCCGATTATCCCTGCTTCAGGTTGTTTTGGTTTTGGGCGTGAATTTGCTGAGTATTACGATTTATCGGTGCTGGGATCAATCATGATTAAGGCAACGTCAGTAGAGCCCAGACTTGGAAATCCGACACCCCGTGTTGCAGAGACGCCTGGGGGCATGTTAAATGCTATTGGGTTGCAAAATCCGGGTGTAGATAAAGTGATGGCGACAGAATTGCCATTTTTGGAGCAGTTTAATTTACCGATCATTGCCAACATTGCGGGAACAACGACGGAAGATTATGTAACTGTTGCTGAAAAAATTTCTAAAGTGGCAAATGTTGCAGCACTTGAGCTTAATATTTCTTGCCCCAATGTAAAAGAAGGTGGGATTACTTTTGGAACGGATGCTTTAGTTGCCGCAGAATTGACCAAGGCTGTGAAGCAAGTTTCCCAGGTACCTGTTTATGTTAAACTTTCACCTAATGTCACCCATATTGTGCGTATTGCAAAAGCAGTGGAAGAAGCAGGAGCTGATGGGATTACGATGATTAACACATTGCTAGGTATGAGGCTCGACCTGAAGACAGGAAAGCCAATTATTGCGAATGGAACAGGCGGCTTATCAGGGCCAGCCATTAAACCAGTTGCCATTCGCATGGTTCATGATGTGTATAAGGCTGTGAAGATTCCGATTATTGGCATGGGTGGTATTATGACGGCAGAGGATGTACTCGAATTTCTGTATGCAGGTGCTCGTGCAGTAGCGGTGGGGACGGCTAACTTTGTAGATCCGTATGTATGTCCTGACATTATTGAGCAACTACCGGAAGTACTAACGAAGCATGGGTTTGATTCGGTGCAGGATGCTGTTGGATTTGCGCACAGGTAATGGGAAGCCCTCTATGGAAAAACTAGATTTGATGAAAATGATTGAAACGATGAGAGACTTTCTCGTAGAAAAGGTTGATCCAAACTTTATTGTCTTATTTGGTTCTTATGCAACGGGGGACATGCATGACAAAAGTGACGTTGATCTCGCTTTTTATAAAGTGTCACATCAGTTATCTGCTTATGATGTGTTCATATTGGCACAAGAGTTGGCAAGTCTTTTAAATGTTGAAAAGGTTGATTTGATCAATTTAAATGAAGCATCGACAGTGTTTAAAATGGTTATCTTGGATTCTGGAAAAGTGATTTATGCGCAAGATGAAAAGGTTTTGAGTGACTACGAAACGAAGGCGCTCGGGATGTATTTTGATCTGAATGTCGAAAGAAAAGGAATTGTTCAAAGTATTAAAGAGAGTGGGCGTGTCTATGGATATTGAAGTTGTTCTAAACAAAGTGAGTGTGATGGATCGCTGTATTAAACGAATCCATGATACTTATGAAGGAAATCCTGAAGTATTGACAGATTTTGATAAGCAAGATGTTATCGTTTTAAATTTACAACGTGCTTGTCAATCTGCAATTAGTTTAGGCATGCATGTTTGTAAAAGGAAAAAAATGGGCCTTCCGCAAGACAGTGGAGATGTGTTTGAACTTCTTTTTCAAGGGAATGTGATCTCGTTAGAACTTGCAACGAGAATGAAGAAAATGGTTGGATTTCGAAATACAGTTGTTCATGATTATCAAGGGTTGAATCTGAATATTTTAAGAAGTATTGTTGAAAATCATTTGAGTGAGTTGACAGAATATGGGAAAAATGTTTTGACTTTTTATGAAAATGATTGACTTGAAAGGAGAACTTCTAAATGATTAAAGCCATACTTTTTGATTTCGATGGGACGTTGGCAGACACAAATCCCCTCATTATTAGGACGTTTACAGAAACGTTTGCTGCCATCTTACCGCATCTCAAAGTGACACAAGATGAAATTTTAACTTGTATTGGGCCAACTTTGGAGCAAACAGGAGAAAAATACCTCCCTGAAAATCCTGATCAGTTTGTCTCGTATTATCGAATGTTGAATGTGAAATATCATGATGATATGATTGATATCTATCCCGGGATTCAAGAAATGCTGGCGGTCCTTCAAGAAAAAGGATTAACGCTGGTCATTGTTTCATCCAAGAAACGGGATTTTGTGATTCGAGGGTTGAAAAAATTGGCATTATTTCACTTCTTTGATGCCATTGTGGCAGGTGATGATGTGACAAATCCGAAGCCGCATTCAGAACCCATTGATCAAGTGCTGGCGCATTATGGCTTGCTGCCAACTGAGTGTTTGATGGTTGGGGATAATTCTCATGATATTGAATGTGCCCGAGCAGCTGGTGTTAAGAGCATTGCTGTAGGTTGGGCTGTTAAAGGTGTGGATTATTTAAAGCAGTTTAACCCTGACTATTTGATTAATGATGCCATGGAAATTGTCGAAATTATCGAAAAAAATGATTAAGTTTTGATCCAATTGTGATGTTTAGAAATAGTTAAAAGGATTTATTTAAAAGCTTGTGCAGCAACTACCGCCTTTTTCCAGCCGTTATATAACTTTTCTCGCGTGGTTTTATCCATGCTTGGATCGAAGGCTTTTCCAGCCGCATAGCAAGTTCTAATTTCATCTAAATCTTTCCAATAACCAACAGCAAGTCCTGCTAGGAAAGCTGCACCTAAAACGGTTGTTTCTAAATGAGCTGGACGCTCTAGTGTCACATTTAATAGATCTGCCTGAAATTGCATTAAGTATTCATTATGGGCAGCACCACCATCAACTTTTAAAACAGGAATTTTAATCCCCGTATCTTCTTCCATGGCATCAACCACGTCCCGCACTTGATAAGCAATGGATTGTAACGTCGCTTTGACCATGTCGTTTTTTGTTGTTCCACGGGTTAAACCAAACACGGCACCACGAACTTCTTGATCCCAATAGGGCGCACCTAGACCAACAAAAGCTGGTACCACATAAACTTCATCATCATTGGTTGACTGTTTTGCTGCAAGTTCAGAATCACTGGCACTTTCTAACATTTCAAGTGAGTCACGCAACCATTGAATAGACGAACCAGCAACGAAAACACTGCCTTCCAAAGCGTAATAAACTTTACCGTTAATGCCATAGCCAATGGTCGTTAGCATGTTGTTTTGCGACAGTTTGGGCGTTTCACCCGTGTTCATCAAAATAAAAGCACCTGTTCCATATGTACTTTTGACCATACCTGGCTCAAAGGCCATTTGACCAAATAAAGCTGATTGCTGGTCGCCGGCCATACCTGATATCGGAACTTCGCTTCCAAAGAAGTGATCATGCTTCGTATAACCATAGATTTCTGAGTTTGATGCGACTTTGGGAAGCATGGCAATTGGAATGTTAAGCAAGTCAAGAATAGCTTGATCCCAAGTTAAATCATGGATGTTAAATAGCATCGTTCGAGCTGCATTGGTGTAATCTGTCACATGGGTTTCACCGTTGGTTAATTTCCAAACGAGCCATGTGTCGATTGTTCCGAAAAGTAACGCGCCACGCGCTGCTTTTTCTTGTGCCCCTTCTACATGATCCAAAATCCACCTCACTTTAGTTGCTGAAAAATAAGCATCAATGATAAGGCCTGTTTTTTCATGAAACATCTTGTGATGACCTTGATCTTTTAAATCAGTGGCAATCTTTGCTGATTGTCTTGATTGCCAAACAATGGCTGGATAGATGGGCTTTCCTGTTTCTTTATCCCAAACGACAGTTGTTTCGCGTTGATTGGTAATGCCAATTCCTACGATTTGATCTGGTGTAATCTCCGACTCAATAAAAGCATTCGCAATAACGGCCTGTACAGATGTCCATATCTCGTTGGCATCGTGTTCCACCCAGCCTTCATGAGGGAAAAATTGGGTAAATTCTTTTTGTGAACTTCCAACTGTTTTTCCTTGCTTGTCAAGAATAAGCACACGTGAACTCGTTGTTCCTTGGTCAATTGCCATGATATACGCTTTTTTCATTGTTAAAATCATATCCTTTCGTTGATACGTTGTGCTGCACTAGATGAAAAAATTCACAAGAGAAGCCATCAATTGCAAGCTTTCTTGTGAATCTCCAATGATCCATCACAAATGTATGAAATTCTGCTCCTAGCATAACATATGATGTAAAACTTGTCAATTTTTTTGAAACGAATGTGCCTAAAAGAAAAATCATTTAAATTTGAGCTATTTTATGGTACAATTAAAAGCGAAGTCGCACGTGTTAACCCCGACAAGCATTTTGAAGTCCGACTTATCACGTTAGTGATCAGTACAGGACGAGAAATGACCTCGAGGGGTTGCAAGACGTAGCTAGATACAATTAAAAGCGAAGTCGTGCATGTTAACCCCGACAAGCATTTTGAAGTCCGACTTATCACGTTAGTGATCAGTACATAAATGAATCGAAGAGGAGTCATTGATAGAAATGAATAAACCAGAAATCATCATTGCGATGGATTTACCAAATAAAAGAGCTGTTGACCAATTGATTAATCAGTTTCCAGCAACTGAATCCTTGTATTTAAAAGTTGGGATGGAACTGTATTATAAAGAAGGACCGGCGATTGTAACCTATTTAAAATCAAAAGGGCATCGCATTTTTCTAGATTTAAAACTTCATGACATTCCTAACACGGTTAAATCTGCGATGCGTTCGATTGCTTCTCTTGGTGTAGACTTAACGAATATACATGCAGCTGGTGGTAAAAAAATGATGGAAGCTGCAGTTGAAGGGTTGATGGAGGGAAGTCCTGATGGAAAACGTCCACTGATCATCGCTGTTACCCAATTGACAAGTACGAGTACAGAAATCATGAATCAGGAGCAAGGCATCCCTGGTGAAGTAGCAGATTCAGCTTTGAATTATGCAAAACTGGCGAAAGCTGCAGGACTTGATGGCGTTGTTTGTTCAGTACACGAAGCGATGAAGATACACAACGTATGTGGTGATGATTTTATTGCATTAACACCTGGCATTCGATTAGCAGGTGATGATGCGAACGATCAAGTGCGCGTGGCAACGCCAGCTGTGGCGAAAGTTGAAGGGAGCAACTACATTGTAGTGGGTCGTAGCGTGACACAGGCTGAAAGTCCTTATGAAGCTTATCGACGTGTTCAAGCAGATCTTGACTAGCGACGACTTTATGGCACTTAATGGCTCCTTTTGGTGAGCGTCTACCATTCTAGTCTTTTGCGTGAAAAGATTGGCAAAACCATCATAATTGTGATATAATAGGACAAAACGCTCATTTCTAAACATGTTCGTAGGATATGATAAAGTTTAATGAGCGTATAAGCTGAAATCAAGTAAGCACAGGAGAATGATATTAATATGCGAACCAAACGACTAATCACTGAAGAAGCAACAGCTATTTTTAAAGGGGTAGAAATGACCCATGGCAATAGTGCGCATTATTTAACTTTTGAACTTAATTCGGGAGAAAGAATATACTTTCAAGTGAGTATGAAATGTTATATGCTAATCTTAGAAGGTGATCAATGTTTAATCACGTATAATATGACAAAGAAAAAGCTGAAATCATTTGAAGTGATAGGTGGAGCAAATGTTGCTTCAGTGTCCGTTGGAAAAGAGGAAGCTTCAGAAGTAAAAGATCATGTAGAAAAAACAGGAGAGCCCAGTTTGCTCCAAAGAAAATTAGAAGAGTCAAGAAGGTTACTACAAGAGTCAAGTAAAACGCGTCGAGAGAACAAACAGTGATCGAACTTGGCGTCGTTTGAAAATAGAGGAGATACGTGCATCATGAAAGAAACCGTCGCAAAACATTTGTTGGACATTAAAGCCGTTATTTTGAGACCTGAGGCACCGTTTACGTGGACATCGGGCATGAAGTCGCCCATCTATTGTGATAATCGATTGACACTGTCTTATCCACTGGTGCGTAAGGATATTGAAACAGGATTATGTGACATGGTGAGAAAGAGCTATCCAGAAACGGAAATGTTAATGGGAACCGCAACTGCCGGCATCCCCCATGCAGCGATTATGGCACATCAGCTGGATCTTCCAATGGGATATGTTCGTTCAAGTTCGAAAAAGCATGGACGTGGCAATCAAGTTGAAGGCTTAACTGAAAAAGGGATGAAAGTGCTTGTTGTGGAAGATTTGATTTCAACTGGAAAATCTTCAATCGAAGCTGTTGAAGTTTTACGTGAACTTGGATGTGAAGTTTTGGGTATCATCAGCATTTTCTCTTATGAATTAGAAAAAGGACTTGCTAATTTAAAAGCGGCTAATGTGAAGCATGATGCACTTTGTAATTACGACACGTTAATTCAAATCGCAGCAGAGACCGGGTATATTACAGAAGCTGCAGTGGCTAAACTTGTTGCGTGGAGGAAAAACCCTACGGATGAAAGCTGGATCGGATAACTGAAATTTAAAAGGGTGCCTTCTATTAAAGGCACTTTTTTTGAAGGTGAGGAAGCATTTATGAAAATAATGGGAATTTTAAACGTGACACCAGATAGTTTTTCCGATGGCGGAAGATATGTCGATGTGGAAAAAGCAGTGGACCATGCCCTTCATATGATTCAAGATGGTGCAGAGATCATTGATATCGGTGGAGAATCTACGCGTCCAGGTGCCGTGCCTGTTAGTCTCGATGAAGAATTAACACGGGTCATTCCTGTGATCAAACGATTGAGAGAAGTGACCGATGTATCTATTTCGATTGATACTTACAAGGCAACCGTTGCCCAAGAAGCTGTTAAAGCAGGCGCCACACTCATTAATGATGTTTGGAGCGGGCAAAGAGATTCAAACATGTTGCAAGTGATGGCTAAATCTCATGTTCCTGTTATTTTAACGCATAATCGAACACCAGAAATGGAAAATGAACATATGATCAACATTGTTGACGAAGTCGTGATGGAACTTCGACAAGTGATCCAACTTGCTTTGTCAGCAGGCGTTGATAAAGCGCACATCATTGTAGACCCAGGGATCGGATTTGGAAAGACGCTCGCTCAAAATGTGGCACTCATCAAACATATCGACAGATTGAAGCAACTTGGATATCCAGTGATGCTTGCAGCAAGCAAAAAAAGAACGATCCGTTCACTGGTTGAAAGTGAAGCACTGCTGCTTTCAAGCATTGGGACGATTGCAACGACTTGTCACGCGTTTTCTAAAGGGATTGATTATGTACGCGTTCATGATGTGAAAGAAAATAAAGCTGCTATTCGAGTGATGGCAGGCTTGGACGACTAGTACCTGTTTTTTATCAGTGAATGTCTATTTTAAAGAAAAATTGAAGGTGCACTGAATTAGAACACCAAAACTCAGCCTTTTATGATCAAAAGCAGTAATGCTCTACATATTTCAGAAACAAATTATGACAGTTTTCAATAATAAACGACAAATTCAGACATAATTCAACTAAAAATGATATTTTTTACAACATAAAAATTTACAATTAATTAATATTTGATTAAATAGCTTGTATTTAGTGATAAAGTTGTGTTAGAATTATCTTGTAATCGATTACGACAAACTGCTTTAAAAAAGGTGACCTGTTTAGAAGTACAAAGATTTTAATTGCTTTATTTTGTTTCAAACTGGTTTCAAATTGATTTTTAGATTTTAAGGTTTTTCTGTTATAAAATGTTTTTTATAAGATATGGAGGTTTTAAAATGAAAAAAATATCAGTTGTTTTATCCGTCGTTTTAATGTCAGTTATGTTATTATTTGTCAATGTACAGACCGCCTTTGGGCACGGTTGGATGTTTAATGATAGAGCCCATCTTGCTTCTGGTGGTGGAGGGAATTTGAATCAAAACATGGGGAATATCACGTGGGAACCTCAAAGTGCAGGAGAAGTTAACAGTCGCTTTGCAGTAGAAGAAGGTCGTGTTACCCTTAATCAAGCCGTTTCTGCTAACAGTGGGAACATTGGTGGCTTCCCACGGATGTCAGATTTCGGTGTGAATCGTTTCCACAGAGTTCCGATGACCGGTGGTGCAACGAATATTCAATGGTGGTTTACAGCACCTCACAGTACAATTAGTATCGTTTATTACATCAGTCGTCCAGGATTTAATCCAGGTCAACCGTTAAACTTTGCTGATTTTGACTATTTGACAACTGTTCATTACCATGGGAATTCGCCAGCCATCTCACATACTGTTCATACTCATAACATCACTTTACCAACTGATCGCAGTGGTGCACATGTGCTTCTAGCAGCATGGCATGTAGCAGATAATAATGTTTCTTGGTACAGAGTTAAAGATATTTACTTAACAAATACTGGTGTGCCAACACAACCACCTGTAACGCAACCAACACAACCGCCTGCAACGCAACCACCTGCGACACAACCAACACAACCGCCTGCAACGCAACCAACACAACCACCTGCGACGCAACCGACACAACCACCTGTTGGAGGTGCGACACCATTTTCAGGTGTGGTGGGAACAGTTTATACACAAGGACAATTGGTTAGCTACAATGGTAATACTTACCGTGTTCAAGTAACTTTCACACTTTGGAGTCCAGATTGGACACCAACGCTTACACCAGCTCTTTTCCAAAGACTTTAATTTTTATCTAAATGAATCATAAAAAACAAAAAAGGGCCTTTGATTGGAAAGGTCTTTTTTTGAGCAGATTAAGCCGTTAATTGTTTAAAAGTTAAGGAATCTAACGCTGAGGAGTGCCATTTAGTCTTGTTGTGTGGTATAATACGTTTCATAGGATAAGCATTTTACTTTTATTCTTGTTGGTTGAAAATGATGAAGGCTATGATCAAGGAGTGAAGATGATGATTTATGAAGCAAAAAAGCAAATAACATATAATGATATTGATGCGAATTGGGATGTCACCTTGACTGCAATCTTGAAATATATGACAGAAGCGAATTGGGGTAATGGGGAGCAAATAGAAGTTGGCGTTAATCATATGCTTGAAACTGGACTGGCTTTTGTCATACAGCGTATTGCGATCAAGATTTTAAAGTTGCCAATTCTAGGGGATGAATTTACCCTGCGAACATGGCATGCTGATACGCGGCGTTTAACTTTTACACGTAAAGGAGAATTTTTAGACAAGTCAGGTCATAAACTAATCGAATGGGAGAGTTTATGGGTTTTATTTGATGTTAATGACAGAAGGATCAAAAGGCCTGATGTTTTGAACGTTCCGCTTTCACCTTATGGAAGTTTAGGTGTTTCAGTCGAAACTGAAAAGATTTTACCTGTAGAAAGTGAACATTTAGCGTCTTTTAAACATTGTGTTCAATTTAGTGAGCTAGACACGTATCAACATATGAGTAATACCTATTATGGGAACCTCTTGGCAAATGTGTATGCATGTAACGAGAGTCGGTCGACATTTATGAAAGCAGGAACGGAAATACAGTTTAATTATATCAATGAAGGACAACTTGGCGATGAAGTTTTAGTCAACCTCAACCAAGCAGATCATCATCTTTATATAACAGGTGAAACAAATAAGCATCAAGTATTTGCAGCAACCATTAAGCAGGAGGTGTCGCGTTAAATATGTTTTATTTAAATTTAAATCAGATGGCGTTTATGGCGAAGCATGGGGTATTAGCGTCGGAAAAGTTGACAGCACAAAAGTTTTTAGTAGATGTCAAAATTGAAACAGATCAAATTGTGACAGCTGCTGTGACAGATCATATTGATGATGCTTTAAATTATGTGGCTATTTATGAATTAATTCAAGATATTATGCTTAATCAGCAATATGACTTAATTGAAACCATTGCTATGAAAATTGCGACAACCCTTGTCAAAACATATCCAGTTGTTATAAGCGTCGACACAAAAGTGACAAAGGTAAATCCACCAATCGACGGGTTCATTGGCACTGTCTCTTGTGAATATTGTGCATTTGGAAGCGAGTAAAATGAATCAAAAAAAAGCTTACTTATCATTGGGATCCAATATAGGAGATCGGTTACATTTTTTGAAGCAGGCAACAAATCGATTAAACGAACATGGACAGATGACTGTTATGAACATCTCTTCAGTTTATGAAACGGCTGCTTGGGGATTTGAAAATCAAAATGATTTTTACAATATGGCAGTGGAAATGAGCACAAGCTTGTCACCAGAAGCGCTACTTGAAGTGTGTCAATCAATCGAAATAGAACTAGAAAGAGTCCGAGATATTCATTGGGGACCTCGAACGATCGATATCGACATCTTATGGTACGAAAATGTAGAAATGGATCATGAAAACTTAACGATACCTCATAAATATTTACTAGAAAGACCTTTTGTCACCTTACCTCTTACAGAAATCGCACCTGATGTTTCAGTAGCCGGTGTAAAGGTTTCAACAGTTGCAGCACATCATGAAAAAGCAAAAGAGAAGTGTTTGAAATTGAACCATGTTATTAACGTTCATACTTAGAGGTGTTGTTGAGTGGATGGATTTCGAACTGTTAAGTAAAAATACTTGACAGCTGTTGATAGGATGTGATATACTAGCTGGGTTGAAAAAGAAAAAATAATTTTGAGGAGGAATTTTCAATGGTTAAATTAAGATTAACGCGCATGGGATCTCATAAGAGACCTTTCTACAGAATTGTAGCCGCAACTTCGTCTGCACCACGTGATGGGCGTTTCATTGAAATTGTTGGAACTTATAATCCAGTTGCCGATCCAGCTATTGTTGAGATTGATGAGGAAAAAGTGTTAAAATGGTTAGGGAATGGTGCTAAACCGACTGATACTGTGCGTGCACTCTTATCAAAAGAAGGGATCATGACTAAGTTTCATGAGTTGAAACTCGCAGCAAAAAAATAACTTGAAACTATTTACTTAATTTGGAGGATGAACTTCATGGATTTTATTGAAATGATTAAAGGATTTGTTACACCGCTCGCGCGTAATCATGCTGCTGTTGTTGTTAAAGAAGTTGAAAGCACAGAAGCAGGGACGTTGATGTTCGAAATTTTAGTTGCACAGGATGATCTAGGACGTGTCATTGGTCGCGAAGGACGTGTTGCCAATGCGCTGCGTACGATCACTTATGCGGCAGCGATTAAAGAAGGGTTTAAAGTTAAATTAACTTTTGCAGCACTCCCTGAATAAAAAAATAGCTCGTGAGATTGATTTATCTTGCGAGCTTTTCGTTTTTATATTGCTATTAAGTTGTTCAAGGAGGAATTGTTATGTTTAAAAGTGATTTAGAAATTGCGCAAGCAACGACATTACTGCCAATCATTGAAATTGGACGTCATTTAGGGATTGAAGATAAGATAGAACAATATGGGCATTATAAGGCGAAAATTAGTCTTGATGTGATGAAGTCTCCTCATCCTAATGGGAAATTGATTTTGGTTACAGCCATCAGTCCAACGAAAGCAGGAGAAGGGAAGACGACGACAACTGTAGGTCTTGGTCAAGGATTGACGCATATTGGAAAGAAAGCGGTTATCGCACTGCGTGAACCTTCATTGGGGCCTGTGATGGGCATTAAAGGTGGTGCAGCAGGTGGTGGCCTCTCACAGGTTCTTCCGATGGAAGATTTAAATCTTCACTTCACAGGAGACATTCATGCGATTACAACCGCTAATAACGCGATTTGTGCACTGGTTGATAACCATATTTATCAAGGGAATGAATTAGGCATTGATCCTGAACGTGTCGTCTTTAAAAGATGCTTAGATATGAATGACCGTGCTTTGCGTGAAGTGACCATTGGTCAAGGACCAAAAACGAATGGTGTTGAAAGAAAAGATGGATTTAATATTACGGTTGCATCTGAAATCATGGCTGTTTTCTGTTTGGCTAAGGATTATGATGACTTGAGACATCGTATTCAAAGGATTATCGTTGCTTACACCAAAGAAGGAAAGCCTGTGACTGTTTGTGATCTCAAGATTGAAGGTTCAATTGTCATGTTGTTAGCTGAAGCAATTAAGCCTAACTTGGTGCAAACCGTTGAGCATACACCTGTGATTGTTCATGGTGGGCCTTTTGCAAATATTGCCCATGGATGTAATTCAGTTATTGCGACGCAAACAGCACTTAAGCTAGCTGACTATGTGGTGACGGAAGCCGGATTTGGTGCTGATCTTGGTGCTGAAAAGTTCTTTAATATCAAATGTCGAGAAGCAGGATTAACACCTGATGCGGTTGTGATCGTCGCAACCATTCGTGCTTTGAAAATGCATGGAGGTGTGAATGAAAATGAATTGAAAGATGAAAATGTCGAGGCACTGGTTAAAGGTGTTGATAATTTAGCCAAGCATATTGAGTCGGTTACCCAATTTGGTGTGCCTTATGTTGTTGCGATTAATCATTTTATTCATGATACAACAGCTGAGGTTGAATTTTTATTGAATTGGTGCCAAGAAAATGGGCATCCTGTTTGTCTGTCAAAAGGATGGGCTGAAGGTGGAGCAGGTGTTTCTGATTTAGCACGTCAAGTTGTTAAACTTATTGATGAGAAAAAAGCAAATTTTAAACCTATTTATGAGAGAAATGAATCTTTTGAAGAAAAAGTAGAAAAAATTGCCAAACAGGTTTATGGCGCACGTGGTGTTGTTTATACAAATGAAGCAAAAGCGACTTTAAATGAATTACGTGATCTGGGTTATGGTGACTTACTTGTTTGTATGGCGAAGACGCCAGCATCACTAACAGATGATCCGACACGTATGGGTCGTCCAACTGATTTTGATATTACCATTAATGAAGTTCGTATCTCGGCAGGTGCAGGTTTTATTGTCTTATTAGCTGGCGGTGTGATGACGATGCCTGGACTACCGAAACAGCCATCTGCGCTTAAAATGGATCTGACAGCTGATGGTGCGTATGTCGGATTATTTTAATTTCATATTTAAATGAGATGCTCTTTGATCTTGAAAATAAAATTATCATCATATTTAGGTATAAAATTAGATAATTTATTTATTTTCTTCTATATTTTGTATTTTAATTCGGATTTTCTTGACAATAAGCATGATTTGGTTTATAATGATGTTTAGGGTTATGCCTATGTTTAAAAAATGAGAGGAGAACAACTATGTTTAAAAAATTATTAGCATTATTAATTGCTTTTGGGCTTGTTTTGCATGTTGCGACATCGAATGTAACGACTGTAGAAGGGCTTGAAATATCACCGATATCTGGGCTTCCTGGAACGGAACCTGGATTAATACCGGCACCAGGATTCCCGGCATTGCCGCCTGCACTACCAGGTCTGAATGTAGCACCTGGACTAGAAGGTTTCGAGCACACGGTGACGTTTACGGATCGATTCTGTAATGTGATTGATCACTTTGAACCTGTATTTCGTGTAGAAAATGGCACTTCATTAGGTGAATTAATGCCACCTACGCCAACTTGTCCAGAGCATGGCTGGGTGTTTGAGGGTTGGGTAATAATGGAATCTCACCAACCATTTACAGCAACAACGAATGTTTATACAACGTTACTCCTTTATCCAATTTGGGTTGAAGCAGAAGCGCCGACAACAGAACCAACAACAGTTGCGCCGACAACAGAGCCAACAACAGCTGCACCAACAGAAGTAACAGAGCCAACAACAGTTGCGCCAACAGAAGCAACAGAGCCAACAACAGTTGCACCAACAGAAGCAACTGATCCAGTAACAGATCCGACAGCTGCTCCGACACTACCAACAGTGGTGGTGACTGAACCAACAACTGGTGGACTATTACCACAAACTGGTGTTGAATTCGTTAATCTAGCTTTAGCTGGTGCAGGTAGCTCATTTGTTGCTGCAGGTTCAACATTAGTATTAAAATACAAGAAAAAATAATCTTTTATCATTGGAAGATGATTGCATGGATAAAACCACCACTTTAGTGGTGGTTTTATTTTGGGGATGATAGCAAAGATTTTCTAGTCCCAAGGTAAGCGAGAAAAAACGAAGATATGTCTTAGCAACTGCTTGAAGCAAATTGTTGGTAATGAAGTAAGACCTGCTTAGCTCATTCATTAAGTGAATCAAACATTGGTATCATCTTTTCTAAATATGCATTTTCCACTTGCATCACACCTTCATACCTTCATTTTTATGTTATATTAGAAATTTTATGTATTCAAATGTTATTCTCTGTTAAATGATGCATATACTAATCATATCCACGATTAATTAACCGTGGATTAATGAAACAATCTAAAAACACATTTTCTCTTGCAAGTGTGTCTCACATGTGATACAATTGTTTCATATCGATCAGTTGCTACGGCGCTGTGGGAAAAAATCTTTTTGATTTCAGTCAGTGGATTCTGACTGTTTTTTGGGCATCCATATCACAATCAAATATGATCTTTTTATTTTGTTTTAAATGCATAATTTGCTCATCTAAATGTTTAAAATCTTTCATTCCGTACAATCCTCCCACACATCGCAACCGGTAAATCAATTTTTCCCCAGTTGCTCCAATTTTTTAATTTCTTCCAAATAATCTTTTTCTACTTGTGTTAACGTCTTTTGTTGGTATTTCTTATACTCACTATCGACTTTTTCCTGTGCTTGCTTTTGACTTACTCTGCCTTGTCCTTGCAACATATTCTCACCTGTTGCTTGTAAGATCTTATCAACATGATTCACCCAATCCTTCATCGTCATGACAATTTCCCGACTTGCTTGCCTTTCAGCAAAATCTAAATATCCTGAAACGAGTTGATTTAACCCTGAAAGTTCAGTTTCTGATAAGTAATTTTTTGCTATTTTTGCCTCATTAAGCGTGGGAAGTTCTCCTTTAAAAGTCGTCAATCCCATAAATTCTTTTTTACTATCGACTCGTTTATGAATAAGCTCAGCAGCCGTATGATTATGAATCGCAAAGTGCATCTTATTTTGAACCGTTGCGAAAAAGCGTTTAGCTTCTGGGGTATCTTTACTATAATCACTGCTTGTTGAAAATAAATCTAGAATTTGACGATAAAATACCTTTTCACTTGAACGTATGTCACGGATACGAGCAAGTAATTCTTTAAAATACCCTCCACCACCCAAATTTTTTAGTCGTTCATCGTCCATCGTAAACCCTTTTTTAATATACTCATGTATTCTCTTTGTTGCCCATTGTCGAAATTGCGTGCCACGTAAAGACTTCACACGGTAACCAACTGAAATAATGACATCTAGATTGTAATAGTCAACTTGGTAAGTTTTCCCATCTGTAGCAGTTGTTGCAAAATTTGCAACAACTGAATTTCTCTCTAATTCACTCTCGTCAAAAATATTTTTGATATGTCGTGAAATCGTCGATTTATTCCGCTCAAAAAGATCAGCCATTTGATCTAAAGTTAACCATGTTGTTTCTCCATCAAACCTTACATCTACTGCTATTTGTTCATCCGTTGTTTTAAAAATAATCATTTGATTTTTTGTCATCAATAACGCATCTCGACTTTTACACCATCAAGGTTGGTTTTTGTGTTATTTTTTAATCTTGTCATCGTTGTAAAATAACTCCTTTTATTTCATTCCCATCAATATTCTATCACATATTGACGAATTTTACTATCATTAGAATGTCGGTGGTCGTGTAAAATAGAAGTTGGAAAAAAATATATAAAAGAAGTAAGCACTGTGTTAAAATGTTTTTTACGGAAAACATAAACAAGATGTGCTTACTTCATGAATATTTTACCACTAGTGTAGCACAACATAAATAATAGCCCATATTGACGTGTATCATTTTCAGATACAAGGAAACGAGGACGACTCGTACCAATGTCGGTACGTTAGGACGAGTTGACGCAGTAGTTGGAAATGAGACGCATGAATAGGCGTGGTTACTTATGTTGTGATGCACTAGTAACCCATCATGGGCAACTAATAAATGGTATCAGTGCAAATTAGTTGCTTTATTTCGGTACAGATGTGGCTGCCTGGTTTATGACATGACATTTACTATCTTCTGATAATAGGAATTTATATGCATCTGGGTATCCAGATGTTTCTCTTGATGGGCTTGTAGCTAATTGAACCTTTTAAAAAACGATCTTTTTTTTTGAAATAGTTAATTTTTAATTTAATTGTCAATTTTCAGCAAAATATAACAGCGCTGTTATGCTATAATTATAGGGAACAAGGGAGAAGCTAATATTTTTCGGATTTTAAAGATGTAAATATTTTTGATATTAACTTTTAAAATTAAGAAGGGACGAGATATTATGTTCAAAAAAAAAATTAAATTTTTATTCTTATCTTTACTAATGGCTATAGCTATACTTAGTGGAACTATAAATCTATCTACTCGTAATATGGCAGCCGTACAGGCATGCTCACCATTATATACTGTAAATACAAATAATGTTAACCTAAGAAGCGGGGCAGGAACTAATCATGCCAGTCACGGACAAGTCCATCAAGGAACTAACTTCCGTACCAGCGCTACTGTTGGGGCGTGGCGTCGTGGAACAGTTCTGGGTGCAGGGGTACACTCTGGTACTGTAGGCTATATTCATTCAAACTACTTACGATTCGTAGCTTGTATTTAATGATTTTTTCTAAAGTGTATTAGCTTCTTTTACTCCTTGTTATTCTCAATATTTCTGCACTCTTTTAAAAGGGTGCTTTTTGGTTTCACATGGTGGCTCAAAAAGCAAAATGCCGAAGCATATGGCTTCGGCACTAAGTCCAACTTTCAGGGGTCACTACATAATGCTACCTCATTAAAAAGACAGCGATGGCAATAGAGTGCAAAAGAGATGCGGCGTTAACAAATAAGTGGAAGACACCGTGCATGTACTTTTTATGTTTTCCTAACACATAGAACAAAACGCCGATGGTATACATCAGTCCGCCGGCTAAAATAAAAGCAAAGAAGGGGACACCATGAACGGAAATGAGCAAATTCACTCTGAAAAGTGCGATCCAGCCCATGCCAACATAGCAGATAAGTGAAAAAGTCATAAATCGTTTCAAATCAATCATGTTGAGGATAATGCCGATAATAGCTAAACCCCAAATGATGCCAAACATGACCCAAGCGTCTATTGGATAAATCTCTCGAAAGCTAATTAATAAAATAGGCGTGTAAGTACCAGCAATCAAAACAAAGATGGTACAGTGATCAAGTATTCTAAACACTTTTTTAGCAGAACCAACTTTGAGACCATGATAAATGCTAGACATGGTGAATAGTAAAATGACCGAGAATCCGTAAGCAAAGGCACTTACAACGCCCCACACATTTTGAGCAAATGCTGCAATGGTGACGCAAACCAAAAGTGCAACGAGTCCTAGCCCGCCACCGACGATGTGGGTGATCATATTGAAAAGTTCCTCGCCTTTTGTATAACGTGGCTTTTCTATGGTGTTTGTCATTTCTTTTCCTCCTTAGTTATGGTACATGAATTGTACATTTGATGATCAAAGTATACCATAAAAGTTCCAATTAGGATAGTATCTTTGGATAAAAAATGGTTGCTAAGTTGATCGTGCTGTTGCTATTTTGTACAAATTCATGTTTCCCCCGAAGTTTATATTGAGTTTATATTTCTAACATATAATCGTAAGAAATAAGGGAGTAGTTACGTCAATGACGTGGTAATAGCAACATACCCGAATCATGCGATTCTGTTATTATCTTAAAAACGAGACTTATTGAAGGCTTTTTCTTTCAATAAGCTCGTTTTTTTGTTTGCGTGAAAGTAAAAATAGCCAAGATAGTAAAAGAGATGGAGTGATAAATCATGAATGTTGTCTTAACTTTCTTTTTATTGGTATTGGGACTTGTTTTATTAATCAAAGGTTCTGACATTTTTGTGGATGCGAGCGCAGGCATTGCACGGAATTTTAAAGTACCGACGTTGATTATCGGATTAACAGTGATGGCTTTTGGAACAAGCGCACCGGAAGCGTTTATTGGTGCTCGGGCATCATTAGATGGGACAGCAGCGCTTGCCATGGGCAATGTGATTGGTTCGGATATTTTTAATTTAATCTTTATTATCGGTATTGCTGCTCTGATCAACCCAATGAACATTCGGTTTAAAGAAATCGCCAGAGATTACTGGGTTGCCATTTCTGGGCCTTTAATCTTATTGACCATGATGCTCTTTTTTGATGATGTCATTCCAAGAATAGGCGGTGCCTTCTTTTTGATACTCTTCTTCATCTATGTGTTTGTTGTCGTTAAAGAGGCATTAAAAAATCGTAAAGAAGCCCTTGTAGAAAAAAATGTTGAAGAAGAAATTCGTCCACTTAAATGGAATGTATTACTTTCAGTTTTAGGACTTGCTTTAATTATCTTAGGTGGAGAGCTAACCGTACATCATGCAGTGGCCATTTCTGAGCTACTTGGCATGAGTGCACGTCTTGTTGGCTTAACCATTGTTGCCATTGGAACATCTTTACCCGAACTAACCATCGTCTTGATGGCCGCAAAGCGGGGCGAAAATGAGCTGGCTGTCGGTAATATTATCGGTTCAAGTATTTTTAATATCATGTTTGTTTTAGGCCTTTCAGGTGTGATTGCGCCTTTACCTATTGAAGTGGGACTGATCTTTGATATTGCATTTTTACTCGTAGGAAGTCTGATTTTCTTACTCTTTATCCTGACAAAAAAACGACTGTCTCGCATTGAAGGGGCGATCATGGTTCTGATGTACGTGGCTTATTTAAGTTATGTCGTGTTCACGTGAAGCATCATCATATCATTTGTTGACCCTGTTCGTCTTGATCTTCTAACCGACGCATTAAATTTCCAACAGTCAAACCAGCGATGAAGCATAAGCTGCTCATCCAGACTGAATTGACTTCTTGTGGCATAATCATAACAGTTGAAGTAAGAACCAACCCTAGAATCACATGATAAAAAATGGGATAGGCAACCCTCAATAAATAAGTGACTAGCTTTGCGGTTGAAATCACAGATAAAATACCACCGAGGATAACGGGCATCAAGATGGTGAAGTTTAACTGGCTAATTGCTTCGTTTAAGGGTTGATATAGATTCAGATACATGAGAAAGTTAGAGGGGCTTAAACCTGGAAACGTAATACCTAAGCCAATCATGATGCCACTCACAACCCAAGTCCAGATGCCGACAGCTGATGAATGTGTCGAAAATGTTGACTCAACTGTGTTTGATAATAAGAGAAATGAACCGATGGAGACTGTAACAGTTAGGAGCAAGTGAATGGGACTTCGACCTTTAAGGCCCGATTGCTTGATGAGCGTTGGCAAAACGCCTAACATACAACCGACGAAGAAGATACTGATTTCTGCGAGATGATACTGGAGAAAATAGCTAAGGGCAAAAGAGAGCAAAAAGACACCGAAAACACCGCCAAAGACAACAGGGATGAAGCGCTTTATATTCACCTTGAAGTCTTTTTTTATGTTTGAAATGAAGTTAATAAGTGGTTCGTAGATGCCAAAAATGGTTGCTAGCGCACCACCACTCAACCCTGGTAAAAGGGCACCTACACCAATAAAAATCCCTTTGATGAAATTGAGACTTAATTTTTTCAAAATAGCACGCTCCCTTCTCTTTTTAATCTTATGAAAAAATGGTAAAATATAGACGACTATTCAAGAAATTTTAAAAGGATAGATGATGATGTATAAGTGGACGTATGAAACTGAAGTTGGTGTCGTGACGATTGGCGCGAATAAGCATAGTATTACATATTTGAAGTTACATGATACATCCATCGGTGCGTTTAAAGAAACAGTGTTAATTCGCCAAGCTTATTTACAACTTGAGGCATATTTACGTGGTGAATGTCGTAACTTTGATTTACCCTTTGAACCAGGCGGAACTGAATTTCAAAAACAAGTTTGGCATGTTGTGAGTACGATTCCTTACGGTGAAACGATGACTTACAAAGCAATAGCCCAGATGATTAACAAGCCAAAAGCGATCCGTGCAGTGGGTGCAGCTAATGGGCAAAATCCGATTTACATGGTGATTCCTTGTCATCGTGTGATCGGTTCAAATGGTCATTTAACTGGTTATGGTGGTGGATTAGAGATGAAAGAAAGATTATTGAAGTTAGAAGGAGCTGACATAAATGGAAGTTATAAAAATTAGTCCTCGAGGTTATTGTCATGGGGTTGTTACAGCTTTAAACATGGTAACCAAAGCGATCACTGATGAGTCAGTACCGAAACCGATTCATATTCTCGGAATGGTTGTTCACAACACGCATCTAACGAAGGCATTTGAAGAAGAAGGTGTCATCACAGTAGATGGCATTGGGAAAACTCGTCTTGAGCTACTTGATGAAATTAATGCTGGAACGGTGGTGTTTACGGCGCATGGGATCAGTCCGAAAGTGAGAGAAAAAGCTGAAGCGAAAGGGTTGCACTATATTGACGCCAGCTGCACGGATGTCTTAAAAACACATGGGATTATGCTTGATCATTTGGCGCGTGGCTATGAGGTCGTTTATATTGGCAAGCAGGGTCATCCTGAAACAGAGGGTTGCTTAGGACTTGCAGAAAAAGGGATTCATCTCATTGAACATATGGACGACATTGCGAACTTAGAACTTGATCATGTCGATATCATTATTACGAATCAGACGACATTGTCTTCATGGGATGTGAGTGATATAGCAGAAGCGATTATGGCGAAATATCCAACAGCAGAATTCATTAAAGAAATTTGTAATGCGACCCTCATTAGACAAGAAGCTGTTGCAGCAATGGCAAAAGAGGCTGATTTAACCATCGTAGTGGGAGATCCAAAAAGTAATAACTCAAAACGTCTTGTTCAAATTTCAGAAGAACATGCAAAAACACCTGGGCTTCGAATTGGGAGCTTAGCAGAGTTGGATTTGGAGAAGTTAAAAGGGATCAATAAAGTAGCAGTTACCTCAGGAGCTTCAACACCGACGATCATGACTAAAGAAGTTATTTCATTTCTAGAAAACTATGATCCAACTGATCCGAACACCCATGATACAGCATCTAAAGTTAACTTAGATAAAATATTGATGAAAAGGCAGCCTAGTGCAGCAAAATGTGTCATTAAATGACAAGTGAAGGAGATATTGATGAGATGATGAAAGACAACCCGCAAGACTTACTCGACTTTTTATACGAAGGACCAACAGCCAGTCATCAAGTGGCATTGATGGAAAAGAAATTATGTGAAGCGGGATTTGTCTCGCTTGAAGAAGGCGGGCGTTGGAAACTAGAAGTAGGTGGGAAATATTATTTAAAGAAGCAACATGCAGGACTGATCGCATTTAAAATCGGGACGGAAGATTTGGCGACAAACGGGTTGAGACTGATTGGCGCACATACGGACTCGCCTTCTTTTAAACTGAAATCGATTCCTGAGATGGTGACAGAAGAGACTTATTTAAAATTTAACACTGAGATGTATGGGGGTGCCATCGCTTATACATGGTTTGATCGTCCTTTATCACTAGCCGGTCAAGTCGTTGTAAAATCTGATGACCCATTAAAGCCAAGTGTTAAATTGGTTAACTTTAATCGCCCTTTGCTAACGATTCCAAGCGTTGCGATTCATTTAAATCCAACAGTGAATACTGAATTTAAAGTTAACAATCAAAAAGACATGTTGCCACTCATTGCATTAGTTGACAAAGCATTTAAGAAAGCGGGTTATTTACAAAAGTTACTTGCCAAAGAAATCGGTGTACCTGAAGCAGATGTGTTGTCTTTTGAGTTGGAATTGTATGCTTTTTGTAAAGGGACGACCCTTGGTGTAAATGAGGAATTGATTCAAGCACAAGGTCTGGATGATAAGTGGATGGTTTATGCAGCTTTGATGGCTTTGCTTGAAAATGTCGATACAAAAAATACGCAAGTTGGGATCTTTGTTGATAATGAAGAAATCGGTAGTTTAACAGCAAGAGGGGCTCATTCAACATTTGTTGCTCAATTTTTAAAAAGAATGACACATGCTTTAGGATATGAAGGACATGAACTGCATGGTATTTTAGAAGCGTCAGTCCTGTTATCTGCTGATTTGGCACACGGGGTGCATCCAAATGCAGGAGATTTGCATGATCCGACGCATCGTCCGGTATTAGGTGGCGGTCCAGTTGTTAAGGTTGCTGCATCAGGATCTTATTCGACAGATGCAACGGGACTTGCGATTTTTAAAGGATTATGTGAAAAAGCAGAAGTTCCGTATCAAATGTTGTATAATCGGTCAGATAAACGTGGTGGGACGACCATTGGTCCGATGATCGCTGCTTTGTTATCTGCGAGAGTGATTGACATGGGTGCACCACTCCTCGCCATGCATTCCATTCAAGAACTTGCCAGTGTTAAGGATCATCAATATGTGATGCGATTATTTGAAACGCTGTACACGTTATAAAAAGAGTTATTTTGATCAAACTAATACTTGAAAATAGCGTATTGGAGGATCAAAATGATGAGTTTACATCTCAATCAAGGGCATGGATTGCCCTTTCAAGCACTCAAGGAAGTACCGGAAGTTCAAGCTGGTGCAAGAGAAATTACAGCTTTGGTTAAAAAGAGTGGTAAGGTTACGGGGTATCAATTATCTGATGGTCATATTGTTAGTAAAGAACAAGGGATTGAACTTGCGAAACAGGGTCAGATCGCTGGTGTGGGAATTGCGACAAATAGAGGAACAGAATATTTGAAGTCATTACCTGATGTAACAGAAGCGAATAACCTTGGGAATCTGCCATCAGTAGCTGATATGAGTGAAGGGTGATTTCATCATGTCGTTAATTTGAAAACACGTTGTATTTTTTCTCGCTTACCTAAAATCTATCATTATGCAAAATTTAATATGGTAAAAACTGCACCTATACATATGCGACAATCTGCAT
>JGI24700J35501_10930917_pt1 | contig 45149 bp, 44 predicted proteins | sample TergutTh196P1_FD_35501 | JGI IMG/M metagenome (IMG submission 35501)
GCGGTACGGAAAAATGAGCGTGCCGCTGCCCGTTACGGTCAGCATACCTGCCCCTGAGACAATCGGTACCAAGTGGTTATCTCCTAAACGGAGATCGTAACGCCATGTGTAGTATTCTCCGGGAACATAGATATAGACAAGGTCGTACCAGCAAAACTCGTAACCACCGCCATCAGACCGCCGGCGCTCGACAGGAACTGAAAAGTCAACCACACCGTCAATACGAACATAACGCATACCCGCTTGGGTTCTTGCAATAGCAAGTGCAGCAAACCATTGGTCGGTTACGGTTATTATGTATGGGTCTTCGCGTGTGCCGCTGCCGAAGGGAGGTGTCATGTCGATGTCATTGTCATAGTCGTCCTCGTTGAAAGCTACCGCTGCCCGAGATATACCTTCAACAATATGCACATAGCGTGTGTGGAAAAACACCTCTTCGCTGTCCGGGTGGGTAGCAGATAACCAAACACCAAACACAGAACCAACAGAAGATGCGGGGGAAAAGTCACCCCGGTCATATATAGCCACATACAGCTGACGGTCTAGCTCATCTACCGCTACAACACCAGCAAGCACCGCACTGTCAAACACAGGGTAGGGTATATGCTCTCGCCAAGTAAGATAAATTGTAGGGCTAGGCATCAAAAACGTAACCGCGTTGAGGTTTTCGTACTCATAATAATAGCAGTAGTAATAGCATTCATACTCGTCGTATGGGTATTCGTCGTATGGGTAATCCTCATGTTCGCAGTACGGGTAATATTCGCAACACTCCTCGTACGGGTACTCGTCATAAGGATAATCCTCATCATCATAGTGCTCGCAGTATGGGTAATATTCGCAGCACTCGCCACCGTCTGCGTCCTCTGGTTCTTCCGGTTCTTTCGGCTCGGTAGGTTCTTCCGGCTCAGTTGGCTCCCCAGGCTCGGTCGGCTCCTCCGGTCCATTCGGTTCCTCTTCGATTGGCTCCTCCGGCGGTTCAATTGGTTCCTCCGGCTCGATCGGCTCTTCCGGTTCAGTTGGTTCCCCCGGCTCGGTTGGTTCCTCCGGCTCTTCTTCTTCCGGTTCAACCGGTTCGTCTATTTCTCTGTACTCTGTATAGCTGTCCTCTGTTCTTGTGGCCTCTGCCGTCGGAAGATAAAACCCGCCCGCAAACATAACCATTGCCAACAGTACAGCCAACAGCCTTTTGTGTGAAGAAGTGTAGCTTTTCATGCGTTGCACCCCCTTTAACTAAAAACAGCTCTACAAAGCCCCTACCACAACAGAGCCGTCCACGTAACCATAGTGCGAGGAAATAACGTATTTAACCCCGGCTATTTCAGATAATTTTCTGATGTCTTCTTTTTGCATATCGTCGTTTTTATTAAAAAAGGAGTTAAACAAATATGCTTGCCCGTCTTTTAGGCTCAAGGCATCACCTGCAAACAGAATTTCGTTGTTTACTAGATATGACACGTGGTTATCTGCGTGACCCGGCGTGTGTATACATTTCACGCTTAGCCCATGTATATCCAGCACATCACCATCTGCCACTTTTGTGTATGCGGCTGCGGATAGCTCGTCGCTGTCTGTTTCATATGCGTATATATCTGCATCGAACAGAGCCAACGAAGCTGTGTGGTCGCCATGTGTATGCGTCAGCAACACAGCACATATATCTGCCGGATCTATATTTAGATTTTTCAGTTGGCTAATTGTCGTTTCGTTATTTGCACCAAAATCTATCGCTACAAATTTGCCGGCTTCGGGTAATTTAATCAGAAAAAAGTTTACAAACTCATTGTTTATCGCAAAAACATTGGGACAAATTTCGCCGGTTGGCAGTGGGTTCATTTTTTTAATTTCTTGTGCTACTTGATCAGACATTTTCGTTCTCCTTTTTATAGTTTTTATGGTTTTGACATTTTTGACATTATATTGTATTATTTCAATTATTATATCACATTAGTACAATTATGACAATTCGGGAGTTAAAGTTAAAATAATGTTACAAGTAGGTTACAAATTTTCGGGAATCTTACCACTGCTTGACACTGTGTGCAATAATGTTTATAATTATTATATGATTAACTGTGTTTTACAACAAACAGACAAACATTGAAGTAGAAGTAGAATTAAAGTGAATTTCTGTATACGGATTTAGTTTAAGAGCGGAGGCTACATAAATATGCAAACTTTCATACAAAACCTAAATGCACGCTTTACTGCCGAAGAAAAACAAAACTGCCTTCCCACCGCTCACCGAATAATTGATTTATACTTATTTTCAAAAGTGAACGGAATTATCGCTTTAGAAGATGAGGTCGCAAAAGACCACGGTTTTCTTAAAATGGGGATAGGCCTACTACTAAGTGATTCGGACGAAACCATTATGGAGAGTGTGTTTTGTAATTCAATTTTGGCGGATGGGTTTACCGGCGAAGATTTGTTAAACAGATTGCTCATATCTAAAGGGGTTATAGCCTTACGGAAAGGTTATAATATATTTGCTACTACTTACACTGTTGGTTCTCTCCTCGGCGAAAAATACGTAGAAAAACTTATTTTGGAGATTAAGGACAAAGTCAATTCAAATCTATTTATGTATGAATACCTTTTTGATCTTTCGGAAAGTGAAAGTTTTCAAGGGATTTTGTTAAACTTAACTCAAGAGGAGCTTTATCACCTTTTACCATATACGGATACTAAGATTCTTGCAGAAGCCTTTAGAGGGTGCAACACACCTTTTGTTCAACAAATGAGTGATAGTCTTCCTGTAGTTACTTTTATTGAAATCTGTAGGGAGTTAGCCGGTTCGAGGCTTGATTTTAATAAGGAGGCAATTTTAAATTGTCAAAGCAAAGTTTTAGATAATTTGAGGCATTTAAGAGAACTAGGTCTAATCGCTAAAGAATAAAGAGATTTAATTCGAGAATATTTGGACAAGATTTTATATTTTACACTATACCTACTATACCCTGTTATTTGGTATAAACCATGAAAGGAACGGTTATAACTATGAAATTACTCAACAGACTAACATTCGCAAAAAAACTTGTACTATCTTACACCCTAATAATATTAATGTTTGGGGGTTCTTTGTTGTTTTCGTACATATCTTTCAGAAACAACGACGAAGCGTATGACCATTTGTTCGACTTTGTAACAATGCGGGCTATACTTATTTTAGAATACCAGCAGCAATTTACAGAAATGCGTAGATATTTGCGTGCTACCTTTATGGACAACGAATGGCGGGATACGGCAACCCAGGGTGAAATACAAGAAAGTCATGAGTATATACTATACATATACAGCTACTTACAAGTCCTTCACGCAGGATATGCCGCATCCATTCGGGATGATCCCTACTTGACTGCCGAGGAAAGGACGCTTCGCTCGAACAATATAGATACAATAATGACAAGTGCAAGCTCACTTATCGACATATTTTCGCGCAACTTTTTCCCGGGGGGCAATAACAGCCTTGAGCTTGAAAACGCTATTGAACTTACCGAAATAGTGGACGACCTTGTGGAGCAATCTCGTATTTTATCTACCGAGCTTACTACACAATTGCGTGCTTCACTAGGTGTAGCGTCTAACCAAGTTCAAATCGTGTTGATAGTTGTGGCTGTTGTTATTGTAACGTTTGCGGTCGTTGTTGCACTTGTTATGATAAGAGGGTTCAAGCGAAAAATAAACAAATTGTTGGCTTCAGCCAAACATGTACAGGTCGGCAATTTTGACATAGTTTTGCGTACCAACGACACAGACGAGATGGGTACATTATCAAACGCAACTGCCGATATGGTAGATACAGTTAAGCTACTTGTAACCCAAATAGACAATATGACAAACGAGCTAGAGCTTGGTGATATAGATGCTCGTATAAATGAAACGGTTTTTGAAGGGAGTTATCGCACCACCGCCACTGCTATCAATACAGCAATATCTAGCGTTATAAAGGATACGCTCGATGTTTTGGCAATCAATAAATCCTATGCCGAAGGTGATTTTAAAGTAACATTCCCACAACTGCCCGGCAAAAAAGCTATTGCAACAGAAACATTAAAGCTAATACAATCTAACTTGCAAAATGTCCAAAAAGATATAGAAGGGCTTGCTAACTCTGCATCGCAAGGGGATCTCACCCAACGAATAAGCCTGGATGGGTACTCCGGCAACTGGCAAGACACAATGAAATCATTAAACAATTTTGTAATGAACGTTGCAGAACCTATCAACGAATCTGTTGATGTGCTTAAAAAACTGTCTACAGGCAGTCTAACCGCAACTGTTAACGGCAACTATCAAGGTAGCTTTTTGGAGATAAAACAAGCGCTTAACGGCACAACCGCCGCCGTTTCTGATTACATACAAGAAATAAGCGATGTGCTTGCCGAAATGTCCCAAAGAAACTTGGATGTAGCAATAGAAAGAGATTTCCGTGGAGATTTTAACGCAATCAAAGTTTCAATTAACAATATTATAGACGTTTTTAACACAATAATGGATGAAATACGTGTTTCTACCGTGCGTATGGCAGACGGTGCAGATTCTATCTCCCAGTCTAGCCAGATGCTGTCCCAAGGGGCAACACGGCAAGCCGAAGCAATGCGGGAGATACAAGAAAGTGTTAACAAAATGAGAGAGCAGATTCAATCCAATGCCGAAAAGGCAGACGCAACAAACGAGGTAGCAGAAAAAGCCAAAGAAAGTGCAAACAAAGGCAATGATAACATGCAAGAAATGCTACGCTCTATGGATGAGATAGGTCAAGCATCTCAAGATATATCAAAAGTTATAAACACAATCGACGACATTGCTTTCCAAACTAATTTGCTTTCTCTAAACGCATCGGTAGAGGCAGCAAGGGCAGGAGAACACGGCAAGGGTTTTGGTGTTGTAGCAGAAGAAGTGCGCACACTTGCCCAACACAGCAAAAACGCCGCATCAGAAACAGGCACACTAATAACATCCTCTGCCGCTAAGGTAAAAGAAGGTATCAGCATTGCAGACAAAACAGCAGAAACATTGCGTGCGATAATAGGGCAGGTAGATGAGATAAGCGGGCTTATTAAAACCGTAGCAGAAGCATCCGACAAACAGACAATGGTTGTTAAAAATGTAAACGAAGGTATCAGCGAAATATCAAGCGTGACCCAAATAGCAGCATCCACATCCGAAGAAGCTGCCGCAACAAGCCAAGAGTTGTCCAGCCAATCCGAAGTGTTTAAAGAAATGGTAAGTGGGTTTAAACTTAGACATACAAGCACGTACAAATAAGGTTTTTTATGAGAAACATACAGTTAAACGAGGAGCTGTTTAGGCAGCTAGTAAGCCAATCGCCGCCACTCAGCCCTGCGGAAATAGATCACGAGCGGGGCGAGTTGTCCCTGATGAACGACCGAGTATTTGCGGCGACTTTCGGCGATAACAAGCACAACGAAATAATCACAGGCACAGTAAACGCCGCACGAAAGATTCACGCTGTGCCGCCGATTCCGCCGATTGAACACACACAAGTGCAGGACATTGACCTTTTCGACGTTTTCATGCGCGGCATGATTGGCGATCTGACAGGCACAGGCGACTCCGTAAGCATAGCCGTCGAGTTGCAGAACCAAAAACAGGACGGTTACGCCGTTCGGGGCATTATCACGACCGGAAACGCAATGCGCCGAGATTTCAAAAAGGGTAGCGATTACACGCAAGCTCCGGACGTGATAACTCTGCACTTTCTGAACTTTAAGTTGCCCGAGTTGGCGGAGCGAAAGATGTTCTGCTCGCGGATAATAAACGCCGAATTTGAAAGCGGCACACCGTTTTTAGCGGACAAATATTCCACCTATTTTATCGAACTGCCCAAAATGGTAGACTTCAAAAAGGCGGATTTACCGCAGGAATATCACGATTTGTGGGATTTGTGCTGTATGTTTAGAAGCCGAGTGAAGAAATTTGAGGAGGAGATAAAAGTGCAAGAGATAACCAACCCAACTGCCCTGGAACTAGCGAATGCAGTCCAACAAGCCGTGGCTCCAAGCACCTTTGTCGACGAGGAAGCAAGGTATCGGCGAGCATTTGAGAAATTTCAAGATTATATGGATGAAAAAGAACGCCGCAGGGACGAAAAAGAACGCCGAATGATTGAGAAGTTTCAGGATCATATAGAAGAAAAAGAACGCCGCAGAGCCGAAAAAGAACGGCAGATGATTGAGGAGTTTCAGGAAAGTGAACGCCGCAGAGCCGAAAAAGAACGGCAAAAGAATGAAGAAATACTGACAATTGCCCTAAAAAACAACGCCCCGCAATCGTTAATTAAAGCAATGTGCGAAATGACAGGAATAACCGAATCTCGCCTTGCTGAGTTGAAACAACTGGCACAAACTTAGTGATAGAGATAACCAACTCAACTGCCCAAAAACCAAGCGGTCGGGCAAGTTGCCTATTTTAAAAGCAAAAGCAAATTAACTTTTTTGAATTCAAAAAAGTTAATTTGCTTTATTAGGGCATCGGCTTCACAAACCGCAAAGAACGTACATTTCCCTTTATTTTGGTGGCATCACAAACGCCATCACAACATACACAACGGCACTTGTACCAAAAGAAACAAACAGAGATGCAATCCAAAGCAACCTAATAACTGTTGGATCGATGTTTAAATATTCCGCAATGCCACCGCATACGCCCAAAAGTTTTGCGTCGTCGGAACGATAAAGTTTTTTCATGGTTATATTCCTCTCTTGGAAAGCTATAGTCTACATTACTACATTAATCTACATTAGGGATAATTATAGCACAAACCAATAGCATTTTCAAGTGGTTTATTTTTTCGGGGTTCTGGTATGAAGTCGTTATCTTGCAGTACTGAATCTATCCACCGAATGAAAAACTATGGAAATCCGTATATTTGTACCCCAATGGAGGTGATCGACGATGAAAGCTGATTTTGAAAATCAACTTGATGTTATTCGTGTTAATCTGAATGAGCTTACAAAAGGAATGCCAAATAGCGAAGCTGTTAGATTTACAAACGAGAATGCACGAAAGATTGCAGACCAGTATGGTATCAAGCTCACGAAAAGCACAGTAACATATACCGACGAAAGACTAATACCACAGTAGTGTAAACGAAAGGCTATATATCAATATCTGAAAACCTATAACTCGGTTAATTAGTGAACAGCTATAATAACCTTCCGTTTTTTCATACCCACATAACAATAGCCGCCAACCACCGGCGGCTATTGTCGTTTATAGACGGGTTTTTGTTTGATTTTTTTGACAGTGGCTCAACCTCTATAAAATAGGGGATTGTAGCCTTTCATGCACCCTTGTAACACCTACCGAACACTCCCACCAACCAAATTACCGTTTTCGATTTTGTAAACGTGTGTGCAGTATTTCATATTATCAGAGCTGTGGCTAATTAAGAAGAAAATTTTATCCTTGCAACCCTCAAAAATTTCGGCTAGGATTTCATTTTCAGCATCTTCATCCAACGAGCTTGTGGGCTCGTCCAAAATTACCACTTGTGCCTCTTCGGTAAATATACGTGCAAGGGCAATCCGCTGCCTTTCCCCCGCAGAGAGATTCGCCCCGTTTTCCAGTATATTATCGTCCAAGTTCTTGAACCTTTTTAAAAAGCTCAAATTTTGGTACACACTTTTTTCGATAGGATCTCTCCCAAAATTTAGGTTGTTATAAATGGTGTCAGTAATAATTGGCGTGCTTTGTGAGTAATAACTCATCAGTTTTAGGTAACTGTCGTTTGTTATTTTTGATATGGGAACTCCGTTTACAGATATTTCATCTGTTGAGCGGAATTTAATTAGCAACTTGGCTAATGTACTTTTCCCGGAGCCGCTCTCGCCCATTATCCCAACTATGTCGCCTTGAGAAAATTGCAGTTTAACATTGCTCAAAATGACGTTATCTTTCATTTCGATTTTATCAATATTAAAATCTATTTTTTCGACTTTGCTTATTGGCACATCGCCGTCGTGTTCAGCATTTTTAACAAGGTTGTCAATAAAGTCATTTGCGGCTCTGATTGCTGCAACAGATAGGTTCGTGCCAACTATTTGGCCCAGTGCCATAAAAAAGTATGGGAAAACCAAAAACACATAAACAACACTACCAAGCAAAGCAGGGTCATTTAACGCCAACATAGAAAGATACACTATTATTACAGCCTGGAGAACCTGCAAAGCACCTGCAAGCAGGCCGGATACCCCGTTAGCCACAGAGTTAACTCTTTTCCTAACCCCCATCAATTTGCTTGTGTGTGCGGCAATCATTGGCAGCAGATGGGCATTGCCCGGGTTTTGCTTGATAAAGTCAACTTGCGTGGTAATTGCGTTTATATCCCGCAACACAACAGAGTTTGTATCTCGCAGTTTAATCGACATTTTCGCTAAAACTTTGTTTAACAAAGCAAAGCCGAAAATATTAACTAAAATTATCGTAATCATTACGACAGCAACGATAGGGCTTACAAAAAAGGCAATTACCGATGTTGCAATAATCAGCATAACATTTACAACAAAACTGGGCAGTTTAAACAAATAAAACTGACAATATGCTTCTATTGCGTCGTAAGCCAAATCTCGAACGGCGGTGGGGCCAATCTCCAAATACTTATCATACCCCAATTTAAAAACATTTCTGAACAATACTTGGCTTGTGCGTTCATAATATTTTTGCATCAATGCATTTGAAATAAGAACGTTCAAAAACTGTAGTGTATAGCCTACCAATAGCAATGAAATTACCAATAAAATATCAGCAAAGGTGATTTCCATTGTATCTTGAATAATTGCATTTAAAGCAACAGGTGCTAAAATAAAAAAAGCTGCCGCCACGGCCGCTATAAAAAGTAACACAACAAAGGCTCTACGCTTTAGGGGTTTTAGCATTTCTTTTCTTACGGTTTCCGAAGTTGTCATTTAAATGCCTCCATTCGCTTGATTGAACTTTTTTTATAAAAGTCACACAAAATTTCTGGGCGTGCATTAAAGTCATTGTAGATTTTAAAAGATTGCGCCCTGCAAGCACCCATGCAAAGATGTACCATATCACAAGCAACACACCCATCGTCTTCGTATGGGTTAAATGTCTTTATTTCTTTATAAACATTGCTGTTATTAAATATTTCAAGCCAGTCAGGCAAAAGCACGTTAGTTATAACCATCCTTGGATCTATCAATACCTGGCATGGGTAAATATTACCAACGGTGTCTATGGCCATTATGCTTATACCGGCTCCGCATCCCGAACTCATGCATTCAGGATCAAGCAAATTGTATTTATCATAGTCCGGCACATAATCAACATCATCCAAGCTGCTGGGAGAACAAGCTCCTGTCATGTGCGGGATGCCAAGGTCTGCAAGTTTTTTCCCCAAAACAATTGCGTCATCTTCGTAACCTTTCGCCACTACTGTACGCACCTTAATCTTATCCGGGTACTTGTTAAATACATTAACCACATTTTCAAAAACTTGTTTGCTATCAAGGCCTTTGCGAAAAGAGTCGTCTAAAGTGTCAAGACTGCAAATCACGGTGTCTACATAAGCAAAGACTTCGCTATCAGGCGACATAAGAGTACCGTTTGTGAGTAAAGAAATATAAAAACCCAACCCTTTTGCGTGTTTAACCACATCAAGCAAGTTTTCATATAAAAATGGCTCACCGCCAGTTACTGTTAGGTTTGTTGCACCGGCTGATTTTATGGAGTCTAATATTTTTAGCCATTTATCTACCGGCATGGAGGTAGATGTGTTTAAATTTTCTTTTTGGTAACAGTAACCACAGGACAAATTACAGTCCATTGTTAAATGTATATATACATTACGAAGTTCTTTTTCCGCTTCAAACTCGATTGGATGCCTAAATTTCTTTGAAAGATAAACATCATCGTCGTTGATTAAAACACCGGAGTCAAGAAGTGTCGTTATCTGATTCTCCGACAAATCTTCGTATAAATTATCGAAGTTGCCGTTATCTTGACACTGCGTTAAATATCCAAACACAGCCCTATGCACAACAGAGAGCCTGTGCGTAAACTTGTTATAGATATTAAGGGAAGCAGGGTCAGCTGCGGAGTTTAAAACGACTAGGTCAGAACTTACTTTCATTAAAATCACCTCCTTCTTTATAAGTTTCATACAACTCTAAAGCTGTTAAAGTAACGGAATTGAGAGGCCTCTCTAATTCACAGTCCCCATTATAATCCACTATTTTTCGTTTGTCAAGCGTTTTCCGAAAATTTTATAAAAATCTAGGTTTAGACTATTACTGAAATTGTACATTTTTCGATGGTTATTTTTCTCAAAAAATGAATATTTTTGGGTTTATTTGAAAAATTTACTAGCATAACAAACGCAAAGGAGTAATTTATTGTGCAACTTGCCCTACAAAAACTAATCGCCACAAAAATGTTAACAAAAATTGGTTTTCCAAAAAAGCCACTCATAAATAAAATTTCCGCAAACTTTTTGCTTTCTTATGTTGACGTTAATAAAAACACAATGCGCATAATGTGGAAAGGACAATCTGTACAAAGTTCTAGAACATGTTATATGTTGACACATCTTTGTGAATGTTTACCTTTTTTTTGAAAAATTACGTGGTACACTTCCCCCTTGTTTTGTCCAAACATCCGTTGTATAATATTTTTATTATTTTTTATATTTCACAACACAAAAATTTTTTGCCAGCTCACTCATAAAGTCAGCCATAGAGTCACTCATAGAGTCTTCGTTAGTTCGCATTAGAAACACTCAAATTCGCCCCCAAAACCCCTGCAAACAAGCCATTCCTCTCCCTAATTCAAGGCTAATTGCGTTACAATATTGAGCTGATTTTTTTAAATTTTTAACCCACTTTTTTCTCCTCAAGCAAAAAAATAAAGCCCGGCAAAATCTCCACGATTCCGGGCTTATCAAAAACAACCGTTATTAAACTTATTTTTTTGAAAAAATTCAAAAAAACTTAATCTTTCACATCTACAACATCCACAACATCTACAACTATGTTGCTTTTTTCCTCGGGTTGTGCAACCGCCGCCGAGTTGCTGAGAACCGGTCCGCCGCCAACAATAGCACCACAACCCGATCCAGCAAAAGCACCGCAATCACAGGTGCGGTTGCGTCTTGCCAACCCAAACTTAGTCTCTTTTACTTGTAATTTTTTAAGATCTCCAGGCAAATTTTTGAGTGCTGCACTTATTCCTTTTGTGATTTCGTCAGCTATAACTTTTTCCGAAGAATGATTCATAACAAACTCCTCCTACAAACTATTCGTTAAAATATAAATGTGTATAAACATAGAACTATACAAAAAAACCAACCGTAAACTAAAGTTTCAAGGCCGATTCAAACCCATCTGTCTCAGGTTCGTGTTTAAGCTCGTATTATAAAACATTCTTTTTCATATGTCAAGCACGGTAATTTTTAAATTTTGTATTTTTTTTGTGTGTGTGTTGTCAGAAAAAATGGGGTCAGCAAGGGGCTATAGCCCCTTGAGGGGTGTGGGGCTGGTCGCAATCTGCGATTGCTGCTCGCCCGCCCATGCACCCTCCCGGGCAAAGCACCCCACGGTTTTTTATTTCATTTTCTTAACCACAAAGAAAGCTATCTGTTCCCTTAAAATTTCCGCTTGGGAATTTAACTGTTGTGCAGCGGATGCAGACTGTTGTGCTGTTGCAGAAACATTTGTAACAACGTCCGTTATTTCCGAAACATTAGCGTTAACATTAGATATAGATTCCAGTTGTTCACCAGAAATTTCAGCGATTTCTGAAATAAGTTTAGAAATTTCCTCTACATTGTTTGCGATTCTGTCAAAAGATTCCACAACAGAAACTGTAGCCTTTAGCCCTTCGTTAACGTGTTCAGAATCTTCTTCAACTATTTTCGCTGTTTCGGAAGTGGAATGTTGGCTTTTGCTTGCCAAAGTGCGTACTTCGTCCGCAACAACCGCAAAACCCTTGCCGTGTTCACCGGCACGAGCAGCTTCTACAGAGGCGTTCAAGGCAAGCAAGTTGGTTTGGAAAGCAACATCGCGAATAACATCGATAATCTTGCTTATACTTTCGCTCGATTCCTTAACCCTATTCATAGCAGATTCCATAGACTTAACAGCTTCTCCACCGTCAACTACATGGTCGCGTATACGCAAGGAGCTTTTGTTTGCAGTGCTTGCATCATTGCTTGCCTGCATAGCCTTTTCGTGAATCAATGCAATGGATTGGCTCAAGTTTTCTATAGCACTATTTTGTCTCATGGCCCCCTGTGCAAGATCCATAGCCATAGAGGAAATTTGTCCCGACCCTTCCGTTACCTGAACAACAGCAGTTTGAATATCTGACAAAGTAGAATTCAGGTTATCCAAAATAGTGTTTATTGCAGTTTCTACCGGAGCATAAGAGCCAACATAGTTTTGTTTAAGATTTACGGTCAAATCGCCCTTCGCTATTAACTGTAGGGTTTGAGATATTTCTTTTATATAAATTTCTGTAATATCATTTACCAAATTACAGGCATCTTTTAAAGCACCAAAAGTTCCGGGGTAATCACCCTCTAAATGCGAAAAGTCCCCTTTTGACATGATTTCAATATTGTGTCGCACATCAGCAAGAGGTTGTGCGATAGAACTCATCAGATCGTTTAAACCGTTTGCCAAAGCAGCCCAACTTCCCTCAAAATGGCTCGTATCTATTCGAGATTCAAAATCCCCTTGTGCTGCGTTTCTAACAAGCCCTGCGGTTACATCGTACAATTCATTTAGCTTGGCAGTAACTGCCCTGATTGATTGTGGCAATATGATTTTTTTGCCGGGCAAATCGTTTACCGTAATGCTAAAATCACCATTAGCCAACTTGTTTACAGCTTCGATAACAGGCAAAATGTCGTCAACCTGACAGTCTATTATACCGTTAGCTCCTTCCACAAGCTCTTTAAAAGCGTTATTGTACTTACTTGTGTCTATACGATACTCTATATCACCAACTTCTGTGAATTCATGTGATAATTTGTTTAGATCGTCGATAAGGTGCTTAATAATATCCACAAGTTCATAAACATCCAGTATCACCGTACCTATCTCATCTTTCGGAAGGTTGGCTCTGTCCATGTTTATGTGAATGTTGCCGCTCGTTACTTCTTTTGCGGCTACAGAAAGTTTGGAAAGGGGTTTCAGTGACTTAATAACTATAAACAAGGACATGCCAATAGCAACCACAAGACCAACAATGCCGATTATAATAATGTTGTTCTGCAAAGCGTCGCTAGCCGCATAGATATACTCCAAAGCGATCCCCACAAAGAACATGCCGACAATTTCATCGCCCACACCGTGCAAAGGGAAGTAGTAGGCATAGTACGGTATCAGACCAAGCACATCTAACCGCAAGGTAACATGCTCGCCCCGCCCCAAAACCGCCTCCGAAATGTGTGGTGCGGCCGGCGTACCTACAAGTCGCTGACCGGTTTCTGGATGAACAAGAGTAGTTGAAACAGATGTGTCTCCATAAAAAGCAGTAAAGTCTACATCGAATGTGTCAGCAAGGTAGTCCAAATATTCATTTGCACCAATGTTAAAGAATGCAGTAACACTGCCGATAATATTACCCCCATCCATAATAGGAGATGTTCCCGCCATTACCAACGGCACTGCGGCTGTTGGCGTGTACAGGGTTATCCGCTCCCCGGCAAGCCCTGCCACAACCGACGAAACATTGCCAACATAATCTCCAAAGGTTTGAGGTAAATTGGAACGTGCAACAGCAATCCCATGCGAATCGGTGACAGTAATTGCATCTACCCCAAGCAAGGCTTTTTCCCCGATCAAGTATTGCAATATTACTTCTCTATCACCGCTGTTAAGGTGGTTAATCATGTTTCCACTACTGCCAATGGCAATCGCAGCCATAAGAGTGTGCTGTTCCATTGCATTAAGATATGCAACCACCGACGTTCTAGCTGCCGATATTCTTTCTTCCGAAAAATCGTCTACAAGATTTGCGGTAGCTATTGATACAACAGCCACGATTACCAATACCAACACAAACAATAAACTTACCAAGGGTATGATCAGTTTGCTCTTTAAACTAGTAAATTTAAACATTGTCTTCTTCCTCTAAACTTAAACGTTATCTTTTTCTCTCTTTTTACAGCAGTTACAGCAGCTCCAACAGTTCCATTTTAAACAAACCCTTTATAAAGTAGACTAAAATTACTGAATTGCTAGATTGCTAAATTAGTAGGAAGCCATTCCACTTAATTTTGTTTTAGTGATGGTCAGAACTAAGTGGAATAGCTATAGTCCCCAAAAAAGCATTTTATTCGTCCCAGCCATCCAAAGCAGCGTGTGCAACTTTTAACTCTTTGGGAATATCAATTTCTTGAGGGCATTTTGGTACGCAAACATCGCAACTTGTGCATAGGTTTGCACCTTTTTTTCCTCTGCGAACAAACATGTACGATCTGCGGGGCTGATCAAAATGCCCAAAACGGTGACCGTCGTTGTAAAGGGCAAAAGCCTGAGGAATATTTACATTAAAAGGGCACGGCATACAGTACCCGCACTCTGTGCAAGGGATAGATATAACTGCGTCATAGGCCTTTCGGGCAGACACAATCAAAGATTTTTCTTCCGGTGTTAGGCAGTTTGGCTTCATATCCGGTTGTGCAAAAATTGCCAAATTTTCTTTTAGCTGTTCCATAGTAGTCATACCGCTCACCATTGTAGCTATTTCCGGATAGTCGGTGAGGTGTCTGAAAGCCCATTCTGTCGGACTGCGTTTTATCGGGAAGTTGTCGTACAGCTCGGCAACAGATTTGGGTGCATAACAGAGTCCACCGCCACGCAAAGGCTCCATAATAGCAATAGCAAGATTATGCTTGTGGGACAAATATATAGCCTTTTCTGTTACGATTTTGTCAACATCTATCAAATTTTGCTGTATCAAACACATTTCCCATGGGTAACGTTTCACCACATCTTCAAATGTAGGGTAAAGCCCATGATATGAAAAACCTATATGCTTAATAAGCCCTTCTGATTTGAATTTTTCAAATTCGGCAAATATTTCCCTTTTTTGTATGTCGCCCCAGGTAGCCTCCACAATACAATGTACCAAATAAACATCAACATAGTCTGTACGCAGCTTTTTTAGCGTATGCTCAAGGTTGCGGCGTATATCTGCTTGTGTAGTCATTACGCCAAAAGGCTGTTTGGTAACTATTTTAACTTTTTGCCTTCTGCCATTTTCCTCTAGTGCTTCACCTAAAACAGCCTCGCTGTCTGTGCCATGGTAACCATATGCCGTGTCAAAATAGTTTATTCCGTTGTCTACAGCATAACGTATAAGTTCATAGGCTTTTTCTCTGTCAACCCCTTTAAATTTGTCGTGTTCATCCAAAAACGGGAGACGCATACACCCCATCCCCAATAAAGATACTTCAAAACCTGTGTTGCCAAACGCTCTATATTGCATAGCTATCTCCTTTGTGCCTCTTATTTTTGTTTTTTCTCTACAACTACGGCGGCTTTAACGGCATCTACCACTTCTTCGGTTGGGTTTGCACCCAGGTTTTTACGCATTGCCGTGTCTGCTTGAACATTTAGCAGTTCATAATGTTCTTTTGCGTTTAAACGGGAATTTTGCAGAGCAATAGCAAGGGCAGCAGGCACTTTTGCTTCTTCTTCAACAACTTTTGCCCGCATTTCTTCTACATAGGCTTTCATTTCTTGTTCTCTAGCTACAGCCAATGCACGGCGTTCTTCTGCTTTAGCTTGGGCTATCCTCTTGTCGGCTTCGGCTTGCTCTATTTGTAGCTCTGCACCAATGTTTCTGCCCATATCTATATCTGCAATATCAATAGAAATAATGTTAAAAGCAGTACCCTGATCCAACCCTTTCTTTAAAACTATGCTGGATATTTTATCCGGATTTTCGAGTATTTCTTTGTATGACTGTGCGGAACCAATAGAAGAAACAATACCTTCACCAACACGCGCCAGCACAGTGTCTTCTCCTGCACCACCCACAAGTTTGGAAATATCTGCTTTAACAGTTATTTTGGCAGTTACTTTTAGCTCAATACCGTCCAGAGCAACAGCAGAAATGGGCGGAGTTTTGATAACGATAGGGTTAACGCTCATATTAACAGCTTCAAAAACGTCACGCCCCGCAAGGTCAATGGCACACGCCAATGTAAAGTCAAGTTCGATATTTGCACGCTCCGCTGCGATTAGTGCATTTATAACATTAGAAATGTTACCGCCGGACAAATGGTGGCTTTCCAGTTCATTAGACTTAACTTTTAGATTTGCTTTTGTTGATCTTATAAGCTCCGGTACTATTTTGTATGGGTTAACACGTCTAAGACGCATACCAATCAAAGATAGTATACTAACACTGGTGCCTGCCGATATTGCACTTATCCAAAGCCCAATTGGTACAAAAAAACCAATGGTTCCAACAACAGCAAACACCAAAACCCCTAAAATAATTAATGCTATATCCATCATCCACTTCCTTTCTCAACGTAAATCACGTTGCTTTGTATTTTTAGTATTTTTACTCTCTCGCCGACAGAAATCAAAGAATTAAAGGCGGTAACATCTATATGCACCCCGGGCAAACAATCAAACTCTGCACTGCCGGCAGGCCTGCAATATTGTATTACTGTACCTTCCAAACCGGACAACCAATAATTAACTGTATCTCGCCAAGAAATTACGTACTCCGGGGTCTTTAAATCTTTTGCGACCCTAAGCAACATTTCCACCGGAGAGTTGTGCGGCGGCAACTTTTCTTTTGTATTGTGTATTAAAGACAATTTTACCACCCCCCTTTTTTGTTATTCTTATTATAGTGTATCACGTTATAAGTTTTTTTGCAAATTTCTTGATTTATATAACAAACGTCTTTTTAATCCACCTCCTTTCGGTTGTTTGTGTAATTGGGTTAATTTTTGGTGTGTCAAGGGGCTAGGCTCCTTGCGGGCAGAGTCCACGGTTTTATGACGCAACCCAATTTCTAAGGTATCTATGAACTCATTATATTACAAGAGGGTTTGTTTTTCAATAAACTATTAGTTGAGTTGTAAAGTTGACGACAAAAAAGCTGTATCCTAATTTTGCAGATACAGCACATTGTCACTCATATGATTTATTTCTTTTTCATCGTGGGTTATTAGTATAACAACTTTGTTTTCGCTTTCTTTTTTCACCATATCCATTATCGTTTCTTTTGTGTCTTTGTCCAATCCCTTAAAAGGCTCATCCAATATCAGAGTTTGGTAATTTGCCACTAACCCGCGGCATATAGCCACTCGTCTTTGCATACCACCGCTCAGTTTTTTTATTTTTTTTTGCATCACATCTCCCAGCTTTGCTTGGGTTAGCAGTGCTTGTGCTCTTTGTCTGTCTTTTGTTACCAACATCAAATTGGTTATGGAAGATTCCCACTTCAAGAGCCTGTCCTCTTGAAAAACGTAAGAAACAACACCTGCATCCATCACATTACCTGTGTCCGGTATAACAAGCTCCGCTATAATGTTTGCCAATGTTGTTTTTCCGCAACCGCTGGGCCCCGCAACGCAAGTAATGCCGGTCTCAAACTTGTAGCTAAAACCTTGCAAAACTTTTTTCTCTCCATATGCCTTACTAATATTATTAACTATTATCATGACTAAACCTTTCAAAGAAATACAAAAATATTTTCTCTATGCAAAAACTAAGAAGAACGATTGTTAATGTCCAAGCAAACAAATCTGCGGTCTGCAAAAATATCCTCGCCATGTGCAAGTTAAATCCTATTGTGTGTTGAGCAACACCTATAAGCTCCGCCGCTATACCGCTTTTCCAGGCAAAACCAAACCCTGTGCTTGCAGCAGACATAACATATGGCGCAACACAGTAAAAATAAATATGCCTTATTTTTTTGTATGTGCTGACTTTGAACAGTGCAGCCATCTCCAAAAGTTGAGGATCTGTGTTTTGTATTCCACTATAAGCATTAAAATAAACAATGGGCAACACCGTAACAAAAGAAATGAAAACAGCCAAATTACTGCCACCAACCCACAATATGGCAAGCACAACAAAAGACGCTACAGGTATAGACTTGAGCACATTTAAAGCCGGAAGCATCAGGAGTTTGAAGGCAGGATAAATACTAGCAAAAGCAGCCATAACAATACCAACAACAAAAGCTAATGTAAAACCAAACAAAATACGCCCTAAAGAAAAGGTGATAGCCTGCCAAAATGCGGCTTCCGATGCCAACTGAAAGAGTCTCTCCACAGTAGCAAAAGGGCCAACCATGAGAACACGGTTGGCCACAATACGATTTGCAATCTCCCATATGGCTAACCAAAATAGGAGTATTTTAAGTTTTGTTTTGATTTTTTTAATCAAGTTTTTGCTTGCACTTCTAATTATATTTCTAATCGAAGTAGAAATCTTCACCGGGTAATGATCCTCCTACAGAAACGGGGTTTTCACCATAAAGCACACCCAAAAAGCCTTGCAGATATTGTTGCATTTGCTCTCCGGATATAAACACAATATTAGAGCCAGGTATGGCATGAGTCGCCACTCCAACGGAAGGCAAAATCCCAAAATCTACTGCCAACTGTGCCGCTTCAGCCACATTTGCGTTAACAAAGTCTGTGGACTCTTGGTACTGTTCTAAAAACAGACGCAACCCCTCTTCGTTTTCGTCTATAAACTCTCTGCGACCAACCATAACACCCATAACAAGGGCATAGTTAGGTTGCACTCTGTTCCATTCTTCCGTTAAGTCCAAAACAATGTTTAAGTTTTCGTTGTTTAACGAAACGACTGTAACAAATGGTTGGGGCAATAGAGCAATCTCTGCTTCACCGCTCTCCAACAAGGCGGCTATTTCTGTATGTTCGCTCCTAAACTCCAGGGTAACGTTTTCCCCGGGGGTTAGGCCGTTCATTTCAAGCACATAGTTTAGAGCAAACTGGGGTACACCTCCAAGCCCGCTAAGGAATATAGTGCGGTTTTCCAAATCTTGTATTGTCTCTATCTCTCCGGTCGCGTCCACTATATGCAGTACCCCAAGCGTGTTGATTGCAAGCACCTGCACAGCACCGTCGGTATTATTGTACAGAACAGATGCCAGATTAGCTGGCACGGCAGCCAAGTCAATATTGCCCTGGATTAGCTGCGGCACTATCTCGTCCGGTGAGCCAAATATCTCAAAGTTGTAATAACCCTGTTCCATAAGCAACAACGCTCCAAGCCCGGTGGGTCCCATCAACACACCAATGTTAATGTCTATCGTTTCCTGCACTTCATATTCCTGTTCCGGCAGTTCTGCAATTGGAGCAGGCTGTGTTTGCGGTGGATCCGGCAAATCCACAGTAGGTGATACGCCCGGTGTGCCGCAAGCCACGGAAAAAACTAGCACCAGCGTGCATAATGTAACGGCAAATGTTTTCATGTTGTGTTCCTCCTTATTTTAAAGTTACATTTGTAAATTTGTAAATAATTGTAACTCATGTATACCTCGTACAACGTCTATATCGGAAATGTTTTAAAAAAAGTTAATACGTTGCTATAGGGTTGATTTTTTCTAAGATATAAAGTATAATGTGATAGTTAAGGCGTAAAGCTGTATACAACAATCATATACTTGCAAATAACTGCAAACAAATAGGAGGAACGAAATAATGAATTTAGAAAAAATACTTAACGAACGCATTGCCGATTTTGCTGTGCTTTATTTTAAATTGCACCGCTTTCATTGGTTTGTGCAAGGCCCGGCATTTTACAATTCCCACAAACTTTACGAAGAGCTGTACGACGAAACAACCGAATTGATAGACCAGTTCGCTGAAAGATTACTGACAATAAAAGGCACACCCGCAGCCACAATGAAAAGCTATCTAGCTCTTTCCAGTATTTCCGAAGAAGGAGATGAAGTAACACCGGAAGAAATCGGCAAAACCTTAATAAAAGACTTTAGCCACGTTGTGGAACGTCTAAAAGCCGGTATAGATGTGGCAGAAGAAAACAGAGACATGGCTACAGCCGACCTGTTTACCGTTACGATAGGGCAATTAGAAAAGCACCTATGGATGCTAGGCCAAACATTAAAATAGTTTTTGTGTGCAAGAGAAACCAATGGCTCCGCTCGTAAAAGCCCGCACTTAGTGGGAGCATAGTTTAAAAATAGTGCTGTGAGCGTATGTTTCGGAAAGAAAGGAACTCAAATTGAACGATATTATAAAAGAAATTGAGCAAACACAATTGAAGCAAGATATAACCCCCTTTAATGTAGGTGATACCGTGCGGGTATACGCCAAAGTTGTGGAAGGTGCAAGAGAAAGATTGCAGATGTTTGAAGGCACTGTGATAAAAAGGCAAAATGGCGGTATAAGAGAAACATTTACCGTGCGCCGTATAGCATCCGGCATTGGAGTGGAGCGTACATGGCCGCTACATTCTCCAAGGGTAGACCGCATAGAGGTTGTGCGTCGCGGTATCGTACGCCGTGCCAAACTATACTACCTCCGCGACAGAGTAGGAAAAGCCGCAAAAGTTAAAGAAATCATTATGAACAAAAAGAACAAAAAAAGCCAATAAATTGGTTTTTAAATCTTAGGTTTTTAATTTCTAAATAGAATTGATTGCAACAGCTTCCTAAACTCAGCGGTTCCGACATGAATCAGGGGGTCAATTCAAAAGGAAGATGCAATAATAAAGGAGGGGCTATACTATAGCCCCCTTTTCTAATTCTTTTTGAGGAGAAAAATGGATCAACAAATTCATTGGTATCCCGGGCATATGGCTAAAGCTAAAAAAGCTATATTACGTGATCTCAAACTTGTAGATATTGTAATAGAACTGTTGGATGCACGGATACCCTACTCCAGCAAAAACAGCGATATAGACCACTGGACCACCAAACCCAAAATAGTTGTATTTAACAAAATAGATATGGCTGATCCAATCGCAACAACATCTTGGCGGGTTTTTGCGGAGCAAAAGCATCCCGTTATTTTGCTAAATGCAAAGGGTGGCACAGGTTTCAAAGAAATAACGGACGTAGCCACAAAAATAATGTCAGAAAAAATGGCTCGCCTACGCGAACGGGGACGCATTTTTAAACCCATAAGGGCAGTGATAGTGGGTATACCAAATGTGGGAAAATCTACATTTATAAACTCATATGTAAAAAAAACTATTGCAAAGGCAGAAAACAGACCGGGCGTGACTCGCAGCAACCAATGGATAAGAATCAACAAAAATTTTGAACTGCTAGACACACCGGGCATGCTGCCACCAAAAATAGAAAATCCGCAAGTTGGGGTTAATCTAGCTTTAACGGGTGCAATCGGTTACAACATGGACAACAACGCATTGGCTGTAAAACTGTTGGAAACGTTAATGCAAAATTATCCAAACTTGCTAATACAGCGCTACAAACTGGAAAGCATTGATAAAGACAGCCAAAAGCTAATAACAGACATAGCAAAAAGCCGAGGTTTTGTTTTGAGGGGTGGCCAAGCAGATGTAAACCGTTGCTCCAACATAATATTAGAGGAGTTTCGCAACAATAAAATAGGTAGAATAACTTTAGAGTTGCCTTAACAACATACTATATGGCAATGAAATACGGAACTGCTGTAGTTGATTAAGCTAATTTCTCTCTTCAATATTTTTGCTTGCTTTTTTTCTATACTAATGCTACAATTATTGTATCGTAATATGCGTTGGTCAAACTCCAATATTGTGTTTGGAAAGGGTAGTAAATTTTTTATCCTGTGTTGGTTTTTGTTAACCCCGCAAATGAGCGTATGTTTATGTACCCACAAGAGCTATTGTGCTTAATTCTATTTAAAAGATTAAAAGAGCCGCACATTGAGCGTAATAGCTACAGTTGCTTTTATAGAGAAGAAATTAGGAGGCGATTTAACAATGAAAGTATTTCTTGTACCGGTACCTGTCTTTGATAAAACAATGGCTGTTGATTCTTATTGCTTTATGTTCAAGAGTAGCGACAACCTTATAATAGGAGATCAGGGTTCCGGAGTGTTAGACGGTGCAGTAAACCCAAAACTGCTGGAGATTTTAGATGAGATTGGAATTGATACATTTACCTTGGGAGAACCCGGTTTTTTGTCTATTTCAAACGTTGCCCTTTTAGGGGATTTTTATCAGCGCTTCGAAAATTTACGCGAACATCTGGTAATCACATTAGACCAATTTGTAACACCCGATCCGATTTATATTGATAGGATAAACCTAATAAAAGACCTTGGCTTCAAATTTGCCTTTAATTTGCCGCAAAATTTCAAAAACTACGATCCAATATTTCAGCTTATGGACTATATTTTGGTGGATCAAACAACAACAAACAAAAAAGAGGCAATGGCTCTTTTGGAAGAATACCCCAACGCTATCTCTGTGGCTTGTAATGTAAATAGCTACAATGTTTTTGAATTGGCAAAAGCAACAGGTTACAAACTTTTTGAAGGCAGATTTTACCGCATACCTCTTACTGTTGGTAGATCCCAAGATGTCAGCCCATTAAAAATATTCGCTATACAGCTACTTAACGCCGTTAGAGAAGACAATTTTGAGCTAGACGAAGTGGCTCGCATAGTAGAAAAAGATATAGTGCTATCCGTGTCTTTGTTACGACACATAAACTCTCAGCGTTTTGCAAATAAGATAAACAACATACAGCACGCCGCCGCAATGATAGGCCAAAAAGAAATTCGCAAGTGGGTTTCTACAACAGCCTCCGTGCAACTCGGTGCCGACAAACCATCAGAAATCAACAAAGTTTCCCTTATTAGAGCTAAGTTTGCAGAAAACTTGGCACCAATGTTTGAGCTTGCAGTACATGCGGACAGTCTTTTCTTGATGGGATTATTTTCTGTAATAGACGCAATGTTGGATCTTAGCATAGATGAGGCTCTATCTATGGTTGCTGTTGCAGACAACATAAGAGAAGCACTCGTGAAAAATGCCGGCCCATTTTATCCTGTGTATGAATTTATACAGTTTTATGAGGCAGCGGACTGGGCCAGTGTATCTCGTTTCCTAATTTTATACGAGATAGATGCAGAGCAAATTTACACAGCTTATATCGACACAATGAGATGGTACAAAAGTTTAGTTGTTGCTATAGAAAATGAGCAATAAGCAAAAAAGGGGCGACCCGGCTTGGAACAGCTTAGAGACCGAGCTGATCGGTTTTTTGGTCGGTTTTTTGAATCGTTGATTAGGCGGCTCGCCTTTAGCTTATTTTATTTGTGTGTTGAAAAGTGTGTATCGAAAAGGAGATTAGATGAACGACGTTTTTATCATAAATTTTGATAGTGAAGAAAATAATGAATTAATGGTGTTGGCTCAAACACTGCAAGAACACAGCATCAAAACAGACATGGCTTGGCTTGATTTGGAAGAAAACACAAAAACGCAAGAAGGTTTGCTTTCAAAATTAAAAACATGCTTTGTGTTGGTTTTGTTAATAACAGAGAGGTTTATTGAGAGCTTTTTGGATATTTTTAGAAATACCGGCAACACGCAACCTGTTTTGCCCATATTACATAACGTAAATGAAGAAAAAATAACCGAAAAGTACCCCCTGCTTGCTGATTATAATTATTTAACAACAAATGATATAAAGAACGAAGCGGGTGTTTTAGCGAAACAAATTTCTAACACGGTAGATTATGCAAAAGCAGCGGAAGCAGGGCAACAGCTCGCACTTTTATCACAAAATTTGTACAAATTCAACCTAAAAGAATTGGATAATTTGGCGAATAACCTATACGATACGTCTTTATTGGAAAACTGTGATGACATTATACTGAATATACAAGCGATTACAAAAGGAATTTTGCACGATATAGCCAAAAAACATAATATATACACAAATGAAGATATGCTTGGCAATATATTAAAGAGTCGTGTTTTAGATGATATGGAATTAACTGTACTACAGATTTTAGGTAAAGATGATGCTATACAGAAGAATAATCAAATAAATATTGTGCATTTTGTGAGGGGTATAAATACTCTCGCTTTTTGGTATGCACACAATTATTTCAAAACTGCAATTTTTCGTTACAAAAATATAGAACCTGCTAGCCAAAACCAGCTTTCCCATGCGGATCTAATTGAGATTTACAACATAGAAACTCTTGTTTTCCCTAAAGAAATAGCAGGCAAAGAAGATGCTACGTCTATAGTTTTAGAAAGTAATGCTCATTCCATTGCCGCTGCAAGAGATGCAGACACGGGGCAAATTGTTGCATTTGTTTGTGCTTATCCTATAACCCAAAAATTTTATGATGAAATTGTAACGGGCAAGTTTAACGACACAAACATAACAGACGAAGATGTTGCAAGCTACAAGGAACCCGGTTACTATAAACTCTATATCAGCTCTTTTTGCGTACATCCAAAATACACTCGCACAAAGGCGTTTAGCGTGGTTTATACATCATTTTTGCAAATAGTAGAAGATCTTGCAGACCGGAATATTTTTATATCAGAAATTTTGGCAGACACCGCAACAAAAAAAGGAGCGTTTTTGTGCAGGAGTTTAGGCATGAAAAAATATACTGTAACTGACCATGGCACGGTACTTTATAAAATAGAAATAAATAACGACAATATTGGCAAAATGTTTGTGAAAAACAAAAGAGCCCTAGAGTTGTACAGAGAGCAATATAAGTAAACGAGCAACCCGGGAGGATCACTCTCCGGGTTGCTTGTTCATCCTATTATCATACCTTTATTTATATATGTGCAAACTTACACTATTGTTCTCAACTTCCTTTACCACAATCTTTCCATAACCTCGCACACTAACCGTGTCCCCTTCCTCTATCTTTGCACTATCTTTTGTTTGAGATGACCAGTTTACTGTAACTTTTTTTGCTTTTATTAGCTTCGTTCCCACATCGCGGCTCACATTAAACCCTTTTGCCACTAAAGAGCTAAGACGCATGTTTTCTAGCTTTATTGTGACTTTTTTGTAGTTTTCCAGCGGAACAAAAACCGTACTCATGTCTACCTTTGCCGTTCGTATTTTGCTGTTGCCAATGTGTGTAAGGTTGTTTAAGGCAAAATTTGCGGCTATTTGGCTGTCCAAAAAAACCACACACCTATCTTCAAAAACTAAAATATCTCCAACTTTGCCACGCTCAATACCCAGCCCCAAAATAGAGCCCAAAACACTGCGGTGGCTTATCTCCTTTTTAAACTTTCCGAAAATAATTTCTATTGGCTGTATTGGATAATCCTTTTCTGTTATTTCTGTCTTAGCATGGCAAATGCCGATCTGCACCCTCTGTACTCCTTCTATACCACCAAAAGTAGAAAAGGCTAAGGAATATTTTTTTTGTAAAATATTTATTATGCCCTCCGCTTTTGGCAGTGGGATAAAATCTGTAAATTTCGGCTTAAAATCTTTTTCGCAAAGAAAGATCTGATCCAAAACCTTATTAAAAATGAGCCTTTCTTCAAGTTTATGTAGCATAATGTCTTTTTTGCTCATTTTAGCAACCTCAACCCATTTAGTATAACGAGTATTGTGCTACCTTCATGAGCAACTACCGCCAGGGGTATTGGCACAATCGTTACAAAGTTTGCCACACTAAACGCAACAATAATAGATATAGCAAAAACAATGTTTTGTCTGGTAATGCGTTTTAACCTTTTGGAAAGATCTACAGCTTTTGATAGTGATTCCAGATTGTTTTTCATAAGCACCACGTCGGCTGTTTCCAACGCAACATCGGTGCCTTCTCCCATTGCTATGCCTATATCTGCTGTTGCAAGGGCTGGTGCGTCGTTTATCCCGTCGCCTACCATCGCGACTGTGAGATATTTTTGTTTTAGGTCTTTTACCACATCTACTTTTTGTTCAGGCAAGCAGGATGCGTAATAATTTGCCAAACCACTTTCCGCAGAGATACTTTTTGCGGTTTTTTCGTTATCGCCTGTTATCATAACAGATTCTATGCCCATAGCCCGCAGGCTTGTTATGGCTTTTAGAGCCTCCGGGCGTATTGTGTCTTTTAGAGCAATCAAGCCTACGATACCCTCGTCGTCGCTTGTGTATACAATGGTCTTTCCTTCCTCTTGCAATTTGCCGGCTATATTGCCGCAAAAGCCTAATGCCGCTTCTCCAACAAACTCTTCTTTTCCGATTTTGTACACTTTGTTGTTAAAGCTACCCTTCACCCCAAACCCTACAACATTTTCTATAGAAGAGGGAGGGGTTACATTTATACCAAAGGCGTTTTTGCTATGATTAATTATAGCGTCTGCTAGAGGGTGTGTTGAATGGCTTTCTATAGATGCGGTTATTTTCAAAAACTCCTCTTTTGTTACACCTTCCCTTGTATATATGTCTGTAACCTGGGGTTTGCCTTTTGTTAAAGTTCCTGTTTTGTCAAATGCAATGCTTTTTAGAGTAGCTAATCGTTCTAGCTGCACACCACCTTTAAATAACATACCGTTTCTGGCTCCATTAGAAATAGCTGACAAGGTGGCAGGGGTAACAGATGCCACCAATGCACAGGGAGATGCAACAACAAGCATTACCAACCCTCTAAACACAGCGGTAGAAAGCTCCCAACCAATCCCAAAGTAACCAACAACCATTACCCCAATAGAGGTTAGAATAACAACTTTTGCATAGGGTCCCTCAAACTTTTCTATAAAAAGCTGGGATGGGGATTTTTCGCTTTGAGCATTTTGCACTAAACGTATAATACGCTGAAACAACGTTTGGTCGCTAGGTTTAGTGATTTTGATTTGTATAGAGCCTCGCAAGTTTACTGTTGATGCAAAAACCTCGTCGCCAATAGCTTTTTCGTTTGGGATAGACTCGCCAGTCATTACAGACTCGTCCACATTGGTTTGCCCGAGCGTTACCTCCCCATCGGCAGGTATGCGCTCCCCGGGCTTTACTAAAATAATGTCGTTTATGGACAAATCAGCAACGGCGACTATTTCCTCCTTTCCATCCGCTAAACGCAGGGCTGTTTCCGGTTGCAAATCCATAAGGGCAGATATTTCCTTGTGGGATTTGTTAAAAGTGTATGTTTCCATAGCCCCGCTCAAAGAGAATATGAAAATAAGCATCGCTCCCTCTCCCCAGTAGCCTATAACGGCGGCACCGATTGCTGCAAGCATCATTAAAATATCCACATTTAGATCCTTGTTTTCTATTGCATCTGCAAAGCCCTCCCTTGCTTTAAAAAAACCACCGGACAAATATGCCAATACATACAAACCGATACTGACATTATGATACCCCGCTAGCTCTACCAACCAAGCAAAAAACATAAACACTCCGCAAAGCAGTGCCAATGATAGCTCGTGGTTTGTTCTTAATGTTTCAAAAAATTTTCTCATTTGTAAAACCTCCTTATAACTTATAATTTGTATGGATCTTATATATCAGGGAAGGACAAGAAATACACTTGCCATTCCCGCCCACAGTATATAGCCAAAAAAAGAGCGAGCCTACTGCGGGAATGTCCCACAGTAGGCTCGCTCTCACGAACGTCTGTTGCCAAAAAAGGCCCGGCTGCACAAAATACTTTTTTATATGGTAAGAACAACTAAAAAGCAGTTTGCCGCCTGTTCCTCATAATTGTACCACATGATGTTTAATATGTCAACTTTTTTTGATTTTTTTTTCGGTTTTTTGTTTTTCGCTAATTTACTCTACTATTTCTACTAGCATAGATGAGGTGAATCGGCTTAGCAATTCATTTCTGTCCTGGTTTCTGTTGTCGGCTGTGCCTGTGCCTATTGCAACTATATCCCTAAACACCAATGTTTGCGGGTTAATTGCAAGTCTTGTGTTTAAAGTTGTGTTATCTCTGTCTAGTCTAAAAATGGTTTCCTCTCCGTTAACTTCTACAACGCCTTCTATTGCTTCAAATGTTGTAAATATTTGCTCTGCATTTGCCAGGTGTAATAGGCGGCCACCTGCGGACCCCAAATTAAACTGAACACGTTTTGTTAGCTGCTGTTCAATTGCTCTTACAGCGGCGTTGTGGGCAAGATTGGTGCTTAAAAGCAAACGGTAGTAGCAATAATTTTCTACCAAGTTATCGCGGGAGTTGTGGTAAGCTATTTCAAGATCGTTGTCTGCATCGTCTACCATTATTAAACTTGCGGCATCTATCCCCCTGTCTGTGAAAGTGGTGTGATCGGAGCCGCCAAAGTCAAATATTCTTACGTTGTATATACCATGGTCGCCCGGTGTCCATACATCAACAGCGCCGCCAACCACTAAATATGCCGGCAAATTAAACTGCAATATGTCGTCGTTGCCCATACTGCCCGGTGTAAATATATCCATAGAAACCGCATCTATCGGTACATTCGGGTCATTTAAGCTAGGCCCAACCGAAGATATTATGTCCATATTTATGTTAAGTGCAATTGCGTGCTGTTCTGGGGTTAAATTGTCTATTATCCAATTGGTACCGCTTCTGCCTGCGGCACCTTGCGGGCTTGTAACAGGCTCTCCGTTTTCTACACTAACAAATGTGCCGCCGCCCTCGTGAGCACCCAATGCACCAAAGCGGAACTCTATATTGCCCCTGTCCTCGTTTACCAGTCGCCTGGCAATTTCCATCAATGCACTTGCACCGGATGCATTGTCTGTTGCCCCCGGTGAACCTATTACGCTGTCAAAATGTGACGTGAAAATTATTATTGCATCGGGCGTGTCTGTACTAGCCGGTAATGTAGCCAAAACGGTACGGTCTGTTAGTCGCTGAAAACGTTCCATATACTGAAAATACGATGCCCGCTCAAGAGTGATTTCTAAAAAATGCAGGCTAAGTCCAATTATGGGACGTGCAATACCGAAGGTGTTAGCTAGCCTTGGGGCTGCCATGCCGTGGTTTTGACTGTTCATACCGATAGTTAGAGAGTTAACGTTGTCTGTACCTACCGCAGCGATTAATGCCCCTGCTATCACTATGTTGTTTATGTTTTCTAAGTCATTAAGAGCGGCTTCCAACTCTGTCATGTAAAAAGCCAGCTCATTGGCGTGAGCATTGCTGTCCGGTTCATCCATGGGGATTCTAACAGCCGCAATAAAATTGCCGCCGGACCCCTCCGGTATAGCAAGGTTGGGGTAAGTGCCTAGATCAACGATAGGTAGGGTGAGCGGGTTAGCCCACAACTGCTCATTTTGATGAGCGATAGGCACACCAAAAACGTCCGGCAAATCTTCACCAAAATGCAACCGTCCCACATGCGGCAACCCCGCGCCCAAAGCATACCGATCAGCCTCATAAAACAAAACGTTTGTTATCCCCATAGATAAAAACTCTTGTTCAATAAAGCGGGCGGCGGCATATTCATTAGCTGTTCCCCACAATCTGGCTTCCAGTGTGTTTACCAAAAAATACATGCTTTGCTCAAGGGCATCCCTCGGGCCGTCTTCCGGTATCAGGCTAGGTGTCCATTGCCCCGCCACCGATTCACCCTCTTCCTGCGCAAAGGCGGTTATACTACCTTGTGCAACGAAAGTGAATGCCACCATAAGTGCTAAAATTTTTTTTGCGTAGCTTTTTATTTTCATAATATTGTTTTCTCCTTCAATTTTGTTAATTTAATATCTCCTGCATAGTCATTATACCGATATACGGTACCCAACCGCCGGAGGCAGTACCATCCATTAGGGCAAGCGACATTTCTTGCGTGCCTACACGCTGACCATTGGAAAAGTCTATGTAACCGCCAAATGGATTACGGATAGGCGCACTTTCCATTGCTACTATATAGCTTTCCCAGTTTAGGTCGTCTGTTCCTACCCTGCGTAACCCTTCCACAAAGAAGTGTGCCGCTATCCAACCGGTTATGGCAAACGCATTTGCAGAAAAGTCTTCGCTAGATACCCGAGCAACCCAGTACTGGTAATCCAGTATTTCAGGCACATCTAAATCTACCCAAGCTGTTCCAAACAGTTGGTATTGGCCGCCTATATCTGCCGCAACAAGATCTACCATTGTTCCATCTACATTTACGTACGATGTTAAAGCAGGTACAGTGCTACCTTGGTTAGCCAACTCTCTGGCTATTTGCGGAAAAGTGCCTTGTATGCTCGCTATAACGACCATATCAACATCCCCCGCAAGCACCGTGGTAACAGCAGCGCTAACATCTTCGCTACCCGGAGCCACTTGTGCAGATATTATCTCCATACCGCCAATAACTGCTGCTTCTTGCTCTATACCGCCAATAAGGTCTATACCGGCATCGTCGTTAGTGAAAATAACTCCCAGGCGGTTTGCGTTAAATACACCACTTGCCCAAGCCGCCATTATTCGACCTTCCATAGGGAAAACGGGCTGCACAGGGAATATATTGTCGCCTTGCCCGGGTAGTGCTTGCTCCATGTAAACAACCCCGGTGCCTGCGGCAAAATACACCGCCGGTATACCCGCATCTATTATCATTGGTAGTGTTGCACCAATAACCGGCGTTCCAAAGTGTCCAACTATCGCAAAAACTTGGTCGTCGTTTATTAACCCTTCCAAAATAGCTATTGCATTAACAGGGTCAAAACCATCGTCTTGGTGAATGTATTCTATTGTGCGACCGTTAATGCCACCGCCTTCGTTTACCATTAAAAAGTATGCATTCATACCGGCTTGGAAAGGAACACCAACAGGGGCAAGTGGTCCGCTAACAGCAACACTGTTGCCTACCCTCACCGTTGTGTCTGTAACTCCCTGCACAGCAAACTCGTCCGCTCCGGCACAAGCGGTCAAAAACACTGTAGCCAAAACAACAGCACCAACTACCTTTTTGCTAAAAAACGTCTTGATTGCCTTGTACATAAATATCCTCCTTATCTACTAGCCACCCAAATAGGCTTCTTTTAATTTTTTGTTGTTTATTAGTTCACTTGCCTTACCTTCCATCGCCAACGCTCCCACTTCCAACACATAGGCATAGTGAGCGATTTTTAGCGTAGCCAAGGCATTTTGCTCAATAAGCAACACCGTAGTGCCTTCCTCATTTATTTCCTTTATAATTTCAAATATAGCTTTTACAATAAGCGGTGCAAGCCCAAGGGACGGTTCATCCAATAACAACAGTTTGGGGCTTGCCATAAGTGCCCTGCCAATAGCCAACATTTGCTGTTCGCCGCCGCTTAGGGTTCCTGCTATTTGCTTTTTTCTTTCGTGCAATATAGGGAAATAGCGGTACACTCTCGCAAAGTTATCGATTATCTCTTTTCTTTTTTTTACGGTAAAAGCACCTATCTTGAGGTTTTCCTCTACAGCAATATCGGTAAAAACTTGCCGTCCCTCCGGCGATTGGACTATGCCTTGAGCCGTTATTTTTTCTGTGGGCAGTTTTGTAATATTTTTGTCCAAAAAGTGTATGCTGCCACTTTCTACAGGAACAAGACCGGAAACAGATTTTAGTGTAGTAGTTTTGCCTGCGCCATTTGCCCCAAGCAATGCCACTATCTTACCTTTTCCAACAGAAATATTTATGCCACGCAGAGCCTTTATGCTACCATAAGATACATGTAGGTCTTTTAGTTCTAACATAATTCTAATCCACCTCCGTGTCGTCGCTTATGCCCAAATACGCCTCTTGCACTGCCGTGCTTTGCTGTATTTCCTTTGGTGTGCCTTCTGCCAGTTTTTTGCCAAAAGATATAGCACATATTCTGTCACAAACATCCATAACCAAACGCATGTCGTGTTCAACCAACAATATACTGCAATTGTATTGGGTTCGTATACTCCTTATCAGCGTCGCAAGTTCTATTGTTTCTGTATCGTTTAACCCGGCTGCCGGTTCATCCAAAATTATCATTTTGGGGTTACTCATCAGTGTACGCCCCAGCTCCACTTTTTTTAGAATACCGTAAGGTTGGCCTCCCGTTAGCTCGTTTTTTTTGTCTAGTAAGCCCAAAAAATCCAGTATGCCCTCTCCCCTTGCCGCTATCTCCTTTTCTTCTTTTTTCGCCTTTGGTAATTTAAAAGAATTTGCAAACAAACCGTATTTGTATGAAATGTGTGCCCCCACCAACAAGTTTTCCAACAGGGTAAGATCTCGTGTCAGCTCTACATTTTGAAATGTTCGTACCAACCCCAACTTAATAATGTTATGAGTGGCTTTTAGCACAAGATCAGTATCGTTAAACAAAATTTTGCCTTGGTTTGGTTTATAAAATTGGGTTATGCAGTTAAAAACCGTGGTTTTGCCAGCCCCATTTGGGCCAATAAGACCGTATATCTCATCTTGGTTAACAGAAAAGCTAAGATCATCTACAGCTTTTAGCCCGCCAAAAGCAATAGACAAATTTTCGACTTTTAGTATTGTCAAGCTGTTTCACCCCCTTTTTGGCTTTTTCGGTTTTTTAGCCACAATCTTTTTATATCGTGACCGAGGTAAATAAGCCCATTTGGGTAAAACAAAATTACTACAATAATCAGCACACCGGTAAACATAAAAGCAAGCCCGGGTATATCACCAATAATAGGCAGACGGTTCAAAAAAAGCTCCGGCACACCAAACACCACAAAAGCACCAATAATAGGCCCAAAGATAGTTTTGATCCCGCCAATAACAACCGCCGCAAGTATTTGCAACGAAAGCATTACAGTCCACACCGTTGGGAAAGAAAACTGTATAAAATGCACGTACATAACACCACCAATTGCCGCATATGCAGTTGCTAAAGCAAAAGCCATAAGTTTATATTTTAGCAAATTTATACCCATAGCAGAAGCAGCGGTTTCGCTAACACGCATAGTCAAAAGAGCCCGCCCCACAGATGAATTCACAAAATTATCTGTCAGTATCATTAGCAGTACAAGTATAACAACAAGAAAGATAAATGTAGTATCTCTGCTTAGACTTATGCCGAAAAAGGATGGGAAACTGGCTCGCATACCGGAGAATCCCCCCGTTATATCTGTGAATTCCGAAAACATTAGGCGAAAAACCTCTGAAACAGCCAAGGTCGCAATAGCCAAATACATTCCCGAAACTCTAAGCGAAACAAGACCAACCAAACTCCCAATAATAACAGGCACTACAACAGATATAGCCAAGGATAGCAAAAAGGGAAGCCCGAGGATTTCCGTTAGATAAGCAGACATATATGCACCGAGTCCCATAAAACCGGCAGTGCCAAGGGATATAAGACCGGAAAACCCAAGCAAGATGTTAAGACCAATTGCCACAACACCGTAAAAAATAACGGCTCCAAGAACTATAACGCTTGCACTGCGTATTAGACCTATTCCTGCAAGGGTTGGCATTAGTGATATTATTATGCCGAAAACTATGTATTTTGTGTAGTTGTGTTTCAAAATATTTTGCATGTTATACCTTCTTCACTATTTTTTTGCCGATAAGCCCATTGGGACGCAGTACTATGAACAACAAAATGAACATAAACAACAAAGGTTCTCCCCATGTGGAAGAAACATAAAACAAGAGCAAATTGCGAGAAACCCCTATTATGTAAGCGGCGAGTACGGGGCCATAAAATGTTTGAAAACCGCCAATCACTCCCGCAATAAGAGCATTTATCTGCACAGTATCCATCATGCTGACATTTACGCTAATGGCAGGGGCAAGCATAAGTGCAGACAGTGTTCCAAGAGCGGCTGCTACAGCCCAAGCTCCCATAGTAACATGAGATGTAGGCACACCCATGAGTTTTGCCGTTGTTTCATTGGATGCGGTAACACGTACTGCCAATCCCCATCTTGTGTATTGCAAAAACAAAAATAACAAACCAGCTGCAACAACACCAATAAAAATGTTAAGTAGGGCATTGTGAGATATTGCGGCTCCCATAATACTTGCGTGACCCGTAGGCAAAAAACTGGGAAAACTAAGGGGTACAACGCCAAACAACATCGGGGCAGCTCCTAAAAATATCATAATAATACCGAATGTAATAATTTGTTTTGCGATTGGGGAGCTTTTTTTTGCTTGGCGTATTATTAACAGGTCTACCGCTACACCGGTTAAAAAACTTGCGAGCATACCAAATATAGCTGCCATCCAGGGGGTCATGTTCATATGTATTAACCCAAATGTGGCAATAAAGGCGTTAAACATACCAATGGTGCCTTGTGCAAAGTTTGTTGTGCGAGATGTTCTGTAAATTATAGCTATACCGAGGGCCGCCAAAGCGGTTACACTACCTGTTTGTAATCCGCCAAACAGTAATTGAAAAAAAGTTTCCATATTTTTTTAATCCTTTTATCTATAGCAATTCCTGTAGCAATTCCGCTCCGCATAAGGAACTGCTATAATTTTATTTAGGGTTTACCCCATTTTATGACGGCTGCACTCCATACATAACCAATGCCGGCGGCAACCATTAACACTACCGAACCATCGCCTATTTTGCCTTGTTCAAGCCCGAGTTTTAAAGAAAGTATTTGATCCACCTGTCCCATATGACCGTAGTTTTCCAAATAAATGCTTTGAGCATCTGTTAACCCAAGCTCCTGCAACAACACGCTGTGCATAGATCTTTTAAAGTGCAATACAGCCAAATAATCTATATCTTTTCGGGTAAGGTTAGAACGGTGCAGGGCTTTATCTATGCATTCGTACCAGTTGGGCATAGATACGGCATTAAGTCCGTCTTTCATATGCTTGGGGTTCATCAATTTAAGTGATTTGTAGCCTTTGTCTACATTCGCTTGTGTGAATGGGTTGTTTATACCACCAATCTCTATACCTGCATCGTGTACAAAAGAACCATCGGCTTTTATATGGCTACCTAGCAACAAGTTTTTGTTCAGCCCTTTTTGCAAAATAATTGCACCACCACCGGCAGACAAGTTATACATCATTGACATGTTAGGGTCGGTATAGTCTACAAAATCGCCGTTTCTGTAGCCGCCTGCAACCATAACCGTATCTATCTCCGGATCGCCCAGCAACATGTCTTTTGCCATTTTTAAGGCAGTTACAGTTGTGCAACAACGGTTTTGAACATCTATCCCCCAAGCGTTTACTGCCCCTATCTTGTTTTGTATGTACAATGCCGATGTTGTTAAGGGGTACTCTTTCCATTCCTCGCCCATACACAAAATAACGTCTATATCTTTTGCGTTTATCCGGGCGTTTTCCAGAGCTTGAGCGGCAGCTTTTGCCCCCATCTCTTGGGTTCCGTCGTCTTTACCGGGTATGCTTTTTTGCACAATCCCCAGTTTTGCCGCTATATCTTGCTCTGTCCAATTGCCTGCCGTTTTGTCAGCGATTTCTTTTGCTGTTAGTTTACCTTCGGGTATATATAACCCTATACCGGCTATGCCAATATTTTCTGTATTTGCCACATAAATCTCCTTCTCTAATCAACTTTGTTTAAGATCGGGTGCTGTGATAAGTTCCGCTTCTGTGGCTTGCTGTACCTGCTCTAATGTGTAATCGTTAAGAATTTCTTCAAGCACAAGGCCTTTGTCTGTAACTCTTATAACTGCCATTTCGGTAATAATGAGATTCACCGCATTTTTTGCTGTTAGTGGAAGGTTGCATTCTTTTAAAATTTTCGGAGCACCTTTTGCTGTATGCTCCATAGCTACTATTACTTGTTTTGCACCCGTTAACAAATCCATTGCTCCACCCATGCCGGGTACTAGTTTTCCCGGTATCATATAGTTTGCAATATTACCACCTTCATCTACTTGCAGGGAACCCAACACAGTTACGTCTAAATGACCACCGCGTATAATTCCAAAAGAAACAGCACTATCGAAAAATGCCCCCCCCGAGTTTATTGTTACAGGCACACCACCGGCATTTGTTATTGTGGTATCGGTTACGGGTTCTTGAGCAGGCCCCATACCAACAAAGCCGTTTTCTGAGTGCAGTGTTACATTAATATTGTTTGGTATAAAGTTAGCCACCCTAGTCGGAAGACCTATACCAAGGTTTACAAGTTGCCCGTCCTTTAGCTCAGCAGCTACTCTTTTGGCAATGGTGTTTTGTAATTGTTCTTTGTCCATTAGACACCCCCTACTTACGATACTATGTGATTAACAAATACACTTGGTGTGTGGACATAATTAGGGTCTATGCTGTCTACCAAGTTGTTTGTTTCTACAATTGTTGTTTTTGCCGCAGCTGCCATTACACTGTTAAAATTAGCGGCGGAGCCTTTATATAACAAGTTCCCTTCTTTATCTGCTTGATCTGCATAAATTAGTGCAACATCGGCATGAAGAGGGAGTTCCAACAAATACTCTTTGCCATCTATTGTAAGTTTTTCTTTCCCCTCTGCCACAAGGGTACCAAGACCGGTAGGTGTTAGCACTCCTCCAAGCCCATAACCGGCGGCCCGTATTTTTTCCACAAGCGAACCCTGGGGAACAAGAACAACTTCTGTTTCGTTTTCTGTCATTTGGCGGCCTGTTTCTTTGTTTGTGCCAATGTGAGATGCATATATTTTTTTGCATTGCTTGTTTACCACAAGTTTGCCAACACCCTTGTCAACGAAACCGGTATCGCTTGATATTAAAGTTAGATTTTTTTTGCCCGATGCCACCAAAGCATCCACAAGCCTCTCAGGTGTACCATTCGTTAAAAAACCGCCTATCATTATTGTGTCGCCATCTTTAATAAAATCTATTGCTCGGGACACAGATATAATTTTGTTCATTTGTTATCCTTTCACAATCATAGAAATACCCTGCCCACCGCCTATACAAAGGGTTGCAAGACCGTACTTTGCTTTGGTTTTCACCATTTCATTTATCAGTGTTACAAGCACTCTGGCACCGCTGGCTCCAATGGGATGCCCCAAAGATATTGCCCCGCCATTTACATTTACTTTGTTCTTGTCTAACCCAAGCTCTCTGATAACTGTTAGAGCTTGTACAGCAAAAGCCTCGTTTGCTTCTATTAAATCTAAATCTGCTACAGTAATGCCTGCTTTTTTTAGAACTTTTTGTGTCGCCGGTATAGGGCCGGTACCCATTACAGCGGGCTCAACTCCCGCACTTGCACTAGCTACAATTTCTACCAGTGGTTTAATTCCAAGGCTTTTCGCCTTTTCTTCACTCATTAACACCAGTGCAGCGGCTCCATCATTTATACCGGAGGCATTTGCCGCAGTTACGCTACCCTCTTTATCAAAAGCAGGCCTAAGTTTACCTAAACTTTCCACTGTAACACCTTTTTTAGGGTATTCATCCGCATCTACTATTATTGGCTCTCCCTTTCTTTGGGGTATAGTTACAGAGGTAATCTCTTCTTTAAACTTTCCAGCCCCAATAGCTGCTTCTGCTTTGTTTTGGCTTTCTGTCGCCAGTTCATCTTGTTCTTTTCTGGAAATATTGTATTTCTTTGCTAAATTCTCTGCTGTTATACCCATGTGGTAGTTGTTAAATATATCTGTTAAACCATCGTATACCATAGAATCTACTGCCTTGCCATCCCCCATTTTTTGTCCCCAGCGTAGCCCAGGCAAAATATATGGGCTTTGGCTCATGTTTTCTGTGCCGCCAACTACAACTATTTGGGCATCGCCCATTGCTATTGCTTGGGCACCCAACTCTACTGCCTTTAATCCGGAGCCACAAACCATATTAACAACATAAGAGGGAGTTTCTATTGGTATATTTGCTTTCACAGATATTTGCCGTGCCACATTTTGCCCCAACCCTGTTTGTAATACGTTACCAAAAATAACTTGATCTACTTGTTTTGAATCAATGCCGGTACTTTGTAAAACATCGTTTACCACTGTTGCTCCCAAATCTACTGCAGATACATTTTTGTATACTCCACCAAACGACCCGATAGGAGTTCTTTTTGCTGCCACAATTACTGCTTTTATACTCATTACCATTAACCTCCTATAGCAAACGTAATTTGAAATCATTGATGCAGAGGAAAACACATCACCAAAAGGCACAAGGGTACTTCGACCGACGGTATCCCCGGATTGAAAAGTCGTTTGCTATGACATTTTTTCGAAACATATTTTGAATTCAATATTTCAATACTTAACCAAAATACTAACCTATTATATATATACATGTCAAATATTAATATTTTATAGTAACTATTAAAAAAAATTATAGCTACTTTCGAGCTACAGCAAATTAATTTTTCGTTAACTTTTTTTAATACGAAAAAATTAATTTACTTTCTTGATTTAAGTGCGATTTATAGTTTTTTTAAAATAGGCGACCATTAGTAAAAGTGCTATAGCAACTTATATATACATGTCAAATATTAATATTTTATAGTAACTATTAAAAAAAACTATAGCTACTTTCAAGCTATATAGTAAATTAGCTTTTGTGATTTGAAAGGGAACGATGAAAATTAATTTGCTATATATTGCGTAAACAAAAGAAATATGCTATTATGAAGCGAGGGAAGGTGATACCATTATAGTCTACTCCGACTATCATAACAAAGTCGGTTTTTTGACGGACAAATATTCTAATTACTATGTAGAGTTACCGAAGCTGCCGAAAGACAAGAAAGGGCTACCGGAAAATTATCACGATATATGGGATATAGCAAAAGCCCTTAAAACAAAGTTTAAAGACTACGAGGAGGTAAAAGGGATGCAGGAACTAAGAAATTCTACAGAATTGGCTATTCTGGACGAATTACACAACGCACTTTCTTCTGATGATGTAGTTTATGAAGCCTTGTTGAGAAAAGAAGCCCAATCTTTGTATGAAAAACAGTTGTATGAAGAAAAAATACAAGGCATAGAACAAGGCATAGAGCAAGGCTTAGAACGAGGTAAAACTGAAACAGTTATTGAAATGCTAAGGGAAGGCTTTGAAAGAGATGTTATTGCCAAAATAACAAAAATGCCTATGGACAGGGTTGATGAGATAGCAAGTAAGCACGGGGTTTAACACTAAGCATTCGCCAATTGGCGGATGCTTTTTTTCAACGTCTTATAAACGGCACAAGTAATAGGTTCAGGAAAGTTTATGAAACGGCTGTGATTTAACGGAAAAAAGTCTTGACAAAAGTAAATATGTGTTGTACAATTTTTGAAGGTTTCAAAAAATCTACATATTATATTACACTTTTTGTTACGCTGCTAATATCATGTTATGATACGTAGCAATTTGCATTTGCATGTGGAAGTGAGGTTTTTGTGGGAAGATATGGTTTTTATATTTTGCTGGCTTTAGCAGGTTTTTGGATTATTCTGGTAGAGAATATTACGTGGCAGTCTTTGGCTGTTGGTCTTTTGATTGGGGCATTTTGCACCTATCTTGCTGATATGTTCCTTCCCCCCTTAGAAGAAGCAAAAAAAATAAAATTTTCCAAACTGATTTTTTATCCTTTTTATATTATTGGTCAAGTTTATATTGCCGGCTTTCATATAATAAAGTTTGTAATCGTGGGGGCTAAATTTGATTTTGTAAATGTAAAAACCAATTTGAAATCCGAAACATTGAAGGTGTTGCTCATGGATTCCATCACATTTGTGCCCGGTTCTATTTCTGTTGAAATGGAAGAGGATACAATAATGACTTTGTGCATATACGATAAAAGGCTGGATGTAAACAACCCAAAAGACAAAAAGGTAATTGACAAGTGGATAAAAGCCGATTTGGAAGAGAGGTTATCTGTTGCAGAAGCAGATGATACAAAAAAGGAGGATGTATAGGTGGAAAATTTTCTTATGTATGTTTTATGGATCAAACTTCTCGTTGTTATGATTTATATTTTTTACACAATAAAAGGTCCTAGTATTTGGGACAGGCTTTTGGGTATGAATCTTATAGTTGCCAAAACTATTATGTTGATAGCGGTGTTTGCATCTATTACCGGTATGACATTTTTGTTGGACTTCGCCATTATATATACCCTTTTCGGCTTTATAGGAACTATATTTATCGCTATGTTTTTGTCTAAGCATCGGCTTGGCAAAATACGGAAAGTTAGAACACCGGAAAAAGAAAAAGATGAAACAGAAATTGGATCTATAACTCCTGCAACAGAATTGCCCCAAACCGAAGGAGGTGAGCTATAAATGGACGCAAGAGAAATTGTTAGCAGTATTGTTATAGGAATGGGAGTTGCTATGATGCTCTTTGGCGTTATAGGAATCTTTCGTTTCAAAGACTTTTATCAACGGCTTTTAGTTGCTGCCAAAGTTGATACCGTAAGTATGATAACACTGTTTTTGGGTTTATCTATACGTCATGGATTTAGCTTTTTTTCCGCTAAACTTATTTTGATTATAATTATTGTTTTAATACTTAATCCTATGGTGGGGCATGTTATGGTTCACTCTGCTTATAAATCCGGTTACAGGTTGTCAGGTCAGCTGGAGCCGGAAAATGAGGATGAGACAAATATAGTAAGATAGAAAAAAATAATAGGTTAGCTCACCAGTTTCTGCACCCCTTAGGATTGGAGGATATACAAATGTATTTGGTGTATACACTATTTTTTATGCTCTTTGTAAGTTCATTTATGATTATGTTTGAACGCAGGGTTTACCGTATTATTATATACACCTGTGTTTTTTCCCTTCTCATTTCTTTAATATACTTGGTTTTGGGTAGTCCCGATGTGGCAATGGCGGAAGCGGCTATTGGGACATATGCCATTATATTTTTTATTGTTGTTGCCGAAAGATATTATGGCAGAGAGGCGATAAAAACAACTTTTATACCTTCTTCAAAAAACAAAAAAAGCGGTTTTTTCATTAAAACTTCCTTGGCTTTTGTATTTGTAAGCATTGTTGCCGGATTGTTTATTGCTTTTTCCCCTAGTATGGATGCAAATTTGTATCTGAGGGATCAGTTTATCTTGCGTGCTTACGAAGAGGTAGGGGGTCAAAATATAATCGGTAATATTTTGATGGGATATAGGCTTTACGACACACTTTTTGAGGCTTTGGCTCTTGTTATAGCTGTTATGGCTGTTGGTAATTTTTCCTGGTTGGACAGAGAACAGGCAACTCCAATAGACTCTAGCGAAGTTAAAAGAGATCGGGTTGCAGTCTATTCTATCCGCATAATAAGCCCAATCATACTCCTTTTTGGTATATATCTTATTATTAATGGTCATATATCTGCCGGCGGGGGTTTTCAGGGTGGTGTGGCTGTAGCTTGCTTTTTTATATGCCGCTACATGATACACAACATTCACGATATGCCGGTTAAAAAAGTTTTGAAGCTAGAGGAGATTATTTTTGTGACTCTTGTTCTTGTTGCGGTTGTTGCCGTATTTTTTGATGTATCAACATTTGTGGAGCATGAGTATTTAACTATATACCAAAATATTCACCTTGTTGTTGTAAACTCCCTTGTGGGCATAAAAGTTGCTTGTGGTTTTATTGTGTTGTTCTATAGATACATTACTATCGAACGAGCATAGCGAGTATAGGTAAAATTATAGAAATTATAGACGAAAGGATTTGCTTTTTATGGAAATTTTCGGTATAAGATTTTTGGAGTTGCTCCCGATCGCCCTCTTCTTTATAGCGATTTTTGGGCTTATAACTGCCAACAATGCAATTAAATCTGTAATATACATGATTATGCTTAATGGTGCTGTAATTATTTATTGGATAGCTCTTGGTAGCCGTGTTGGCACTATACCCCCTATCCTGGAAACGGTATACCATGTTGAACTGCATTTTTATGAATTTGCAGACCCGGTACCCCAGGCTCTAATGATTACGACTATTATTATAGGGTTTTGTGTTACTGCGGTAAATATTATTATGCTCAACACTTTGCACAGAAGATACAAAACAACGGACTGGAATACCATGTTCGACTTGGTTAAAGAGGAAATTAGCGAAAGACAAAATGAAGGGAAAAAGGAGGCGCAAGGTTAGGATATGCTACTATATTTTGTAATAATTCCGGTTTTGATTGCAATTTTTCTTTTCGTTTTTGCAACAAATGATATAGCTAGAAAAATAGCTATTGCTTTTCAAGCTATTTTTACAGGGTTTGCAGTTTATTTGGTGTGGCTCACAAGAGGAGAGAGTGTAATAACGTTTGTTGGTGTAGGGTCTTACATCGACTACTTGGGCATTTTGTTGTACGCTTATGATGTGTCCGCTGCTTTTGTGTTGCTAACAGCTGTTGTTTTTTTGGTTATAAGTATGTACAGCTTTAATGAAAGTAGCCAAAGCAGGTTTTGGTGTATGCTTTTCTTGCTAGAAGGCGCGTTGGTAGGCCTTTTCCTAACAAGAGATTTATTCAACATGTTTGTGCTTTTGGAAGTAAGCACTTTGGTTATAATTATTTTAATGATGTATTACAGGGCACGCCGAAATATGTTTACAGGCATGGTATATCTTATGGTAAACATATTTGCGATGCAGCTTTATCTTTTTGGGCTTGCCTATATTTACATGATTGGTGGCACATTTGATATTTTTCATTTGGCAGATACTTTAGCATATGTGGATCAGTCTGATTTGGTTTTGCCCTATGCACTCATGCTCACAGGCATATCCTTTAAAGCCGGCATGATTCCCCTTTTTAGCGTTGTGCCAAAAATGAGGCTATACCCCGATGCCCCAACAAGCGTAGTCGCAATCCTCTCCGGGGTGCAGATAAAAGTAGCTATATTCCTACTCATGCGAATGCAAGAAATGTTTGGTTCTGTAGCTCAATACGACTTCTTTTTGATAATGGGTATCGTTACCGGAGCTACCGGTGTTGTGATGGCTATTTCCCAATCTAACGCCAAAATGATTTTGGCATACCATACCGTGTCCCAAGCAGGCTTGATTATGATTGGTCTTTCTGCCTCGGATAGCTATGCCATGGTGGGGGGATTGTACCATATTGTTGGTCATGGGATTTTTAAATCTACCCTGTTTTTGACAGCAGGGATTATTCGCCGTTCCTATGGCACTATGGATGTTTATGCAATACGGGGTGTTTTAAAACGAATGCCCATTGTGGGGGTTGCATCCGGTTTTGCGGTTTTGGCAATTATGGGAGCGCCGTTTTTTATCGGCAGTATCTCCAAATACTACCTTGGATACACCGTGGATCCTTGGATTGAGTGGTCAATAAATATAATAAGCCTAGGCACTATCATATCTTTTCTAAAATACGGCTCTATGCTGTTTGGTAAAGACCCCGGGCTTCAAGGCGACACACCAACACCTGACAAATGGCGGGTTGTACCGTCTGTGTTTATGGGCTTTCTTTGCTTGGCGGGTGGCCTTTTGGGAGCTCAAACCATAAACTTTTTGTTTTCTGATATAGTTGCCGCAGGAAACTTGAGCATTACCGTTGCCCCTTGGACATCCCCCGAAAAGCTACTAGTGTTTTTTGGTTCCACTGCTGTGGGTTTGGTTATTTACAAATATGTGGTTAAAGGCAATAAAACTTTAAAAAAGCTCAGCCAGCTTGACTTTAGGTTTAAAACAGTTATAGTTTCTACCATCGCCTTTTGGGCTATACTGATGGTAGTTGTTGGTATGTTGTGATAAGGTCAAACCCCTAATGAAGGGATATAGATACGTTTATGTTGATAAAAGAATATGATAGTATATTCCAAAAGACGGTCGTAGAGGTGTCGTTACGGATATTTTTAAAAATCCAGATGTTTACCTTGCAAAGAAAATATACACCTACCGGCTAAACGCCTGCGTCATATGATGTGGGCGTATTTTATTGCAAAGGAGAGGCATTATGCCATATATCACAAATCAAACAACCATACGGATTAACTTAAAGAGGTTGTGCCCGATAGTTTAAGTATGAATTTAGAGTTGATAAGGTAGTAGTTTGCAGCAAAAAAAGGGGTGTCGAATCTGCTTTTAAGATTTATGGGTTAAGAGTGAAAATGGCGAAAAACCTCGGTTTTGAATTTCAGAAATAGCTTTTAGAGGTACTTTCTAATGCGAACTTTGAAACACTCTATGTCACACCCTATGTGTGACTCTATGTGATATTTTATATTAGAAAAAACAGGGAAAAATTTAAAAATCCTGTGATTGGAAAGATAACCCTATTATACAATATGCTCGGCAATGAAACAAGTGGAAAATGTCCGGGTGGGATGTATCAACTTAAATCATTTATGAAACGACCGTGTAAATTTTTTATAAACTCTTCACAAGATGGGGGTAATGATGGTATAATAGAGGGAGAGGAAAATTCTATGAACACATTACCACGATATGAAGAGGCGGTTATACCACGAGAAAAATTTACAGAGTATTCGCTCAATCCACAAAGACAAAAAGATAAAGCTAGAGCCTTTGACGTGTATTTAGGTTATAATCTATCTAATGTCGATAATTTAATAGAGAATATACGCCAGAACTTACCCAATTATCCTGCTGTCCCTAGGCCTGATATGGGTTATGGTCAACGCTACCAAGTCAATATGAGTCTTTTGGGACCAAATGGTAAATCCGCAAATGTTTTAACCGCTTGGATAGAGGATAGACGTAATGGTAAAATGCGTTTGACGAGTGCGTATATCGATAAATAAACATGGGAGGCTCTTATAAATATGGAACTTTATCAAAAAGTAAAATTGTTAACTGGTGAATATGCTCATATTGTTGAAATTTATGAAAATGGTGTTGCTTATGAGGCTGATATATATTCCAAAAATGACGGGAAAACTAGAACAGATACTATAAAGCACTCCGAAATCGTATCGCTAATAATTGAAGTCGAAAAACCCATAGCAGAAGTAAGATAATTAGGGGTGGCAATATACAATTAGACGATTAGGGGGTATTATGCTAAAAGAATTTGACAAAATACGTCTTAGCACCGGAGAAAGAGGTGCTGTTCTTGAAATTTTAGATAATGAAACAATTTTAGCGGAGATTTTCAAAAAAATGGTGGATTAAATGTATCCGAAATAAAAATTTCAGATATAAAAGGCAAAATAATTGAAGTTGAAGAACCATTAACAATAGTATAACCTAAAAAAAGACTGCTCCTAAATCGGTGCAGTCTTTTTTGTTTTCCAAAATTGCAAATTTATCATTTGAGCATATTCGCTAAATTTTTTGTTGATTTTTATCAATTTTTGTTAAAAATTTACTTGCGGTTTTTTTTTTTTTTTTGATATAATCCCATTTGTACAGGTTTAGTTTTTTTGTTCATTTTGTTCAAAAAAAATATGTAAATA
>JGI24700J35501_10930916_pt1 | contig 43583 bp, 45 predicted proteins | sample TergutTh196P1_FD_35501 | JGI IMG/M metagenome (IMG submission 35501)
ATTAAGCAATACAGCAACCAATCTTTTAAGCAGATCCGGATATTTCACAAACAACATTTTAAACAACACATCCGATTTAAATGTGTATGTAAGTTTTTCCCCTGTGGTTTTCCTTTTTGTTGCTATTTTAATTTTTTGCAAATTTTAAAAACTCCTTTGATGTTATAACAAACGTCTTTTCAATCATATGGATGCTATCGATCATAACACCTTTACGCCCTTCCGGCGGTAGGGTTACCTCTATCTCCATGGTTTCCAAATACGTTTGTTACATTATAACCTAAAAAATGTTATTGCTCAACTTTTTTTGTGAAAGGTGTGAAATTTTTACGTATGGTACCCGAATTTGCATTTTACAGTTTGCTAGACTTTTATGCAAAAAATTAGTATAATGTATTTATCCAAAAAGTTATGAAAGAAAGTTTGAGAAATAATAAATTGTGACACGAAAGGAGACTGCTTCCAATGAAAGTAATCAAAGCAATCAAAGCAAAAAAAATAAAAATTCTTTTAATATCTTTAATAACGGTAGTTGCAACAGCGGTTTCAACTACTGTAGTGTATGGCTACAGCCCCGCTAACCCCGTTGCACCAATAGCAATAGTATTAGACTACCACACAGGAGAGGTACTTTACGAACGCGATGCCTATCGCCGTTGGGTTCCCGCTAGCATGACAAAAAGTGTAGCGGCATTTGTCGTGTACGAGGAGATAGAGCGAGGCAATCTAACCCTAGACACGATGATACCGGTTAGCCAACACGCCGCAACTGTATCTACAAATGCCGGAACCCCCCGCCTGCAAGGATCCGAGGTGCGTTTTAATGCCGGTCAATACGTAAGTGTAGACATGCTTTTGACTCTTATGATGTTGCCCAGTGCCAATGCCGGCTCTGTGATATTAGGGGAGTACATGTTTGGTAGCGACCAAGCCCTAATAGACAGAATGAATGAGGTAATGGAAGAGCGTGGATTATATAGTAGCTTTTTTAATTCTCACGGTGCCCAACCTCACCACACAAACGCATACTCTATAGCACGCTTAACCCACGAATTTATACAGCGTTTCCCGGATATTTTGCGTATAACCAATCAAAGGAGTGTTTCCTTTAACGGCGCACACTGGGTAAACACAAACCGTTTGGTAAATTGGGATTTGATGCCGGAGGCAGATGGTTTTAAAACAGGTAGCTTACGCCAAGCAGGCTGGAATCACTCCACAACTGCTTATCGCAACGGCCGCAGGGTAGTTGCTGTGCTAATGAGCGCTCCAAATGTAGAAAGCAGCATGTCCGAGAGCATACGCCTGCTGAACTTCGGTTTTGAAGAGCTGCAAAGGCGAGAAACAGCAAGGCTTAACCGCATAAACAACGTATTTTTTGGAAGCACACTGCGAACCCTCGAAGAAAGGCCAATTATTAGAGAAGGGAATTTATTGTTGCCCTTATCTCTTTTGGGTATGGATGTAAATCTATATCACGGAAATATGGAAATAACAGGAGAAAATACAGCAGTAAATGTACATGTAGGGCGTACCACAGCTTTTGTGAATGGTCGTGTAGAATCTTTTGATGCACCTGTAGTGGTTTATAATCACACAATATATGCTCCTCTTTCCTTTTTTGAGGTAGTGCTGGATGCAGATACATATTGGGATATAGAAACAGGTGTTGTAACGATAAACAAGAGGTAAGTAAACGATGGTCTTTTCCAGCATGACATTCCTTGTGCTTTTTTTGCCTATATTTATGGCGGTATATTTTGCTGTGCCGGCAAAATATCTAAATGTAAGAAATTTTGTATTGCTCATTTCTTCATTGATTTTTTATGCCGCCGGTGAGCCTGTTTGGGTTGTACTCATAATTTTTTCAAGTGCTGTGGACTGTTTGCTTGGTATTTTAATAGAAAAGCACAGGGGCAAGCGAATAGCCACGGTAATGCTTGTTATATCTCTGTGTGCGAGCCTGGGCTTGCTCGTTTTGTTTAAATACAGCGAGTTTTTACTTGGGATTATTGGCATAAATATCACTTTTGCCCCGGCTTTGCCAATTGGTATTTCCTTTTATACCTTCCAAACAATGTCATATATTATAGACGTTTATCGGGGTAGGGTAGCGGCACAAAAAAGCCCACTAAAATTTTTAACGTACGTCTCCATGTTCCCACAGCTTGTGGCAGGGCCTATAATAGCCTATATAGACGTACAACATATGCTTTCCAAGCGGGAGTCTACCCTTGCCGGTGTTAGCCAAGGTGTCACCCGTTTTGTGATGGGTTTGGGCAAAAAGGTTATTTTCGCAAACCATGCGGGAGCTATTGCAACACAATTGTTAGACACAAGCGCTGCCACATCTTCTACCGTCGGTGTGTGGCTTGGTATAACAATGTTCTTTTTTCAGATATATTTTGACTTCTCCGGCTATTCAGACATGGCAATCGGTCTTGGAAAAATAGTTGGATTTGACTTTAAAGAAAATTTCCACTACCCCTACGAGTCAAAGTCTATTACAGATTTTTGGCGCAGATGGCATATTAGTTTAGGCATGTTTTTCAGAAACTACGTTTACATCCCCCTTGGGGGCAACAGAAAACGCCAGCTTTTGAACATAATGATAATATGGGCGCTAACAGGGCTTTGGCACGGTGCTTCCTTTAACTTTATTTTGTGGGGACTATATTTTGGGGTTATATTAGTTATAGAAAAGTACTACCTAAAGGGAATTTTAACAAGGATACACGCCGCTTTCGCACATGTATATGTTTTGTTTGTTGTAATGTTTGGCTGGCTCATATTCTACTTTACAGACCTTGGGCAATTTTTAGCGATGACAGGGCATTTCTTTGGTTTGGGTGGGCAAATTACAGACCACTTGGCAATAGAGTTATTTTTAGCTAATTTATGGGTATTACCCATTTTTGCGATTTTCTCTACCCAAATACCCATAAAAGTTTTTAACTACTTAAAAGGTGAAATGCCTGTTTCGGAGCCTGTTTTGAACTTTACAATACTCGCCTTCAGCTTTATGCTTTTGATAGGGCAGTCCTTTACTACTTTTATATACTTTAGATTTTAAGGTAAACAACGATGGAAAAAATAAATCTTTATGTGTTTGGCGGCATGATTGCCGTATTGATGGTTATCATTTTTTTACTACCTTCTGACCCACAGGCAGAAGTGTTTGAAAACAGAGTGATGCAAACAAGACCTACATTTACAATAGAAAGTTTTGTGAGTAGGGAGTATTTTTATAATCTGGAAAACTATTTTTTGGACAACTCCTTTGGACGCACCACATGGTTACGTTTCGGCGATATAGTTGACAGATCTTTTGGTGTAAGGCTTCCGGGTTCGATGATGGTTTATTTTGGTGCCGATGATTTAGGTTATGGGCTTGTGCCAACTTTGGCACAAATTGGCGGTCTTACCACTGCGACCCTCACAACAGGGTACAATGTTGACCCCAACCTACCATTTGGGGAAGACAGCAATTTTCATGATCACGCAGTGTTTTTTCTGCGATATATAGAAGATACAGAGCTTGCGATTCGTTACGCCGAGGTTTTGAACAGCTTTAGGAGAGAGATTCCCGAAACCGTCCGAATGTTTTCTTTGGTAGCCCCTGTAAAAGTGGCGTTTATGGGCGAAAGATACGCTGCCGCAAATAGTTCCCAAATAGGGACAATTGAGCTTATAAACAGCTTGCTTGACCCGGGTATAATCCCCGTAGACGCATACCACGCGTTACATAACCACGCAGAGGAATACCTATTTTTCAGAACAGACCACCATTGGACAGCTATTGGGGCGTACCGTGCCTACCACGCTTTTGCGGCCGCCGCCGGTATAGAGCCGATTACGATAGATAACTATCTGGAACACGCTATACATGGTTTTATCGGCTCTTTGGCAATAGGGACACAAAATCCAATTGTGCTTGCACATCCGGATATAATATATCTGTATGAGCTTAACAACGGCACAACGTTTTCAACGGATCTTTTTGCAATCCCACAAAACCTGGCATATGCGGATTATCGTGTGTTTTTGGGAGGAGATCACCCCCGCATAGAGTTTTCAAGTTCTAACCAAAACGGAGAAACCCTTGTGGTGGTGAAAGACAGCTTTGCAAACCCCTTAATAATATGGCTTGCTCCAAATTATGAAAATGTTATAGTTGTAGATCCGCGGCAATATACAGGTAGCATCCTCGAAATTTTGCGGGAAAATTATAACGCCGATTTGCTTTTTGTAAATTATATACCTGCAACTACTATGAGGGAGTTAATAGAGCAAATATACGGAGGCAGATAAATGAAAGGAAATCAGGATATTGCAAAAGCCTTAGAAGATATTGCAAAGGGGTTTGGCAGTTTAGCGGCGGCAGTCAAAGAGCTTCCACAAGAATCACAGGACGCGCAAGACTCACAAGAATTGCAAAAAGCACCCGAATTTGCCGAACCTAAAGAAAATGCACAATCTAAAACAGAAAATTTATATGAAGAACCAAAACGCTCCACATGGGCCACTTTTGCAGTTTTGGGCGTATTAATAGCTATCTCATTTATTACCGGGATTGGTTACTGGTGGACTACATATTTTAGGCCCGCCGTTATTTATGAGCCTATTACCCCCATCGCATTTGGGCCACAACAGTTAGCAGAGCAACCCATTCATGAGGATGATCAGGAAGCGGCTTCCGATGTTTTTCAGCAGATCACTATGGATCCAAGACCGGAGTTTGTTGCTCTTTGGGAACAATACCAAAATAATAACATTGTTGCAAGAGTATATATAGAAGGTACAGGGGTAAATGTCCTCGTGGTTCAAGATGAGCCGGCGGGAGAGTGGCCTGTTTACATGGATTCAAACGTGAATCTTCTTGCGGAAGATCAAAACACTGTTATTTACGACCATAGCACATATATTTTCCAGCATGTGCTTAGCAACTACGAAAACTATGACTTTTTTTTGCAACACCCTATTATTTCTCTTAGCACGTTGTATGAAGTTAGCCGTTGGGAAATTTTTAGTTTTTATATTGCCCCCACAACATTTCCCTTTAATGTAGTTAATCAAGAAACTTATGAAGACTGGGCAGACATGATAATGCAATTTTCACTGGCAAGCCTGTACAACACTAGAATAGATGTTACTCAATATGACAGGGTTCTTACCCTAACGACAGAATCCACCAATAACCCTAACCTAAAATATGTTCTTCAGGCCAGGTTGTACAGAGAGATAACATCTTAAAATGCGGAGGAGATGAAAGCATGGAAAACAACGACAAAGAACTCAATAAAGAACTCACCAAAGAGCTAATAGAAGCAATTAACAATTTGACCGTTGCTGTTAAAGAACTCTCTGCTAATAACACCCCAATACAGGCTAAAATCGCGCCAAAACCGGAGCGTCCCGTTTGGGTTACATTTGCAGCTTTGGGGTTTTTGATAATAGTGTCTTTTGGCACAGGCTTTAGCTATTGGTGGGCAACATATTTTAGGGCGGCGGTGTATGAGCCTGCACAAGTTGCGGCTACCGAAGCAACAGCAATCAATATGGAATCTATGGAATCTGTCGTAGAGATTGCAACTCTGCCTGTTCAAGAAGAGGTGCCTGCGGAAACAACATATATCACAGAAGAAGGGGAAAACACAGAATATGGTATGAATAATACGGAATCTGCCTATGAACCCTCTGTTATCGTATATAACCCTCAGCACAACACACCCGTATTGCCACAGTATGCTTATCCCCCGCTTCAGACATATGAATACGAAACGGAAACTTTTTACAGCCCGGAATCTGTCGCCTATACTGACTATTACACAACTTATGTTCCAACCCCAACACCTTCACCACAAGTTGTTATGGATCCGAGACCCGAGTTTGTTGCCCTTTGGGAACAATATGGAAATAACAACATCGTTGCAAGGGTGTATATAGCGGGAACGGGGTTAAATGCCCTTGTGGTTCAAGCTGCACCAACAGCCGCATGGCCTGTTTTTATGGATATGGATGTAAACTTGCTTGATGAGGATCAAAACACGGTTATTTTCGACTCCGGCACGTATGCTTTTCGGCATATTTTGAGCAATTATGCAGATTATGACTTTTTTTTACAAAACCCAATAATCTCCCTCAATACCCTATACGAGGTTAGCCGTTGGGAAATTTTCAGTTTTTACCTTGCCCCTTCCACATTCCCCTTTGGTGTAGTTACCCACAGCAATTGGGGAGATATGATTATGCAGTTTTCCCTAGCTAGTATATACAATACCAGGATAGCCGTTAACCCATACGACAGAGTGCTGACCCTTACCACAGCATCAACGTCCTACCCGGGGTTAAATTATGTGCTTCAAGCTAGACTCTATAGGGAAATAACTTCCTAATTTAACCCCGGCAATAAACATAGGAGATTCACCACCATGACAAAAATTCTGTTTTTACTAATAGCAATTTTTATTACAGTCGGCTATGCTCAAACCACCCAAATATACGTTTTGGTAGACGGAAACAGAAAAAATATAACCGTAGTTAACCATAACGGGTTCAACTATATATCCGCCGGAAATATCCACTATCTGTTTGCCCAAACACCCCACATAAACATACCCCAAAACATTCATGGTTTTGTTGCTGTTAGGGATTTGAGTGATATAATAGAGGTACGCCTAAATTGGGTACCCACTCGCAACACCCTTATTATAGATACAACCCCAAGCTATATACCCCTACAACCTGTGTTTACTGCCGAACCCCTTCCTTACCACATTATTGAGCTTATAACAGACAGCTCCTTCCACCCCCACACAAGATTTGGTCACTACCATCTTGCGTACCTAACCCTAACCCACATAGATTTTCAAGGAAACCGCAGGTTAGGACAAATGATAGTTGCGGCTCAAATAGCAGAGGAAGTTTTAGAAATTTTTCAAGAAATTTATGAAGCACAGTGGCCTATAGAACGTATTCGTCTTATAGATTTTTACGATGCCACCGACTACTACTCCATGCACGACAATAACTCTGTAGGCTTTAACTACAGAAATATTGCGGGAACAAACACACTTTCCCGCCACGGCATGGGTATGGCTATAGATATTAACCCTGTGCAAAACCCATACCAGCGGGGGCAAACTATTTGGCCGCTGATAGGTGCAGATTACCTCGACCGAAACAATGTGCGACCGGGTATGATAACAAGAGGTGATGCTGTATACACCGCCTTTATCAGCCGTGGTTGGATATGGGGCGGAAATTGGACCTCTCCCAGAGACTATCACCATTTTGAGCGAAGATAAAAGATGAAAGCAGACAAAAACATTTTAAGACAGCTAAACAAAAAAAACATCTACAGAAACCCCTATAGAAAAAGACGCTTTTCCACCAAAGTTTTTGTTGTGCTTTTTGCGGTGTTGCTACTAGGTGCGTTGTTGCTATTTTTAACACTCTTCTTGGATTTGCCGTTTTTCTCTGATATAGAGATGAATCCATCGGAACAAAATCCGGCAACAGCAGACACTGTAACAGAGTTTGTAATAGCTTCCGAAGCAGTAACAGCACCGGTTGCGGTGCCGGAAATTTATATGTTTGATACTGCACCGGCACCGGATCTTCCTGTTTATCAAGGTTTTTTTGATTTACCGCTAAATGGAGCAACGGGGTGGGTTGCTGTATATTCTGTAATAAGAAATGCCCCTGATATGGCGGCAGAAGTTATTTTTGCAATGCCCGGAGGGACTCCCTTCACAATCATCAGGGAGCAAGGGAGCTTTTGGTATATCCGTCTTACAGACGGCTCTTACGGTTATATCCCTCACAGCCGTGCTTTTATAAATTTGCCCGATATACTTCCCTCCATGATATTTTATATATCTAATGCAACGGCCTCTGTAAAACGCTCCGGAGGGTGGTTTTTGCCTGGCATAACAGGATACGCTCTGTATAATGCTTATTCCTTTAACCCCAGGCTTGACCGATACGAGTTTATAGTTCCATCATTGTATAGTAGTGCTGTTATGCTCGCCCAAGCCCACAGAAATGCTATTGAAAACGGCGATATAATTATACTGTACGAGGCCTTTAGACCAATGGAAGCACAGACTATGGTTAGAGATGCTTTGAGTGATTTAATATATGCAAATTCTTCTGTTGCAAATACTATAAATTTTGGGGGTTGGCATGTGGGATGGTTTATATCCCAAGACATTTCCGATCACCAACGGGGAGCGGCTTTTGATGTACATCTAGCACGCATATTGGAAACAGAAAGTGTTTACATAGGGGATTTCACCTTTACTCGAATTACTAATTACGCACGCTATCCAATGATTTCCAATATTCATGAGCTAAGCCCCGCTGCCGCAATCGTTACAGCCCCTGTAAACCTTTCCTTTTCTCAGTGGCAGGAAATGACACTTCCCGCACACAACACAGAAGGCGGCTTGCGGCTATTTAATTATATGGTAGAGGCTGGTTTTATGCCTATAGCTTCCGAATGGTGGCATTTTACCGATCAAGCCGGTAACGTCGCCGCCGCCGGAATAAATGTGACAGGTAACTTTTTCACAGAAACCATTTTTAGTGAGGTACCCTATGGATAAAAAAATATTTATTGCAATTGGTCTATCTATGGTAATACTTTTAGTAGGAACTTTTGGGCTAATGTTCGTTGCAGTTAATGTATTTGACATAGATATACCAATCATAGTGCAAATACAAGAATATTTGGTAGGTCCTAGCGAAACAGTAGAAATGCCCGTGGGGGTTGAAGGTATGGAGCAACAATACATAGTGGAGAATTTTATTGACTATAGGGCCAGAGGCGGTGAGTTTGACTTGCCTGTGCGTGGTGCTACCGGCTGGGTCGCTCGAAGCTCCCCACCTTTGCAAGTCGGGCAAGTTTTTACAATACTTGACCACGCAGGCAACACATTTAGAGTCATTACACCGGAAGAAGTTGTGGTAGACATAAATCAGGATCACATTTTTATAAATTTGCCCGATATACTCCCTTCCATAATATACGACGTTACAAATGCCTATAGCTCCATGATGCGTACTTCAGGATTTTTTGTGGAAAATGTAACCGGACAGCAGCTATACAGCGCCCATTCCTTTAATGAACGGCTAGGCAGAGAAGAGTTTATTGTTCCTATTTTGTTTAACACTGCACGGCTTGTTTCTATTGCACAGCAGATTGCTTTAGAAAATGGCGACACACTAGTAATGATAGAGGCATACAGGCCTAGACCAACGCAGCGAAAGATCGTTGATAATCTTAATGCAACTCTTGATCTGCACCCCGGAGCCAGGAGCGCAATAGACGACTCCCCTTGGACAGTTGGTTGGTTTATCTCCCAAAATATTTCTAACCACCAACGAGGAGCAGCGGTAGATGTAAGTTTGGCTAGGGTGAACTCTGCGTTTTTTGCCACCGCCGGGGAATACAGGCATTTATCGATAAGTTCATATAATACATATGCCATGAACTCCCACATGCACGACCTTAGCCCTGTAGCTTCAATTACTGTAAACCCCACGTCTTTGTCTAATGTGGCTTGGCGTAACGCAACTCTGCGACCGGACATAACAGAAGGGGCGCTACGATTGCATAACATAATGCTAGATGCCGGCTTTACACCCCTGGCATCCGAATGGTGGCATTTTGATGACAGTACCGGGTCGCAAATAGCACGTAACAACGGCATTGCCGGATATTTTTTTACAGAGAGTGTTTATAGTGTTGCACCATAAAAATGACAATGTTTTTGGTATAGTAAAGACAAAAAAATCGTGTCCCAATCACATGAAACACGATACAATAACCTATCCTCAATTTCGGTTTATTGTTGAGAATAGGTTATTGTAGGTTAAAATATTATGACATAGCTTCAGTCATAGAGTCAGCCATAGAGTCTCACATAAAGAGTTTCAAAGTTCGCATCAGAACAAGCTACTTTTTAACCCAACGCAATACTAGGGTTAGTCAATTGCATAACAAGCAACCCATGATTCACTTTGTGTCTACGCAGAGTCTCTTGCAAATTGTACATCTCCAAAACTGTGCGATCCAACTCTATTTTTATCAAATGCCCGACATAATATTGCACTTCCATCACCAAAAGTTCTTGTGCTAAAATACTAATTTGAAGTTCAGTACCTTGTATCGCCAACTCCAGGCTTAGTATATTGTTATGCAGGTCTATCACGTTATTTTCCACAGATTCTCGTGCTGCCTCTAAATCTCTGTTGCCTTGAGTTACAGCCAGCTCCCGCTCGGTACGAGTTATAGCTCCCGGCTCGCCTGTCCCGGTTATTCGGTTAAATGGTTCACCACCGTGGCTGTTTAACTCGAAACGGGCTATAGATAACTGGCGAACGGCATTATCAACTTGTATATCGCTGTTTTGGTGCAACCGGATATACCGTTCAATATCAATATCTTGCAACGGCTCAAAGTTTTGCTCAAAAACCAAATCATATATATTGTTTTGGTTTGTACCCATTAGGCGGTTAAGCTCTCTAAAAGCTGTTTCTATAGACGCAATAAGGTTGGCACGGTTGTGCAAGGCTTGCTGATACCCATTTTGGGCAATACGCAACTGCGTGCCGCTTGCCATCCCAAGGGTTTCCATTGTTTGTAACATTTCTATATCTTGTCGCATTATTACCAAATTTTCGTCAAAAAGAACCAGTTCATTTTGTGCCATAACAATATTGGCAAAATGATTAGCCACAATAAAACCAAGAGTTTCTCTTTGGGCAGTTATGCTGTTTAATGTAACGGCACGACCGGCCTCTATACGCATAATATCAGCTTGAAAGCGTATAAAATCCGAGCCTGTCCAAGTAGGCAACTGCCAAAAAACATCTCTCATTCTCTGCTCGTTTTCCCTTGTTAATGTTACATTGTCTTGAGAATTACGAATGGCATTGCTGTTGTTTATTGCACGGCGAGTTGCCTCTTCTATTGTTAATGTTGGGTTCGCAAAAGCGACGGAAGGAAAAGCCACCATTACAATTACTATACTTATTAAAGCAAATATTTTTTTCATATTATACCTCTAAATCTTTTTTCGTGGTTTAACAGCCATTCTTTTCGCCAAATACCACCACCATAGCCTGTCAAATGACCATTTGACCCTATTACCCTATGGCACGGTACAACTATCCACAAATTATTATTATGGTTTGCACCGCCCACCGCCCTTACAGCATTGGCATTGTTTACAGCTTTGGCTATATCTTTATATGTAACGGTTTCACCATAAGGGATTTTTTCTAACTGACTCCAAACTTTCTCTCTAAAGGGAGTTCCAATATTTTTATATTTAAAAGTAAAATATTGGCGTTTCCCTTCAAAATATTCCGTCAGTTCATAGGCACATTGAAGAAGAATTGCACAATCCGGTTCAATATCATCGCCTTTTATCTCCCCCACTTTTATTTTTGTAATATAGTCGCCATCGGCTTCTATTGTTACATTTCCCAAAAGTGATTCCATGTGCCTTATTTTTTTCATTTATTACCCCGCTTATTCTCCGGCTATTTTTAGACCTTCTGCCAAAACTGCGGGGGAGCCAATTTGAGCAAAGGGATAAAAATGCAAATTGTCAGCTATTTGCGTAATATTTTTTAAAAATGTGTAAAAATTACCCGCAACAGTTATTTGTTCCACAGGTTTTACTACCTCACCGTTTTCTATCAAAAAACCTTCGGCTTGCAAGGAAAAATCTCCCGATATAGAGTTAGCACCGGAGTGTAATCCCTGCAAATCGGTAATTAGAACACCGCTAAAACTTTTCATCATTTCTTCAAATGGTGTTTTGCCTGCTTCAATAAAGAAGTTATTAACGTTTGTTCTTATATCTCCTTTAAAGGATGATTTAAAGCCGTTGCCCGTGCTTTGTGTGCCATCTTTTTTTGCGGCCTTCAAATTGTAAAGGTATGTTTTAAGTACGCCATTTTCTATTACCACTTTATCACGCACCGCAACCCCTTCGCTATCAAAAGAAGCCGCACTCAAGCTAAGAGGATGAGAGATATTATCCCTTACTGTGAGCAAAGGATTAGCAATCTGCTCTCCCACTTTATCTTTTAACAAAGAAAAGCCTTTTTGTACCGTTTCGGCAAAAAAGTTTGAAAGAAAAACAGAGAACAAATTAGCGAAAACCTCGTTTTTAAACATAACTTTGTAATCTCCGGATTTTATGCTGGTTGCACCCAATTTCTTTATTGCTTCACTCACCGCTTCTTTTGCAATGGCTTCTGCGTTAAATGTGGAAAAATCCTTGCCACCCCAAATTTCCATACCAACTTTTGTGCTATTGCCATCTACTACCCGCACAACAACCCCGGCAACACCGTTGCCACTTTCGTCGCTAAGATCCAACCCGGCACTGTTGGCGATAGAAACTCGGTTTTCCCCGGCACGTATAATACAATAGTCTGCCGCAACAACACGTTTGTCCAGCGATAGAGCTATACGTTCCATCTCTTTCGCCATCTCTATTTTTTGAGCAGCAGAAACTTGACCAAGAGCCGGTCGCAAACCTTCTATTTCAGGATAACTTGGACTGCCTTTAAAAAGCTCCTCAACTTCCCCTTCTTCTTTTATTATCGCATTTTCTTTTGCCATACTAACCAAAGGTTTTACAACGTCTGATTCCATCTTTTCTGTATAGGCATACCCCATTTTACCGTTATATGTGCCTCTAAAAGAAAGTCCGCTAGGTGCAGAGTTTTTATACTCACGCACTTGCCCTTTAAGTATTTGTGCTTCAAAGGAACTTCCATTAACGGAATAAATTTCCCAATCGCTAAAACCTTGGCTTGCTGCTTCTTCATAAATTTCTTTTTTCATTAGTTTCGTCCCCCTACTATCATTTCTTTTACCCGTATCATGGGCTGTCCTACATTTGTGTGTATTGCACCGCTTATAGAGCCGCACATCCCTTGGTCTTGGGTTTCTTTGTCAGCCACTGCGTCTATATTCAAAAGAACATCAGAACCTTTTCCGATAAGGCTTGCCCCCCTCACCGGCTTGTCTATTTTGCCGTTTTTTATCATATATGCTTCTGTAACAGCAAAGTTAAACTCGCCTGTGGCAGGCATAACAGAACCGCCGCCCATCTTTGCAGCATACAACCCATGCTCTGTAGAGGCTATAATATCGGCTTCTTTGTCGCTTCCCGCCTGTATATACGTATTTGTCATACGAGATGTAGGAGCAAATTTGTAAGATTGGCGACGACTGGAACCTGTAGATGGAGTTTCCATTTTTATACCATTTAAGGTGTCTACCAAATAAGACTTCAAAATGCCATTTTCTATCAAAATATTTTTCCTGGTTGGTGTGCCTTCATCATCTATGTTTTGAGAACCCCAATAGTTCGGTATTGTGCCGTCGTCTATTGCCGTAACAATAGAGCTAGCTATTGGCTGACCCATTTTGCCGCAAAACTCCGAAGCACCTTTGGCAATTGCAGTAGCTTCTAAACTGTGACCACAAGCCTCATGAAAAATAACTCCTCCAAAGCCTTTGTCAATAATAACAGGCATTTTTCCGGATGGAGCATAGTCTGCACCAAGCATTGTAACAGCTATACGCGCACTGTCTTTGGCTAGCTCTTCCAAATTAATTGTATTTAGCAGTTCATACCCTTTGTGTGCCCCTGGTCCATGACCTCCTGTTTGCTTTTCTTGGCCATTTCCCGCTACAGCACCAACGTAGATACGAGTGCGTATCCTTCTGTCTTCAGCCCACAAGCCATTGGAATTTATTATAGCAACGTCTTGCATTTCTTCAGTGTAGCCTCCGCTCGTTTGGGTAATTTGCGGATCATAGTCAAAAGACCATTGGCTAGCTTGTTTTAATATGTCTATAATATCACTTTTTGGTACAGAGCCAGGCAGTTTTATTATGGGGTGTATGCTTGGAACGGTTTTTGTAGTAAAATCCAATACCGTTTCTTTTTGCCCCCCCTGTATTGCTGCTGCTGCGTCTTTTGCGATTTTTAACAAATTACTTTCACTTGTGTCGTTTGTGTAAGCATAAATAGCGTTGTAGCCTTTAAAAATCCTAAGCCCAAGACCGTAGTCTATACCGCTTACCGCTTGATCCAACTTGCCGCTCACTAGACTAATGTTAGCGGTTGTTTTGTTTTCAATAAAAATCTCTGCAAAATCTCCCCCTGTGGAAAGTGCTTTTGCTAATACGTTTTTTGCAACTTCTTTGTTTATCATTATGTTCCTCCTAAAAATCCATAACTGATTTGTATTTACCAAGTTTTGTACGAAGTTTTGTAACAGCTTTAGAATGTATCTGACTAATCCTGCTTTCAGTAACTCCCATAATTTTGCTAATTTCTTTTAATGTCAAATCCTCAAAATAATATAAACTTACCACCTTTTTTTCCTTTTCGCTCAATTTATCTATAGCATTTACTAAAATATCTCGAACTTCTGTTTTTTGATAATTGCTTTCCGGATCATCTGCTGTAGAAAAAAAAGTATCCTCGTGATTTTGCTCCAAGTAGTCGTCTAAAGATACGAGGTTCACAACAGCAGCCTTTTTCATCAAATCTCTTGTTTCTTCTATAGAAATGTTGAGTTTCTCCGCTATCTCTTTTTCTGTTGGTTCTCTTTCCAAAATAATTTCTAACTCAACATATACCGTTTCCAGTTGTTTGTTTTTTTGCCGCAAATCTCTAGGTACCCAGTCCATTTTTCTTATACTATCTATTATGGAACCACGTATCCGCAAAGATGCGTAAGTCTCAAACTTTACACCCTTAGAAAGATCAAACTTGTCTATAGCATCTATAAGCCCAAAGATACCATAGCTAATAAGATCGTCATACTCTACCTTGTGACCAATATGTACACCAATCCTGCCAGCCAAATACTTAACTAGTGGAGCATATTCCACAATAAGAATATCTCTCAATTTTTTATCTTTGGTAGTGGCGTAACGCTCCCAAACTGCTGCAATATTTTCCATTAGTCACCTATACAACGCACTAACTTTTTCACTATAGCGATTTAACTTTTTGTTGCCTCTTTATAAATCAAAAAAACTAATTTGCTTTCTGTAATTTAGAATTTTCAAAAGCACTATATATCCGTGTCATCCGGATTCAGCAACTGATCCAAGGGATCGTCTTCTTCGTCATTGGGCTTTTTATCATTTTTTCTATCTCTTCTTTTTCTGGTTTTTCTTTTCTTCTCTTCTTTTTGATTTTCCTCCGAGCCTTCTTCCGGTGTGCCCTCGCCTCCTTCAGCCTTGGGCTTTTTGCCGTTTCTCCTACCTATTCTTTCCAAAACTTTACTTACATCATATCCTGTTGAATTTTCTTGCGGTGTACCCTCACCTTCTTCTACTTCTTCTTCCTTTTCTTCCTTTTCTTCTTCTTCTTTTCCTTCTTCCTCTTCTTCTCCTTCCGGTTCTTCTCCTTCTTCCTCACCTTCTTCGCCTTCTGTTTCCTCCTCCTCTTCCTCTTCCGGTGGCACAACTTTTTTAACAAAATATATTTTTAGACCATAGCCACAAAAATAAGCAAGCGAAAGAAAAGCTATTAGCCTTAGCAACATCGTCGGCATAGCAACATGAGGTTGAAGCAAAAGAACAAGGGTAACCACTATTCCTGTTATTATTGCGGTATAAATTTCCAGTTTTTCTAAAAATTTACCCATTTCAAATAAACCCCCTCTTAAATTGTCTTTGTGCCGTGGCCTATTGTTTTAATAACAAGACGACCGTCTTCTGTATATAGCTCAATTGTACGCCCATAGTTAAGGCCTACATCCTTCGCAATAACCGGTATATTGAGGCTTTTAAGTAGCTTTAGCAATGCATCCGAGTTGCGCTGACCTATTTTCATGCTCTCGTTAGCTGTGTTTAAAGCAAACATTTGAGCCCCACCTGCCACCTTTGCTTTAAGACCACGGAGATTTGCTCCGGCAGCTTTCATGCGGGCAAGAAGATCCATGGTGGCAGTGTCCACGAACTTTGCCCTGTTAGAGTTATTTTTTATAGTTTTACTGTCGGGTAGCATTATATGTGCCATACCACAAATTTTAGTAGATGGATCATAAAGATTAAGACCCACACAAGAACCGAGTCCTAAAGTAGTTAGCATGCCTGGGTTACGCATTACATTTAAGTCGGCCATTCCGACAATAATAACATTCTTTGTCATTTCATGCCTCCCTTTAAATTCCCAGACCCATCTTCCCAAAAATGAATCTGAAAGAGTCTTGGTCAGGTACCAAAATAAAATAGCCACTAATATCGCCTTCATCAGCATCGAAAAGAGATTCGATAAATAGTGCACTGTCTGCCACTTTTGCAAACTCTATAGCCGGTACACTAAGTACAGAACCTGCCATATCTATAGACAAATAAGGAACCGACATATCTACAGTGGTACCAAAAATTGTTGAGAGTGCACCTAAATAAGAACCGGTAAGTATATTCCCTACTTCTTGCAAGGCACTCATCTCTATTTCTCCTAGCTCTTTAGTTTCTCGTTGCATAAGTGCACCAATAAGCACATGAGACTTTTCAAGCTCAACAATAAACATCATCATCCCGTTTATGTTTTCGCTATTAATATTAACGAGGACGGCAGCAACGGGGTTTTCCGGACCACCAATAATATGGCTTATTTGTTTAAAGTCCAACACTTGAACATTTGGCACTTTCATGTCTATTTTGCGTCCAAGCATTGTAGCTAAGGATGTAACGGCATTTCCTGCCCCAATATTACCCAGTTCCTGCAAGGCACTAAAATGCATTTCGTTTAATTTAAAATCATTCATGTTTACCTCCGATTTGGTTGTGCAAAAACAAATTTTTTTTGTTTTTGGTGTTTTTTTCTATTTTTCTATTTTTCTATATGATATGTTGAATGGTTCTTAATGTTTCTCATTGTCCTTACTGCCCTTATTTCCCTTATGTCTCCTACCTTGAAAACAAGCTCAAAAATCTATCAATAAAGCTCCGTGTGCCACTCCCGGTTGCAAATCTGTTCTCCGAGCTAAGGAGCATGTTACAAATTTCCTGTATACTCTTTGCAGAAGGAGATTTTGGATACAGCAAGTTAAGAGGTTCTTGTTTTTTCACAGCTCTTAACAAAAAATTGTCGTCCGGTATAAAGCCTAACAACTTTAGCTCTAACCCTAAAAATCTGTGACTTACTCTATTTAGCTTAGAATAAATCTCTTCCCCTTCTCTGCGGTTATCTATACGGTTTATCACTATAAACATTTCCGGCATTGTTTTTAGGCTTTTTAATATTTTTATCATAGCATAAGCATCTGTAAGAGCCGTTGGTTCAGGAGTCGTTATTATTATCGTCTCCTGAGATGCCTTTACCATATTAATAACTTGATGAGAAGCTCCCGCACCTGTATCTATAAGTACAATATCGTAGTTTTCATCAAAATATGTAAAACTTTCCAAAAAAAAGTCTACTTGCTTTTCATTTAGAGCGGCCAAATCCGCAAATCCGGAACCCCCGGAAACAAGAGAGATTCCTGCCGGTCCATCAATTATTATTTCGCTGATCGTACTTTCTCCCCGCAACACATTTAGCAGAGATTTTCCGGGTACAACCCCAAAGAGTACCTCTATATTTGCCATAGCAAAATCAGCGTCTATTATAATCACCCTGTTACCTGCTTTGCTAAGACAAATAGCCAAGTTCAGGGTGAAATTACTTTTCCCTACTCCGCCTTTTCCGCTAGTAACAGTTATTAGGCGATTTTTAAAGGAAAAAGTCTTTTCTATATTTTTTGTATATACCAAATCGCGAAGCTTGTTGGCTTGATCCATCATAACCCCGTTTCTAATCCCAGCAATGCTTTTGCTATCTTTTCTGGTCTAAGAAGTTCTATATCATCAGGCACGTTCTGCCCTGTTGTAATATATACTACTTCCAACCCCATTGTGTAGCAAAGATTAAATATACTGCCGTAGCTTGTTGTTTCGTCAAACTTTGTTAATATAAGCCTAAATATACCAATATCTGAATATGTGCTTATTATGTTGACCAAATCTTCATATTTTGTCGTCATGCTAAGAACCAAATACTTTTCGCTGTTATCCGGCGATTCGTCAATGAGTTCTTTTAAATCCAACAAATTACCTTTGTTTTTGTGAGAGCGACCGGCAGTATCTACAAAAACAATGTCTTTTGTCAACCGCATTTGCCCTGCAATATTTATAAAATCGCCTTTTTCGTAAACTACACCTATATCAAGGTTCAATATTTCCGCATACACTTTCAACTGCTCAACAGCAGCTATACGATACGTATCCGCTGTAATAAGGCCAACTTTTACATTTTGCTCCAAAACAAGACGGGAAGCCAGCTTAGCAATAGTAGTAGTTTTTCCCACTCCGGTAGGTCCGACAAAAAACACAAACATTGCATCATCTTGTCTAATTATTGGAGAGGGTTCTTTTATTGTGCTTAATATTGTATTGTAAACTTGTGCAGCCACAAACGATATATTCAGCGTTTTTTCGCTCTCAACAGAGTTTATAACTCGAGACAGCACTTCTCTTGCAATATTGTCAAGCACACCTTGGTTTATCAGGGCTTCATAAAAGTTTTGTATTATGCGATTTTCAAATATACGGTACGTGTTTTCTTTAAACTCCGATGCACTAAGGCGACGAGACATACCTTCCAACATGCTTTCCAAATATTGTATACGCTGGTGTTCTGCTGCCGAATCTTGTGCTTCTTTCGCCTCGGAGCCGTTGGCCACTACTTGATCTGCTTCGTCTTTTCTTTCAGCCTCTTTAGGTGTTTCGGCTATCTCGGTTTCTTTTTCTCTTTCGGTTTCTCTTTCAACTTTTCTTTCAACTTCTATTTCATCATCTGTTGTCGTTTCTTCTTTTATTTCCTTCTTTATTTCTTCTTTTATCGCTTTTTTTATCTCTTCTTTTATTATATCCTTTTTTATTTCTTCCTTTATTTCTTCTTCTGCCTGCAACCTAGCTTCAAACAGATCATCTGCGACATTTTTTGACTCGTCCACTTCATAGGCGGCAGTAACAATATATCCGCCTTTTTTTTTGAACCAAAGAAACCCGGTGTCAGGCTGTTTTTTTATATCAAGTATCAAAGCGCTTGGACCGCAAATCTCTTTTATTTTGTCTACAGCTTCTCTTTCTGTTTTAGCAACAACTTTTTTTATTTTCATAGATTACACACTCACCATACCTACAGACTGAATATCCGCAGTTGGTTCCAGCTCATTGTAACTTAAAACAACCAAATCCGGCACGTTTTGCTCTACTAACCTTTTAAAATATGTTCGGACAATCGGCGAAGTTAATATAATGGGTGTAATGCCCATAGATGTTAGCTTAACAACTTCTTTGTTTAGACTATCAAATATCTTTTGAGTTGTTGTCGGGTCAAGAGCAATATATGAGCCTTGCTCTGTTTGCTGCACATTACCCATTATTTGTTGCTCAAGCTCCGGATCTAATGTGATTACTGTGTTCATCTCACTATCAAAGTAGCGTTGGGATATTGAACGACGAAGTGCCTGGCGTACATATTCCGTTAACATATCCGGATCGCGGGTAGCTGTTGCATAATCTGCCAATGTTTCCAATATTGTCACCAAATCTCTTATAGATATACTTTCTCTAAGTAGATTAGCAAGCACCTTTTGTACTTCCCCAACTGTCATAAGTTTTGGTATAAGCTCATCCAACAATACAGGGTGGGTTTCCCGCACATTATCAATAAGCACCTGCACATCTTGCCTTGTTAACAGTTCTGCAAGATTATCTCTAATAACTTCTGTAAGATGAGTCGCAATAATAGCCGGAGCGTCCACAACAGTGTATCCCAAGGCTTCAGCTCGCTCCCTTTGGCTTTCATTTATCCACAGTGCCGGCAAACCAAGGTACGGTTCTACAGTTTCTATACCATCTATTTCTTCCTCTACATAACCGGGGTTCATAGCCATATAGTGATCAAACAATATATCACTACCGGCAACCTCTGCCCCCTTTATAAAGATTTTGTATTGGTTGGGTGGAAGTTTAATGTCATCTCGCAAGCGGATAATAGGGACAATAGCCCCAAGCTCCATAACAATTTGACGGCGTATCATAACAACCCTATCTAACAAGTCGCCTCCTTGATTTGCATCTACCAACGGTATAAGACCGTATCCAAAAACAAGTAGTATAGACTCTACATTAAGCAAAGATACAACATTTTCCGGTCTTCTTGCGGATTCCACATCTTCATCTCCTACTGCCAGCTCCTCTTCCAGTGCAACAACCTGCTCTCTTCTACGAATAACAGTTGCCATATAAAGTAGAGCACCACCAAAACCTAGAAAAATAGCTGTGTTCATTGGGGTGAGTAACCCAATACCAATCATTGCTACACCGGCTATATACATGGCGATTGGTTGTCCGAAAAGCTGCTTGCCCAGGGTAGATGAAACATCACTTTCTCCTGCTGCTTTTGTAACGATGAATCCGGTTGCTACACTCATAAGCAGTGCAGGAATCTGACCTACCAAACCATCACCAATTGTCATAAGTGAATATAGTGCAAAAGCCTCTCCTAACGGCAATGCCTCACCAGTTCCAACCCCGAGCGCCCCTATTACAGTACCAGCAATAAGGTTTACAAGGGTAATAAGTATGGCAGCAATGGCATCACCTTTTACAAACTTTGTCGCACCATCCATATTACCATAAAAGTTAGCCTCTTCTTGAATTTTTATACGACGCTCTTTGGCCTCTTTTTCATCTATAATTCCTGTGTTAAGGTCGGCATCTATAGCCATTTGCTTTCCCGGCATAGCGTCTAAGGTAAAACGAGCCCCAACTTCTGCAACCCTTTCAGCACCTTTTGTTATAACCAAAAAGTTTACAATAACCAAAATAGTAAAAATAACAATACCCACAACCAAGTTGCCACCAACAACAAAAGCCCCAAACGTGTCTATTACTACACCGGCATAGCCCTCACCCAAAATAAGCCGGGTAGCGGAAAGGTTAAGGACCACCCTAAACAGTGTCATAATTAAAATTATAGTAGGAAACATAGACATTTGTAATGCTTCCTTTGAATATAACGCATCAAGCAAAACAATCATGCTTATCATTATGTTAACAATAAGCAAAAAGTCCATAAGAGGGGGGGTGGGTGGTATTATTATTACACCAATTAAGGCAATTACAAAAACTCCTAATAGTGCTTCTTTAAATCTCATTTTGCCTCCTGCTATAGCAGTTACATTTTAAATTAATTACTTAAAGCTACGCTAAAACTACTAAATTTAGGGAGCTATCCCACTCAGCTTTATTTTAAAAAGGGTCAGAATTTCGTGGAATAGCTGTATAGGGAGATTAAGCTACATTTTTCAATCTATATACATAGGCAAGAACTTCTGCTACTGCTTTATAAAGCTCTTCCGGTATTTCCTGTCCAACTTCTACAGCGGCATACAACGCTCTTGCCAATTGCACATTCTCCACCAATGGGATATTGTTTTCCCTCCCAATGGTTTGTATACGTTTCGCCAGATGGTCTATACCTTTCGCAACCACCCGCGGAGCAGTTGCCGCACTTTCCCTATCATATGACAGAGCAACAGCGTAGTGGGTAGGGTTTGTAATAATAACATCGGCTTGTGGTATACCTTGCATCATGCGTCGCATACCCGCCTCCTGCATTCTTCTGCGGATAGCCCTTTTAATTTGCGGATCACCTTCGGTCTGTTTAAACTCGTCCTTTTTTTCTTGCTTGCTCATCCGCAAATCTTTTTCATGTTTGTACTTTTGAAAAGCATAGTCTATCGCGGCGATAAATATAAACCATGCACCTATAGTAATCCCTAATCTAACCAAAAGGCTTCCAATATATGTAATACTGTTCAAAACAGACATCTGCATAATTAGCAATATATTTTCTATTTCATTGGCTAAAAAGAAAAAGACAACCAAACCAATAACAGTTATTTTCAAAAGAGATTTTACAAGCTCCATTAAAGAACGCAGGGAAAACATTCTTTTTAAACCTGAAATAGGATTTATTTTGTTAAATTTCGGTGGTATAACCGGCTTCCATGTTGGATTCCAACCAACCTGAATCAAATTCACAACAATTGTAAAAACAAGGGTTATAGCCAACAAAGGGGCACCAATAAGCAAAACCTGCGTAAACATATACGCAAGAAGATCAGCCGCAAAATGAGCATCCTGGATATTTTCATACATTAGCCACTGGTTAAACACAGTGTGAAAAACACCGGTTACGCCTGTAAGGATGTGCATTGCAAAAAGCTGGAAACTAAAGAAACCTACAATATAAGTAAAAGCAGTAGATATTTCTTGACTCTTCGCAACTTGACCCTCATCTCTGGATTTACTGCGTTTTTTCGGGGTAGCCTTTTCTGTCTTTTCACCCACGAAAAGACTCAGATTTATTTTTAATAGCATACTATTTTTTATACTATCTTTCATATTATATTCCATGCTATCTTTCATAATTAGCCCCACTAATTCTTTCCAATTAACTTCATTAGCCCCTTAATTAACCAACTGAGCCATAAAGTAGACTATTATTGTTTCCAAAGCATCAAAAGCAAGATAAAAGAAAGTGCCAAAAACACTAGCGAAAACCGGTATCATCACAAACACCATCAATATTGCCAGTGTCATACGGACAGGTATACCTACCACAAACATATTCATTTGCGGCATAGATTTCAGCAACAGACCCAACCCCATATTTATTACGAGAGTTCCCCCAACAATCGGCATGGCTATTTGGAAAGCTAGATAAAGTGTAGAAACAATCAGGGAAATTACAAATTGAGGAATACCGGGTTGTTCAAAAAATGCTACAGTGCCGAGTGGTATAAGCTGAAACCCATGAAAAAAAGTCATCAATATACGGTTCAGCCCACCCGTTATCACAAGCAGTGTTAACAACATCAAGTATAACAGATTCCCCATAACGGGAACTTGTATCTCCCCGGATGGGTCTACCATACTAATCATGTTAAAACCAACAGAATCGTCAATAAACTGACCAATCAAGTATGCTATAGTAAGTATAACATAAACAACATACGCCAAAGTAAAGCCAATTAAAAATTCTGTAACAACAAGCCAAGTAAAAGCTACTATACTATCGTCTATCGCAATATCTGCACTGCTGTAAATACCGCTAGTATATATCATAAAAGCAAACCCAACAGTAGCCGCCATGCGTATAACTGTCGGTATATTACCACTGGAGAATATGGGCAATATTACAAAAAAACCAACAAGCCTAACAATTATCAAAAGAAAAAGTTCTATATTTTCAAATATTTCAATCAGAAAGTATAAATCATCTAAAAAAAACTCATTCATTGTTGTTATTGCCCAACGCTATGTATAACCCCTGGTATGGTTTCAAACAGTGCTATTGTAAATTCTTGTAATGAATTTACCATAAAGTAGCCAAAAAATATTATTGAAAAAAGAACAGCAATAATTTTCGGCACAAAAGCCATTGTAGGTTCTTGTATGGATGTAACCGCTTGGAAAATGCTAACTAAAATACCAACAGTAAGACCTATAACAAGCGGCGGTGCACCAACAGCAATAACAGTCAAAATGGCATTTTGCAAAATATCTATTACAAGTTCTTGCGACATACTACCTCCGTCACATATAAAATGTGTCTATTAAAATCTCTATAACAAGAGACCACCCATCTACCAGTATGAAGAGCAACAACTTAAATGGTGTACTAATCATTGCCGGAGGCAACATCATCATACCCATTCCCATAAGCACAGATGCCACAATCATATCTATAACTATGAAAGGTATAAACAGGAAAAAACCAAACAAAAACCCTCTAACAAGCTCTCCCAAAATAAATGCCGGTATAAGAACGCGCAACGACACATCTTCGTAAGTCGTTATTGGTTCTTCGGCAAGACCAGCAAAAAAAGCCAAATTGGTCAAGTCTATGTTGCGGAGCATAAATTCCCTAAAGGGTTGTATACCTATTTCCAACGCCTCTGCCTGTGTTATCTCGCCTGCGGTATAGGGTGCAAAAGCCTCTTCCTGGACTTGCATAAAAGTAGAGCCCATGATAAAGAATGTTAGAAAAAGGGCCAAACCAATTAAAATCTGATTTGGCGGCATTTGACCTGTGCCTAATGCGGAACGCAAAAAATGCAACACAATAATTATCCTTGTGAAGGATGTTATCATTATGAGCAATGTTGGAGCTAAGGCAATCAGTGTAAACAAAAATATCAACTGCACGGCAGAAGAAGCCTGTATTGACTCTCCCGCAAAATCTATCGTGAACAGTGGATCCAGCTCTTGCTCTGCTAACCAATCTTGTATTGTTTGTGGATCTATAACGTTTTGGTCTATAAGGTCTTGAATATTTGCGGCTCTTACAGTTTGGGTAGTAAAAAAAACAAAAAATAATAAAGCCACTATAAAAAAACTATTCTTTACTGTCATCCTGCTCGCCTTTTCTCGTATATCCATCCAGATATTTTTTGAAAGGTGTCTGAAAATTTTCCATCGGTGACACCGTTATATTGTTACTATCCACATTTTGCAAAAAGGTGATATTTTCTTTTGTAATGCCAACAAGTATATAATTTGTGCCTATCTGTAAAATGCAAATACTGCCTTGATGACCAACGCCAATACTTTCTATTATTTTTATATTTCTATTGTTAAACCCCCGTAGCCTTTGACCGGCTACAAAGCGAGTAACAAAAATTGCAAGTACCACAACAAAAGCCAATGCCAACAAAAACCCAAACGTTTGGGTAAGAGTCATAAACCCTGGCATTACCCAATAACCTTTTGCACAGCTTCCAACACCCTAGTGGGTTGGAAGGGTTTAACAATAAAATCCCTTGCACCTGCTTGTATGCTTTCAACTACCATGGACTGTTGACCCATGGCGGAACACATAACGATAAGGGCATTTGGATCGGCTGCCTTTATGCCTTTTGCAGCAGCTATACCATCCATTTCAGGCATGGTTATATCTAATATAGTGAGATTAGGCTTTAGTTCTTTATATTTTTCTATGGCCTGTAAGCCGTTTTCGGCTTCACCTACTATGGCATAGCCGTTTTTAGTTAAAATATCTTTAAGCATCATTCTCATGAAAGCCGCATCGTCTACTAAAAGTATGTTTTTAGACATTTACTGTACACTCCTTTACTATATCCTAAATTCAGGATTAATAATACTTGTTACCCTAATACCAAAGTTTTCATCTATAACCACTACTTCGCCTTTTGCTACATATTTCCCATTTACCAAAATATCTATTGGTTCACCGGCAAGTTTATCTAACTCTATTATCGTTCCCGGAGAAAACTCCAAAATTTCTTTTATTCTCTTGCTCGTTTTACCAAGCTCTACCGTCACCTCTAAAGGTACGTCCATCAATATATCTATATTTTCTTTTTGCTGTGCTACAGCAGACATATCAAATGCTTGAAACTGAGCCGGTTTCGCATTTACATTTGCTTGAGGATTAAATTGGCCTTGCATTTGTTGTTGATATGGATCATGTACATATCCCATATGAGGTTGACCCTCCATCTGTTGTTGTGGATTGTAATATTGTGGTGGTGGCATGTACTGCTGTTGCTGTTGCGGTGGTGGCATGTATTGTTGTTGTTGTTGTGGCGGTGGCATATATTGCTGCTGCTGTTGCGGTGGTGGCTGTTGTGGCGGCGCTTGTTGCTGCGGTGCTTGCTGTTGCTGTTGCTGTGACGCATCGCCGGGCAAATTAGTGAAGCTATCCTGCAAGCGATCCGTAACATCTAGTGCAAAGTCCACAGGGTAAATTTGTATAATTTCACTTCTAAGCAATGTTCCAATCTCAAGACTAAAAGTGATTGCTACTATCGGCTCTTCTACAAAGCCCAAATTAACCGCAAAATCCTCATCAGAAAAGTCTATTTGAAAGGCCTTCGGAGTCGCTATATCTATCTTTCCGCCTATAAATGATGAAAGAGATGTGGAAGATGAACCAATCATCTGGTTCATTGCCTCTCCAATAGCACTCAAATCTATCTCTGTGAGTTCACTTTCGTCACTTATCTGACCGGAACCTCCCATCATAAGATCGGCTATTATTTTTACATCGGTATTTTTAAGTATAAGTACATTACTTCCCTTTATCCCAAAAGTATAATCTATCTTTACACCAACACAAGGCCTATCATATTTAGCGGAGATCGCAGCCCATCCAACAACTTCTACTTTTGGGGTGGTAATCTCAACTTTTTGGTTAAGCAAAGTAGACAGTGTCGTGGCAGAGGTACCCATACTTATGTTACCTACTTCGCCAAGAATGTCCTTTTGTGTATCAGATAAAACTACTTCACTTGGAGAAAGCAAAGCATCCATCTCATCCTGAGAAAGCATTTCTGACATTAAACTAATCCTCCCTTCTTATTAGTGATGTTATTTGCACTGCATTTTTCCCCCTGCTTATGCCCGGCTTTGCATTAAATTTCAGCAAATTGCCTACCATAACACTAAAGTTAGAGTTAATATAGCTATCCAGGGGTATTATATCCCCTGTTTGCATATTTACGAAATCACTCACCATAATGGTTGTGCGTCCCACTACAGCAGAGACATCCACAAAAGTGTTTTCTAGTCTGTACTCTAACTGCTGTTTATAATGAGAGTTTTCATCGTAATCTTCAGCGGAAGAAAACCAGTTAGTGGAGCTTAATTTTTGTGAAATTGGTGCTATAACCACATGGGGTATACAAAAATTCACAAAACCCTTTGCGGAGCCAACAGACACATCTAAGGTTATTAACGCTGTCATCTCGTTTGGAGGGAGAACTTGGGCAAACTGCACATTTGTTTCTATTTGTGTAAGCCTAGGGTTTACTACTGCCACCTTTTCCCATGCTTCGGGGATAAGACCCAGCATTTGGGAAAACACCCTTTCCAGTAGTATTTTTTCTATATCAGACAGCTCTCTAATCCCACTAAGTGGGAGTCCTTGACCGCCCAATATCCTGTCTATAATCGCATAGCCAACGTTTGAGCTCATCTCCAATATGATAGAACCTTTAAAAGGTTCAAAATCCACAATGGAGAGTATGGTAGGGTTAGCTAAACTCATGGAAAAATCTTTGTAGGTTATTTGCTCACTGTTAATAACCTCGATTTCTACTGTGGAACGCAAGTAGCCAGTAAGAAAGGATGTCAGTTCTCTACTATAATTATCAAATATTACCTCTAGAGTCCTTAGCTGTTCCCTATTAAATTTTGATGGTCTGGAAAAATTGTAGTCTGAGGCTATTGGTCCCGTAGCTTCCGGCGGACCCGGAATATCCTCTTGATTGCCACTAGTATAGGCATTAAGTAACGCATCTATTTCCTCTTGGGACAGAACATCTCCACCCATTTTTTATCACCTACTTGCTATTAGAAATTATAGATACCTTATTTGTCACCCACTAGGGGCGGTAAAAATATCTATTATGAATACACCAGTAATAAGGTTGGTTTGAAACTCTTCTTGCAAGCGACGCTGTATCTCGCTCGCTATCATTGTTGCACCGTCTCTGCTGTTAACTTCCACAGCAGTCATGTCTCTAACAACGCTAAGAGCAGTGTTGCGTACCACAGGTTCAGCACTACTCATTATGTCTACAAGCTCGGGACCCCCATCTTGGCCATAGTTTATACCTATGTTAAAGTTTAGGGTAATCGCCATGTTGCGACCGTCTGCACCTGTTAGTAAGTTTGTGTTTATTGGGTGTCCGATAGAGACAAACTCTGTATCTTCTACAGTTGCAGCCGGGATAACTTGATCTATTATTACCACAGGAGCTTCTGTTTGACCAATAACACTAACGATATAAATAGCTACCGCTACCACTACACCAATCAATAAAACTAATAACCCTACTATCAGGAACATCATTTTTTTGTTACCGCTCGGCGCTGCCACTACGGCTTCTACGTTTTGATCTTCATTCATGCTTTATCACTCCTTTGCTGTTTTTTATTAGTTTGGTGCCGAAATAATAATTTCTACCCTACGGTTAAGGGCACGCCCCTCTTCTGTATCGTTTGGTGCTATTGGGCGGTATTCTCCATAAGAGTTAGGGCGTACCCTCATATGGTCTATACCATGATTGTTAACAAAGTGGTTTCTTACAGACATTGCCCTGCCAAAGCCAAGCCAGTAGTTGTCCCTAAATATTGGAGTGCTTATAGGTACATTGTCTGTGTGACCGTATACCCCTATCATAAACTCGGGATAATCGAGTAGCACACTTCCCACATAATCCAATATCTCTATGGTAAGTGGATTAAGAATGTCACTGCCTGTAGCAAAAAGCATGTTATCTGTGAAACTAAGGACTATAGTATCGTCTATCAGTGCTACATCCACCTGATCTGCGAGTGGGTTTGGGCTTTCTGTAAAGTATGTTATAAAGTCGCTCACCATAGCCTGCATAGCCATTTGAACCTCTGCAGGCGTGGTTTGAGCAACTTGACCTTGGGCTGTACCTTCGCCTTGTTGCATACCGCTTGGTATGGAGGGCATGTTCATCATGCCCGCATTAAACATTTGTCCAAGCCCTGGGTTGTTTTCCGGCTGCACCACAGCAATTTGGGGGTGAAAATGAGGGTTGCCAAACGCCGCCAAAATTGCCGCTAAAGCGTCTTCGCTAATCTCTGTTTCGCTCATCGCAAACAATAGAACAAAGAAGCAAAGCAACAAACTCATCATATCACTAAAGGATGTCATCCAAGCGGGAGAGCCGGCTTTTGGCTCTTCTTGCTTTTTTGCTTTTGCCATTATGAGCCACCTCCTCCGTCACCTTCCCCTATCAATGCACGCAAGGTTGGGGACAGGAACGATTTTAATTTTTCTTCAATTATACGCGGGTTTTCACCGGCTTGTATAGAGAGCATACCTTCCACCAAAATCTCTTTCAGTATAATTTCCTCTGCATTGAAGAATTTCAGCTTATTTTCTATGGGAGCTGCCAAATAGTTTGCGACTATCGCACCATAGAACGTTGTTATAAGGGCTGTTGCCATACCGGGCCCCAGTGCATCGGGGTCGTCCAGGTTAAGAAGCATAAGTATAAGACCGATAAACGTTCCAACCATACCCCAAGCCGGAGCGGCAGATGCCATGTAACCCCAAACACCGCGTCCGTTTGAGTGCCGTGCTTCTATATACGTCATTTCTGTTTCAAGTATGCTACGCACAAGGCTTGGGTCGGTACCATCAACTATTAACATTATACCTTTTTTCAAAAAAGGGTCTTCCATGCTACCTGCTCGTTCTTCCAATGCCAGTATGCCCTCTCTACGGGCAAGGTTTGCCAATTCCACAATTTCTTTTATGGAAGCTCCGGGATCCATTTTTCCCGGCAAAAATATTTTCGTGAATGCTTTAAAGCCAAGCAAAACATTTTTGAGAGGATACGCTATAAACATAGCCCCAAAAGTTCCACCAAAAACAATGATTAGCGAGGGAGGATCTACGAAGGCTTCAACAGCCATACCCACATCCCAACCTGCACCGGCAAGCATACTAAAGACTATAGCTAAACCTCCTGCTATCAGACCTATTATTGAACCGAGTTCCATGGTGATTCTCCTTTTGTTTTTTTTACGGTTTCTTCTACATTTTTTTACAATCTTGATTTTTTGTGTTCTTTTATAAATTTATAAGTTGAAGATAAACTGAAAATAAATTGAAAAAATTCTTCAATTTTGTCCACAGCTAATATTACCAAAAAAACTGCCATGTTGCAAGAGGCAAAAATTCGTTTCAAATCCTCTTTTAAGCCTTACATTACTGTATTCGACGGATTTCTGCCTTAAATGTCATTATTTTACTTATAATATCGTCTATGCTTTCTTTTGCGATAATTTTTTTGCCGGTGGACATTGTTATGGTAGTGTCGGGGGTCGCTTCGATAAATTCTATCAAATCGTTGTTTAATGTTAGTTCAGTGTCGTTGAGTCTTGTAATTTTTATCATATTATACCTTCTATTTGCACATTATTTTTGTGGAATTTGCCCAAAATTTAAATCGGAAGGCAGAAATCAGATTTTTAGAAGTCAGATTTTTAGAAATTATACCCCCCCTGTTGTCTAATTTCTACTAACTGATACTAATTTTACTAATCTCAGATTAATACATGAGCTAGCGAGCGTTTATGAAAAATTTATTTTTCGCTACTTTTTCGCAAAGCTAGACCATGATTTTAATCGAGATTAGTATGACCTCTGATTTCTGTCATCCAAAATATTCGGACTATCCGGACTATAAGTTAACCAAAACTTGTAACATTTCGTCTGATGTGCCTATTATACGGGAGTTAGCTTGGAAACCGCGTTGTGTTATTATCATGTCGGTAAACTCTGCGGAGAGATCCACATTGCTCATTTCCAACACACCACCACGCATAACGCCGTCTACACCAATCCCATCAAACTGACCGGAGTTGGCTGTGGCTGTAAACAGGCTACCGCCGATACTTTCCAACCCTGCCGGGTTATCGAACTCGGCAATGGGGATCTGCCATAGGGATCGCTGGTCGCCGTTATCGTATATACCCATAACAACACCGTCTTGACCAACCGCCAAATCCATTAACCGACCTGCCGGTCTACCGTCCCAGTCTACCGATTGGGCATCCGGACGGGTGTTGCCAAACTGTACAAGACCACCAAAATTTAGTGTGAGCTCGCCAGGGGCAGCCCCAGTCGTGCCAATTTCTGTTATTGAATCAGCTCCCAAAAAGTGTTCTATTATGAAATCCGGTAGTGTAAAGGTAACCGTGCCTGGCCATGGGTCGGTGGCGGCAGCTCTATCATCAACATCAAAGTTTGCACCACCAGGACCTATCGGGTTGGCAGCAACATCGGGGGCTAGGTTCATTATACCATTTGCATCAAATGTAATGGCTAGTGTACGAACCCCCGCATCCCATGCCGGAACAGGTGCAGGTATTTGCGGGCGAGGGTCTTGTATTTCAATTGCCCACTCACTTCCCGTTCCTTCTGTAGCATGTACCATCAGGGTATGCACATTACCTATGCTATCGTGAAAATTCATGCTCAAAACTTGCGGCACCCCGGCACCCGGTAGCAAGTTGCCGGAAAAACGTATATCTGTTGTGCGTTGGGGTGGAGCAAACATATCTGTTGGGGTTAGGTGTATGCCCTGTACGGGACCGCGGTTCACTTGCCAACGATCCGCTTCCGTTTCTGCTGCTGTGTTTTCGTTTATACGCCAACCCTGCACCATCATACCATTGGCAATGGTCAGGTTCATATCCCTATCCAACCGCAACGCTCCTGCTCTTGTGAAAAAGGTGCCGCTAGCATCTCCAACTATAAAAAACCCACTACCTTCCAACATTAGATCAAAGTTGTGGTCGGTACGTTGTGCCGCACCTTGGGTCATCATCCTGTCTATAGATGAAACATCACCACCCAAACCAATCTGCATTGGGTTTACACCACCACGCCCCAACCCGGGGGCAGGACCACTGGCGTTGGCTACCGTTTGACTAAAAACATCGCTAAAAAGAGCACGGCTACCCTTGAAACCTACTGTATTAACGTTTGATATGTTGTGGGCAACCACATCCATTCTTGTCTGGTGTATACGTAATCCGGAAACACCAGAAAACATTGATCGCATCATAAAGCGAATTCCTCCTCGAAAAAATTTTGTTTTTGTTTTTTGGGGGGCTTTGTCCCCCACCCCCCAGCGGGGTGCGGGGCTTGCCCCGCAGTTTCTGTGCTGTTTTTCCCTTTCTGTCATTCAAGAGAAACAAAGCCTCTTTTATAGTCCGGCTTTATACTATCACAGCACCGTCTATATTGGTAAAAATATTTTGTTGCTCTTTTTCTAGTGCCGTTATAACTGTTTTAGAGTTTACATTTACAACAAGGGCTACATTATCTACAAGCACAAGAGAGTCCCTTATCCCCTTTTGCCTTGCACTGTCTATCCCGTTTTCCAACCGTTGCAACTGCTCTCCGGAAAGGTTTATCTCCCTGTCATTTAAGCGCATATTTGCATGTTTGGAAAACTTTATCTCTTGTTCCAACAGGTCTTTAAAGCCTGTATTTTGCAAAGAAGGTGCAGAGGGGGTATAAGGATTATTTGTTGTGATTTTATTTACGTTTTGTATATTTTGTATATTTTGCATAACATCACACCTCCCCTTCCTTTATTCTTCCGGCTCTATAAATGGTAATGTTACTACCGGGTTGTCCGGATCTGCTGTGTTTATTGTTAAGTACACTTGTCCTGTTCTTATCTCTATCCCTGATACCTGTCCGGTAATAGCTCCCCTGCTAAACGTTGTACCAACATGACGCATGGCGGCAGATAGAGTTTGGATATTGTCTACCATTATTGCACCTAATGTGCCATCGGCAGCTCTTACGCTTACATTAAAGTTGTTGCCCTGTACAAGCACTTCTTCTATGCTTCCTGTTATTGGGGCTGGCGGCTCTGCCATAAAGTTTTGCCCGGTTATTTCTCTGCCCATAAGCATTGGACCCGGTGCAATCTCTATTATTTGGCCTGCTGAAACTTCTCTGTTGCCTACCATTAGCAATAGCCCGCGGTTACCATCAAAACGCAGAGAATCTATACGCCCCTCAAGGAAATGTGTTACATACCCTTCCGCATCTCTCACCAAAAATTGTGCATGTTGACCAATAAGTTGCACGTTTTGGTTAATGCTGGATGATAGTAGAATACTGGACAACATATCCGGTATAATATCGGAGCCAACGTAGCGTACATCGTGTACAGAAACATCTCTAAGTCCTCCGGAAACTAAGTCCTCTATGCGTAAATAGGGACTCCCACCGCGTATGATTGTAGAAAGAACAATCCCCACCACTTCCTCTGATGTGTTTGTGGCTTCGTTCCTTACCACTGCGGCAACTTCCCGGTTTATCATGCCATATGCCTGGCTACGCAGGGTGTTGTTGTTCATTTGCTGCATTTGCTCAAGTGACGAGAACTGGGCAAGCTGGGCTATGAACTGGGTATCATCCATTGGGTTAAGAGGGTCTTGAAATTGCAGTTGAGTAACAAGTAAACGCATAAAGGCATCTCTATCTAGCTCGTTATCCCCTACACTGCGTTGGTTTTCTTCTCGCATAAAATTGGATATGTATTGCCAAGTTTCAGTTTGAATATTGTCTGGTCCCATGTTTGTGTTTTCCTCCTTTCTTGTTGTATTTGTAAGCCTTGATGTTAGATGATGCTGGACTAAGCTCGCAAGTTTACAGTTGTGCCTTCGAGCTGTATTTCTTGCTCAGGTTCTTCATCTTCATCAATTATATTTTGTATAATTGTGCTAATCCGTCGGCGAGATTTTTCTTGCTCACGCAAGTAGGCATCCATCTGACTTTGGTTTTCCTGCCTTACAGATACAGAAAGCTCACTAACTTGTAACCCTTGCCTTTCCAACTCTTCTTGCAATTGCCCTAGGTTGGATTCTATCACTTCTTTTACCCGCTGGTTTTGTGCCATAAACTGGGCTACAACAATACCGTTTTGGGTTGCTATACGCAGGCTCACCTCTCCCAAACTTTCCGGAGAAAGAACCAAACGCATTTCAGCTGCTGCTCCAACTTGCACCAGTTTTATTAACTGCCCCTGTATCTGCTCCAAAATTTGCGGTGCAGTGGGCTGTGGATTAGGCGCGGTAGGGGTTGGGGTTGGTTTGGGTACAGGAGCTTGCTCTTGTTCCACAACAACGTTGTTAAAAAGCTGCTGTGTCGGCTGCTCCGTCTGCTGCTGTTGCAGGAGTTGTTGCGGGGTTTGCTCTGTTGTTGTCAATTGCTTTTGCTCTACAGATATTTCCGGTTGAGTAGCTACTTGTGTGCTTTCCGGGTTAGACTGTGCTAACAGAGATGTTGCTTGCTCTTGCACTGCAACCTCTGCCACTGGAGCATATGTTTTTACAGCTATTTCCTGTGCGGCTTTTTCAACGGCCTCTGTAAGCTCCGCAAAAACTTTTGCAATTTCTTCTACTTGCAACAATTCCACAGGAGTTTCTGCTTGGTAAGCAACTTGTACAACTTTGTGTTGGTACGTTGGTTGAGCCAGTTCTTTCGGTTGTATATTTTCTTTTTCGAGAATCTCTACAACTTTTTGCGGCTCAACTTCAAGCACTTGCGCTACAGCTTCTATAACAGGGCGGTAATATAGGTATGGTTGCTCTGTTTCTTGCTCATGTGTGTAGTAATCTTGCGGCGGCAAAATCTCTTCTAAGTCAAGCTCTTGTTGCGGGTTATAATAGGAGTAGTCGTACTTATACTCTTCATATGGATAGTGTCCTTCCTGCGTGTCAGGGCTGTCAGTCCAATAGTTTTTGCCTTGCTGCTCCTGCTCCGGTGCTCCGTAACCTTCGCTCTCTGCACGAGCCTGTTGTTGCTGTCCTTCTTGCTCAAGAGAGGAAATCACTTCACCAAAACCGTTGTTTCTTGGCCCTGATTGCGGTGCTTGTGTTTCCGAAAAAAATGCGTGTTCTACCTTCATTGTTATCACCTCCTTTCAAAAAAATTTTAAAACCATGAGTATATATAGTCGATTAACCTAATTTCTATCAAAAATCAAAATTCCAAAATCCCAAAAAACTTTGCGATTTTCAGATTTTTAAGGTCAAGTTAATCGAATGGTTTCCTGTCGGACATCTTTCTCTTGTTTAGTTACCAAGCATAATGTATAATGGGATTATCTTTCAAATCCCTATATCTGTTTAACTCAAAAATAGGACATTTTTCTATATAAAACATCACATAGAGTGTTTCATAGTTCGCATTAGAAAAGCATTTTTAAAGGCAACTTTCAACCATTTCAAGCCATTTCCGACGGTTTCTAGCGATTTCTAACGATTTTTTAAAGCCCAAAAAACGTCGGAAAAAGTTGTAGAAATTTTCATTCACAGCACATGCTGTCCCACGTTTTTTTACCACTCTATATCCAAAGCTAACATGGTAAGCACAAGTGTTCTGTTTTCTACATCCATTGCGTTTACCAATGTAGCCCGAGAGTCAACGGGAAGGGCTTCCAGTATAGATATTACTAACGGCAACTGCCCGCTTATCATAGCTTCCAACACCTCTGCCGCATTTCTTGTGCTAAGCCCCAAAAACAGGGCGACATATTCTTCTAACGCTGCCTGAGCCGCTAGTGTGCCAACAACCTCTCCGTATATCTCAGCCGCCAGGGCAGGGTTTACTGCTTCAAAAAACTGGGTAAACTCCACCGGGGCTTCCCCAATTATCATTCTGTAAAATTCTTCCTGATTCTGCTGAAATGTTTCATGCTCTGTTTCAAATATGCTCAAATCCGCAGCCATGCTGTTGATGTCGGAGGCCTGCGACGTTACGATAGAATTTAGCTGTGCGTTATCTGTCGCCAATGCGTCTATCGTTGCTTGAAGTGCCAATATTTGGGTTTCCAGCTCCGGCACCGTTGGCGGGGGTATAACTTGCCCCATTTCGTCTAAAGCCGGGAGCAAATCGCCCACCCATGGGATTGGTTCTATAAAAGGACGCAAATGTGCATCTCTTATGTTAAAAACATTAAACCCCAAAATAGCTGTACCCGAACCTAAAACTATGACAAGAACGGTAAATATTATTATACCCTTTATTATTTTTTTCCCCTTAGATGGTGGCTTAATATCTTTGAATTCGTTGGCTGTGCCAAGGTTTTTGGCGTTTTTTGCCGGTGCTGCTCCTACCATATTTCACCTCCTGCTATGCCGGTTTCGGCTTAAATCTATAACTTACTACCTCGTCTACTTGTTTTTGTTCATTCCTTTTTTCTTCTTCCATAAATTCTTCATATTTATTCTCTTTTAGCTTTTCCATCATCTTTTTCTCTTTTGTTGCTTCGACCAACTCCAAGCGTTTTTTTTCCGCAAATTCTTCCGCTTTTGTTATTACTTTTTTTTGCCTCTCTATCTTTTTTTTCACCGCTTCTATATAGTTTGTGTAAATCTTAAAATCTAAGGGTGCTATCCTTACCCCCATCTCCCCTTTCAGTGTAGATATTGTCTGCTCTTTGTCGTTGTAGTACCCTGCAAGTATTCCTCGTTGGGTCGCTAGATTATGCAATGCTTTTGCGTATTCCTGCTCTTTTTGTTCAGCTATTCTTGTTTTAAAGTTAAGGATGCTCTCCATTTGAAAAATAAATTTCGCCATCTAAGCTCCCTTCTATTCAGCAATCGCCGCCATTATATCTAGCGTAGTTTCAAACTGTATTTTTTCTTCCACTTCTTGTGTTAAAAAGTCCTTTATTGGCCCGTTTTTCGCTATAGCCATATCTATATTTGGGTTACTACCCTTTACATAAGCGCCTATATTTATTAGATCTTCGCTTTCGTTGTACAGAGCCATTGCTCGTTTTATCTCATTTGCCTGTAACCGATGTTCCTTTGATACAATATCGGGCATTACACGAGAAACGCTAGCCAGTACATCTATAGCAGGATAGTGATTTTTGTTTGCTATTTTTCGGTTTAGTACAATATGCCCGTCCAGTATGCCCCGGGCGGTGTCTGTTACAGGTTCGGTAATGTCGTCGCCATCCACAAGAACGGTGTACAGACCGGTTATCGAGCCGTAACTGTCGTTTCCTGCTCGCTCCAACAGGCGAGGCATTACAGCAAAAACAGATGGGGTGTAACCACGAGAAACGGGAGGTTCGCCTGTAGCAAGCCCTATCTCTCGTTGAGCCATAGCATAACGAGTCAGGGAATCCATGAGCAGGAGTACATCTTTGCCTTCTGCACGAAAATACTCTGCTATGGATGTTGCTACATCTGCCGCCTTTAGCCTTACAAGAGCCGGTTTGTCGCTAGTGGATACCACAAGGATACTGCGTTTTAGCCCCTCTTCGCCTAAATCCTTTTCTATAAACTCCCGCACCTCTCTCCCACGCTCGCCAATAAGGGCAATTACGTTTACATCGGCGTTTGTGTTTCTGGCAATCATGCCCATTAGTGTGCTTTTACCCACACCACTACCGGCAAAAATGCCAACACGCTGACCTTTGCCGATTGTTAAAAGCCCATCCAACGCTTTTACCCCAAGAGCCAACGGGGTGCTGATGCGGTTGCGGTGTAGCGGGTTGGGAGGCGAGTTAACTATAGGGAAATCCTTGCCGTTTGTTACTTCCGGCTTGCCATCTATCGGTTTACCGATGCCGTCCAAAACGCGCCCAAGAAGATCGTGGCTAACATTTACAGTTATGGGGTTTTCTTGTGCTTCCACAACGGCACCGGGCCTAACTCCGCTAACATCTCCCAAGGGCATTAACAATATATTACTACCCTTAAAACCAACAACTTCTGCAAGCACATCACTTTCGCCGGATCTTATGTGGCACGTGCTGCCCAAGCTAATATCCGGCCCGATGGATTCTATGGTCAGACCAACAACCTGGCTTACCTTGCCCAGTTTTCGCACATGGTTTTTGTTTATGGTTTCTTTGTATTTAAGAAAATCTGTTGGTTGCATAAGTCACCTATTTTTCAAAACATAGTGCAAATTTTTTCTAAGGCTTTTGTATTGTGTGTCCAACCCGCAATCTATGCTACCCAGCGGTGTTTTTATGATACAATCCAACTTTTTCAGTGTCGGATCTTCTACAAACTGGACATCTGTCATGCTTTGGGTTGAAGAAAGTATCATGGCTTTGTCTATACTCGGGTAGTCCTCCGGGGATGTATGAACGGCAACATCTTGTATAGCGGAGGTTTTGCCAAGACCATTTTTTATAAGTATAGATATTGCTTCGGGGTTGATGTCTTTTTCCACTTCTATCAGACTATCAAGTATAGAGATAACAAGTTCTATCATCTCCGGCTCTATCTCTTGTATCAACTCTTCTCTAAATATATGAGCTTGAGCTTTTATTTCCTCGGCTTGGGCTACTATTTGATCGGCTTCGTCTTTTGCAGAGTTTATCCCTGTTTCGTAACCATCGTTTTGAGCCTTTTCTTTTATATCTATAGCTTGGTTGTTTGCGTGTGCTATTGCATCTTGTTTTATTTTTTCTGCCTGGTTTTTGGCTTTTTGTATTATGTCATCGTAATGAGCTTGCGCTTCTTCCGCTGCCATTTTTTTTATGTGTTCTGCTTCCCTTTTTATAAGTTCCAAATCTATTGCAGGCTCTTCCGGTAACGCATCTTCTTCAGAATCTTCCGGCAACTCATACAAAAGGGGTTCGGGGATATTCCCTATTGTTATAGCTGTTTCTTCCAAATTGGTGTGCCAAAACTTTACAATCCTAGACAATTATATCATCTCCTCCACCACGGGAAACAATAAGTTCGCCGCTCTCTTGCAACCTGCGAATAATGTTAACGATACGCTGCTGGGCTTCTTCCACGTCGGAGCGACGCACCGGTCCCATAAACTCCATGTCCTCTCGAATCATGGAAGCAAGACGTTTAGAAACATTGCTAAGTATCAAGTCTTGCAGTTCAGGTGTAGAACCTTTAAGGGCAACAGCCAACTCCTTGTTGTCAATGTCTTGTCTAAGCACAAGTTGAACATCTCTGTTGCTCATGCCAAGGATATCCTCGAAAACAAACATCTTCTTGCGGATTTCGTCTGACAATTCCGGGTCTTCGTTTTCCAGTGCTTCCAATATAGATTTTTCAGTGCTGCGATCAACAGAAGATAGTATTTCTACAACACTGTCTACACCACCAACTACCATTTGACCCTCTACCATCAGGCTGGACAATTTTTTCTCCAATGCCTTTTCCACCTCCTTTATAATATCCGGTGAAGTACGGTTCATTATCGCAATACGACGAGAAACGTCTGACTGGCGATCCTGTGGCAGGTCGGAAAGAATCTGAGCTGCTTGCGTAGGTTTAAGATAGGACATTATAAGGGCTATTGTTTGTGGGTGTTCGTGTTGTATAAAGTTTAGTATTTGGCTTGCATCGGCTTTGCGTATGAAATCGAAAGGACGCACCTGGAGAGCATTTGTCATTTTAGAGATTATGTCAAATGCTTTTGATTCGCCAAGGGCACTTTCCAAAATTTGTTTTGCATAACCTATACCACCTTCTGTGATATATTCTTGAGCAAGGCATATTTGGTAAAACTCTTCCAGCACGCCATTTTTTATCTCCGGCATAATAGTCATTGTGTTTGCTATTTCCAGGGTTATCGCTTCTATCTCGTCTTCTTTGAAGTGTTTAAAGACTTCAGAAGACTTTTCGGGTCCTAGTGCAATGAGCAAGATGGCTGCCTTTTCCTTGCCCGTAAGCTCTTCTACAGTTGTTTTCATATGCTACTCCCATCCCTCGTTCATCCAACTCCTAAGCAACTGTGCCACAGCTTCGGGTTTTTCGTTTACAAATTTGTCTATTTGTTGTTTTACCTCGCTGTCTATTGCATAGGCTATTTCTTGAAGTGACTGGGCTTCTTCTTCTGTCTGTGCTTCTTCTATACGAGTGCTAACCAACAGGTCTTCTACAGATAGCTCCGGTTCCACTTCCACTACCTCCTCTTGTTTAGTTCCTCGCACCAAACCATAGAACAACATGGCTACAAGAGCGGCAAGAACACCACCGAGTATTATCGTGTACCAGTTTATAGGCACTTGAGGTGCTTCTATAAATATAAAGTGACCAACACCCATAACACTGATATTTTCTTCCGGTATGCCTGTAGAGTTAGCTACGGTTGTTATCCAACCTGGTGCTATGTCCAACTCAACAGGTTCCTGATTCGTTTGCACAAAAGCAGTCCAAGTCATACCTTCAAACCATACTGCACCTTCCGGCAAAAGTGCCTCTACATCGCCGTTTTCAAAAATATATTGGTGTACGAGTACGTTTCGAGTAACGATTACGGAAATATTGCTCGTTTCCGGAATTACAGCACCGGGCGGGGTTATAGATACGGTGTTGGTTAGGTTATATGTCATCTCTCGACTAACCGCATCTCTTGTCGCCATTGTGTCGCCTTGCAGATTAGCCATCATAAGAGCGGATATGCCGCCAACATTTGCAGCAGCTCCGGGTTCTTCGCCAAGATCTATCGCGGCTCCCTCTGCAAGCTCATTGAGTATTTCTTCTCTCGTTATAAGCCCACTACCGGGAACGGCTCCATCCGGTGTTGCCACGGTACGTTCAGTAACCGTTTCTTCGGAAAGGTTCACATCTATATTTCCGAAAACGCGTACATCGTCCCAAGCGAGATTGAACAGCTGGCTAACTCCGTGGAATATTTGAACCATACGAGCAGTGCGCAAATCTTCATCTATGTTGGAGCCACCAAAGCGATCGTCGCCAACAGCACCACCATTAAAAATGCTGGTCAAAAACTGGTCTGTTATAACTACATTTTCTATCGTTAACCCCTCTACAGAGGCGGCAATCAAATTGGCAAGCATCTCCGCTTGTTGGTTACTAAACTGCAAAGATGTCTGTAAAGCAACAGAAGCAGATGCCTCTCCTATGTTAAGGAAGCGATCCCTGGGATCTGCGTGAACTATTGTTACACTAGCATCTTCTATGCCCTCTATAGCCATAAGGGCAAGCACCAACTCGCTTTCTTCGGCACGTCTAAACATCTCTCGCCTGGCATCTTCGCTGGTTGCCATGCCAATTTCGTTTAGAGCATCTTGCAACAAAAACAAATCGGCTTGCACAAAGGGGCTGGCATGTGTATGAACATGGTTAATCGCAAGATAATGGTCTTGCTCCCGCACTTCTATACCGCGGGCGTTGTTAAAGAGCCTATACGGTATGCCTTCTTCTGCCAAAAGCATACGAATCTCGTTTGTTGTGGCTTGTTCCCTATTGTTCACCAATATAACCCAGCTGGTTCTAAACGTTAAAAATATGGTAATCGCAAGAGCAAGAAAAAGCCCCGCACTGCCCATAATGATACGCCTACGTTGTAAGGGGTCCAGTGCACGCCATTTTACAAGTGTGTCATTAAAAAAGTTTTTTAGTCTATCTCTCATTTTTCGCTACACCCCCAACCTATACTTGCATATTCATTGCGGTATGCGTCCAAGAGGCGGTTAATTGCAAGGTAGTGGTCTTGCTCCCGCACTTCTATACCGCGGACGTTGTTCATGAATCTGTACGGTATGCCTTCTTCTGCCAAAAGCATACGAATCTCGTTTGTTGTGGCTTGTTCCCTATTGTTCACCAATATAACCCAGTTGGTTCTAAAGGTTAAAAATATGGTGATCGCAAGAGTAAGAAAAAGCCCCGCACTGCCCATAACGATACGCCTGCGTTGTAAGGAGTCCAGTTCACGCCATTTTACAAGTGTGTCATTAAAAAAGTTTTTTAGTCTATCTCTCATTTTTTGCTACACCCCCAAACCTATACTTGCATATTCATTATTTGGCGGTACGCATCCAAGACGCGGCTAGTTAACTGCGTTGTAAATGTAACAGCTATTTGGGCACGCTGTTCCGCAAGAGACACTGCCAAAATATCATCTGTGCGTCCTGCTATAAAATCCATTTGTAATGAAGCAAGATCGTGCTCGGCTCTGCTTGTTTCGTCTAACAGCCTCACGGCTGCGTCTAAAATGTGCCCAAACTGGCTCGGTTGTGCACGTTCCATACCAGTCCCAATATTTGGGTTAAACCCTGCACCAATTCTCTCAATATTCATAACTTCACCTCATTGTAGCAACCTAACTTTAGCAACTTAACTTTTTAATGAAAAGCACTATATTTCGTTGTCTTGCTGTTTTATTACTTCAATAAATACAAAAAATACAAAAAATACAAATACATCCCTACTCTAGCCTTGACCCAAGTTTAGGGTAGCTTGTATTAACGCTCTCGTCGTGGTTATAGCTGTCATATTTGCTTCATATGAGCGGCTTGCACTTATCATGTTTACCATTTCGTAAACAATGTTAACATTCGGCATTCTTACATAACCGTCCACATCAGCATGAGGATGAGCCGGATCATATACAAGTGGACCGGGAGTGTGATCGGTAAAAATTTGCGATACCCTAACACCTCCGGGGGTGGCATCGGGATCGTTGCTTCTGGCTCGCTCCACTATATTGTTCACTTGTTCAAATTGTCGCCTGCCCTGGGTAAGGGGGTTTTGCCGCAAAGCCTCGTCTAGCTGATCGGCAAAGTGCTGGCGGGGTATTGACTCAAAAATAGCTGCCTGACGCAAATACGGTCCACCTTCGGCTGTTTGGGTAGTGGTGGCATTCGCTATGTTTTGAGCAATAATATCCATACGAACCCGTTGTGATGTCAGACCGGTTACGCTCGTGTTCATTGTTTGAAAAAACGACATTGTAGTATAATCTCCTTTCCATAAAATTCACAAAATTAAAGTTATAACAAAGTTTTAGCGGAATTTTAGATTGTGTCATATTATAACACATCGTAGCATAATTAACAAATCTAGCACATTAACTTTTTGTTGCTCCTTTTAAATCGGAAAAGTCAATTCGCTTTGCTTAGCATTTACAACCACTTACATCTATATATTACTTAATATTGCTTATATATTACTCATCATAACGCCGGTAATGCGTGCGAAGTTGTTTGTTACATTCATCGTCATAACTTCGTAGCGTGTAGAATTTTGGAAAAGAGCTACCATCTCCGCCTCTATATCTACGTTGTTGCCGTCTAACCTGTGACGCAAACCTTCTTCAAGAACCTGCGTTTCCGGAGTGGCGTTGGCAAGGTTAATTGCTCTGTTTTCCCTTGCGGCATTTGTCAGCTCCCTATCCAAAAGATCCTCGAACCGTAGCACACTGCGGCTAAAACCGGGTACATCCACATTAGCTATGTTGTGGGAAATTATATTGTTACGCATTTGTGTTGCCCGCATAGCATGAGCTATTATCTGGTTATTATGAAAAACATTATTAAATATCGTCATGATCTCTCCGTTTCTAAGCAGGGTCGTTATTTAGCTATTTTCAAAAAGCCCTGCAAACATAACAACACTATTTTAACAGTATATCAGAAAAAAGTAAAGCAATATACAATAAAAATTTCAAGACAAATAGCTTGCTATAGACAAAAAAAAAGTTTTTTTTAAATTTTTTTGACTTTTTTTTCATGCAACAAAAAATAAAATGCCTTCATAGTATACTTGTTGTACAATAAATAGAGCATTTCGGGAATAAATATCGGCTATTTGCATAAAAGCAATGTATAATAATCTCTCCTAGTAATATTTTTTTCAAAAAAAGACTGTACTAAAGCGGAATTGCCATAGGTTCCAAAAAAAATACTCGGAGACAGTGAAAAGTTAGTTTGCCTTATTTGCCATATTGCGAAAACAAACAAAATATGCTACCATGAAGTGAGGGAAGGTGATACCATTAAAAAAATATTAGAACACCAAATAGAGCAAGCAAAACACATAGTATCCAATAAGACAAAGCAAGAGTTTGAAAGGGAAAAAGCCGATCTTTCAATATTAAACGATACTATATTTGAGAACGTACTCTCGA
>JGI24700J35501_10930915_pt1 | contig 43325 bp, 36 predicted proteins | sample TergutTh196P1_FD_35501 | JGI IMG/M metagenome (IMG submission 35501)
CCCCCGCCCCCCCCCCGGCACTGTCGAGCCGGGCAAGAAGAGCGCCAATGGCAAGATTGTCCGGGCGCACCCCCTCCAGGGGGGCGATAAGCCCGCCAAGAACATGGAACACGCCGTTGAACTCGCGGGATTCCTCGATAATGCGTAAATCTTGGGCGCGTTCCACAACGCAAATAACCGAGCGGTCTCGCCCCTCGTCCGAGCAAATCGCGCAAGGGTCGGATTCCGTGTAACCCCCGCACACAGAGCAACGCACAATCGCCCTGTGAAAGCCGGCAAGCTCGTCTGCCAAAGACTTGGCATAACTGGGAGAACCATCCAGAATGTGATAGACCATCCGGTTCGCGCTCTTTTTCCCGACACCAGGCAGCTTTGACAAAAGAGCCGCCAGCCTGTCTATAGCGTTGCCGGAGCCGGAGTTCACGGCATCCCCGGAATCCCTGGCATACCCGGAATACCAAGACCGCCAGCCATCGCGCCAACCTCGCGTTGAATCGCCTCTTTTATTTTTTCAACGCCGTTGGAAAAAGCCGCCATAATCAAGTCTTGCAGCATCTCCGCATCTTCCATGGCCTCCGGCGCAATCCGCACGGCAATCACTTCGATTTTTCCGTTTAGATCGATCTCGACCATGCCGCCCCCGGCGCTCCCGGTCGCCGTGATTCTTCCCAGCTTTTCCTGAAAATCCCCCATCTGCTCTTGCAGTTTTTGGGCATTTTTGAGAAAGTCAAATGGATTTACGTTCATATCTACTCCTTAGCTCCTTTTCGGCTTACTCACAAATTTTGTGCGATAGCAATAGCTGCTACTGCCAGTGCTACTGCACAGTACTATTCGGTATCAAGCGCAACAGACGCTCTACCTGTGCCGGCACGGCCTGCTCGCCGGCACCGCCCGCCTCGCCTTTGCCGCGCACCTCGCTGTCCCAAAGCGGCACGTCGTCATCATCTGCATCTGCGCCAGCACTCCCATCATCTTCTTGCACACCCGCTTTCTTATTCGCAATCATACGGCGAAAGCCGGCAGACAAAGACATATCATCGCCCCGCGCACTTTGCGCTCTTGCGCCCGCTCCTGCGCCCGCTCCTGCGCCCGCTCCTGCGGCCGCTCCTGCGCCCGCTCCCGCCCCCTGCGGCTTAGAATCAGATTCCAAACCGCTACCGGCTAAAGGGCGCGAAGGCTCCCCCCTTTCCGAGCCGGTTTTAGGGGGAGAGAAGACACCGCCCGGCGCGCCGCCCGCTCTTGTCTGCGACTGCGACTGCGACTGCAGAAGCCCGCGCGCGCTTTCCAAGGCGGCGTTAAGCTCCGCAGGCGACACCCACTGGCTTAACCACGAAAGCTTGGAAACAGCGGCTTCAAGCTCAAAGCGCGGCGACACCGAATACCGGATATCCCTGTAGCAATCCAGCAAAATGTTCAAGGCTTGCTCCAAACGAATCGCATCGAAGGCGGCCTGCGCTTTTTCGGAAAACAGGTTTATCCGGTAGCCCAAAAGGGACTCCCGCGTTACTCCGTTTTTAAGCAGCAGCAGGCTTCGATAGTAGCCGGCCATGTCGATCACAAACTGCTCTATGGCAACGCCCGATCCGATAATCTCGTCGATAAGGGCGAAGGCGGCCGGGGCGTCGTTTTCGGCGCAGGCATCCGCCAGGGCGTTTAGTTTTTCCAGCCCCACAAGGCCAAGTTTTTCGCGGATTACGCTGCTTTGAATGCTGCTGCCCGAAAAAGAGGCCACTTGGTCGAAGAGTGTGTAGGCATCCCTAAGGCTGCCTGTGGACTCTTTGGCGATCCAGAAGAGGGCTTCGTCTTCCGCCTGAATGCCGGTTTCGGCGCAGATTTTTTTTAACAGTTCCTGAATCGTCTCGATGGGGATAAGTCTAAAGTTGAACTGCTGGCAGCGGCTTTTGATTGTCGCCGGCACTTTGTGGAGTTCTGTCGTGGCAAAGATAAAAACGATGTAAGGCGGCGGTTCTTCTATGGTTTTAAGCAGGGCGTTGAAGGCGCTGCCGGACAGCATATGAACTTCGTCTATAATGTAGACTTTGTAACGGCCGGCTTGCGGGGGAAAGAGGACTTCGTCCCGGATTTGGCGCACGTCGTTTACGGAATTATTGGAAGCGCCGTCGATTTCGATTACGTCCATGCTGGAGCCTTGGCTTACGGCGATGCAGTTGCTGCAAAGGCCGCAGGGTTCGCCGGCTGTCGCGCCCTGTTCGCAGTTAAGCGATCGGGCTAGTATCCGTGCCGCGCTGGTTTTGCCGCAGCCTCTGGGGCCGGAAAACAGGTAGGCATGGGCGATGCGCCCGTTTTTCATCGAGTTTTTAAGAGTAGAGACGACGAATTCCTGTCCAGCCAGTTCGTCAAAGGTTTTTGGTCGCCGTTTTGTTGCAGTTACTTCAAACACTGCACCCGCAGTTTCTGCCATAAGATAAATGTACCGGAAATACAGAAAATAGGGAAGAACCCAAATGATGAAAACCCGGAAACAACACCGCCCGCAAGCCTCCCGTTTAACCTTGCCCGCAGGCCAACTCCGCAGGAGTAAAGCCCGCCGGCGTGGGAAGAAGCTCGACGGCTTCGCCCTTCAGCTCCAGCACGAAGAAGCCGCACTCGAAAGCGAGGTCGCGGGCTTCAGGGGCAACCGTTCCCCCGGCCACCGCGCCCAGGAGTTTTTTCCCCTTGGCATCCCCCGGCGGGTTGTCCCGAATAAGCTGCAGCCGCTTGACGTGGTGTTCGACATCGGATTTTTTCACATTGCGCTTTACCTCGACCGCCATGACCCATTCCGTGTCAACAAGCAGGAGGTCGATCTCGGTTAACTGCCAAGTGGTGCCGACTTTGTAAACCATGACGCGCTTGTGCGCCTGCTTGAAGCCGTAGGGGTAAGCCGAGAACTTTTCCCAAAGCCTTGCGGCGATCAGCATTTCCAGAACGCCTCCAATGGAGTCGCTCACTTTGCCGACCTGCTTAGAGATTTTTTTCATCTGCTTTTTGAAATCAGCCTTCCATTTTGCGTCTTCAGCCCGCCGGCGTTTGCTTTCCTCGGCGGCTTCGGCCTGCCGGCGCTCGCTTTCGAGCACGCTTGCCCGTAAAATTGCCCAGATTTCTTCCGGGGTAACCGGAGGGTCGTTTTTGATAGCTTCCTGTAATGTTTCTTGCATAGGATTCCCCCTGTTGCTTTTAATTTTAGCGCATTTTTCCTGCGCCGTACACCGTTTATGGCACGCAGATGCGGCACGCTTTAGCCTGCGGGAAAAAAAATCGCATTTTTTTTCTCGCAAGCCTCCCGTTTAACCTTGCCCGCAGGCCAGTTCCGCGGGGGAAAAGCCCGCCGGCGGGGGGACAAGCTCGACGGCTTCGCCCTTCAGTTCCAGCACGAAGAAGCCGCACTCGAAGGCGAGGTCGCGGGCTTCCGGGGCAACCGACCCGCCGGCCACCGCGCCCAGCAGCTTTTTCCCCTTGGCATCCCCCGGCGGGTTGTCGCGGATAAGCTTCAGCCGCTTGACGTGGTGCTCCACGTCGGATTTTTTCACATTGCGCTTTACCTCGACCGCCATGACCCATTCCGTGTCGACAAGCAGGAGGTCGATCTCGGTTAACTGCCAAGTGGTGCCGACTTGGTAAACCATGACGCGCTTGTGCGCCTGCTTGAAGCCGTAGGGGTAAGCCGAGAACTTTTCCCAAAGCCTTGCGGCGACGAGCATTTCGAGAACGCCTCCAATGGAGTCGCTCACTTTGCCGACCTGCTTAGAGATTTTTTTCATTTGCTTTTTGAAATCCGCCTTCCATTTTGCGTCTTCAGCCCGCCGGCGTTTGCTTTCCTCGGCGGCTTCGGCCATGCGCTTTTCATGCTCGGCCTGCCATTCGGCCATGCGCTTTTCGTCTTCGGCCCGCCGGCGTTTGCTTTCCTCGGCGTCTTCGGCCCGCCGGCGTTTGCTTTCCTCGGCGGCTTCGGCCTGCCGGCGCTCGTTTTCGAGCACGCTTGCCCGTAAAATTGCCCAGATTTCTTCCGGGGTAACCGGAGGGTCGTTTTTGATAGCTTCCTGTAATGTTTCTTGCATAGGTCATTCCCCTTGTTGCTTTTAATTTTAGCGCATTTTTCCCGCGCCGTACACCGTTTATGGCACGCAGATGCGGCACGCTTTAGCCCGCAGGAAAAAAAATCGCATTTTTTTTCTCGCAAAACCCGGCTTGACACGCGGGCAAAATGCGGTAAGAATGGAAGCGGGGAGGAAGGAGAGCTTTTATCGAGAAAAAACGCCGGCTGCGGCCGCCTTTGGTTGTTGTTGGATGCGTGGTTTTGGGAATTGGCGCTTTCGGCCTGTTTATTTACAGCCGGCCGCCCGTGTTAATCGTTACCGATGCCCCCTTTGTTTACATTTACGGGCAAAACAGGCTCCGGCGCGAGATTGTCCGCGCTTCCGCCGCCCTTTTCCGCCTGGTTTTACCCGTTGTCGTTGCCGACGGGGCAAGCGACGATATTGTTTTTTTCGCGGTAACCAACGCCTCCACAAGACCCTACGCGGTAATCTTCCCCCTGCGCTACGCCGGGGCGGCAAGTTTTTTTCATATACAGGCGCCGGAAGTGCCGGTAATCGTGCTGGAAGGCAGGCACGGGCAAGGGGCGTCCGCGCCGGGCGCGGACGACTTTTTTCGCTTTAGAACCGACACCGAGACCGACCTTTACCGAGCCGGGCGGCTGTCGGCCATTTTGAACGAGGAAACCGGCGGGCAAAGCCTTGTTTTTTTGGGCGGCAACCTGATCGGCAACGAAAGACAGATTTTTCAGCAGGCCTTGGCCGGCCAGGGCGAATGGCCGGAAACTCAGTTTTTTTACTCGATAGCGGAGCTTGGCAGTGTTTTGGGAATTTCCAGCGCGGTCTTGGCAGGCTCCGGGACGGAATTTTTGGAAAGAAGGCCGAACATCCCCGTTATCTTCTTTACATGGCTCAATCCGGCGTTCATGCCGGGCGAGGTTGTCGTCGTTTTTGACGATTCCCCTTGGGTTCAGGCGGAGCCGGCGGTAAGAATGATGGCCGCCGGAATTAAAAATGGGCAAATTGCTTCCCGCCCGCTGGTTTTATCTGCAAGAGTTGCCGATAATGATGTACTTAGACGTTTAAGAAATGCGGCAAACTCGGTCGAAAGCCAGCCGCACTCTTAGCCGGAAAGGGCTGTCCTTGTCAAGGGTAGCTGCACCGGGGGGCGAAAAACCCCAGTGCAAAGAAAAATAAAAAAAATGGCTAACTTGATTTGACAAATGAAAAGCTAGCCAATATAATTTATATTAAGATTTGTAAAGGAGTACGAGATGAAACACGGTAGTTTCAAAGCTATTTGTCTTTTTTTCTGGATATTCGTTGTCGTTTTCTCGGCTTACGGTAACCAAAACCAAGGCCCCCGCCGTATGGAGTCGGTAGTCTTGGAAAGGTTCATGGGGGATTCCGAATTTGTGTGGGAAACACAAGCCAACAGATTCGTCCACCAAGCCGGTGATGTCATCTTTCCGAGGTTGGCCTATGTCGATGCATGGCCGATCGGGGCATTCGGGCAAAACAGGGATGGAAGCCAGATACTGAGGAGTCTTGGCATCCACGCTCGTTTTGACCGCAGGGGCCACAACTGGATAGACCTGTTCCCGACGGACCCGGCCAATCCCGGCGTGCCTGTGGAAATTCCGATCCCTGGCAGGGCGCAGACCTTTGATATGTGGGTATGGGGCGGAAACTATCACCTTTTGTTGGATATGTATGTGAGGGATCACAACGGGATGGTGCACAACATGAGGTTGGGCAGTTTGAACTTCCCCGGCTGGAGAAACCTGCACGTCAATGTCCCGGCGGCGATTCCGCAGACCAGGCGGACGCTTCCTTTGACGGCGAGCCTAACATTTGTTAAGTTCCGTATTTGGACTTTGCCCAGTGAAAGGGTTAACGATCTTTTCATATACATGAGCCAGTTCAAGGTGCTTACCGATGTTTCCGAGGTGTATTTTGACGGTTTCGAGTTGGCTGACCCGCAAATGGTTCAGGATATCTGGGCGGATGTCAATTAAAACGGCAAGGAGAGATAAATGAAACGTTTTTTACCAATTGCAATGTTCCTTTTTGCTGCCAGTTTGGTTTTCGGGCAAGACAACGGCGAAGTTGGCCTGCCCATACCGGGTACAATAGGGTTCGACACAGCGCAGCAGCATTTGGCGGAAGTATCTGTTGACAGGTTTGAAATGGAAGGCTTGTGGCGTGTGAACATTTCCTCAGACCACGGCTTTGTAACCTACAGGCTTTTCCGCGGCGGGCCTTCTGGCAGGGAGCCTATCCCGGCTGAAGAAGGCATGGATATTCGCGATGATCACGTTCTGGGTATGCGGGTGGATTTCCTCCGCCGGGGCCATGCCAGCATGACCATTACCCCGATTCGCCCGATTCCGATCGAAGGCATAACCAAGACTGTTTCCGTATGGGCAGTAGGCCGCAGCTTTAACCACGAGCTGTATCTTATGGTGCAGGATTTCCATGGCAGGAACTTCGAGCTTAGAATGGGGCGGCTGAACTTCCAAGGGTGGCAGAGGCTTACGGTTGCCATTCCCCCGCAGGGCGATGACGGCCGCAGTGGTATAATCCAGCGGAATTACCACTACAACCACCACATGGGGCTTCATATTACGGGTTTCCGTGTTGTGTTTGACCCAATGCAGACCGTTGGAAGCTACTTCCTGTATCTTGACGACCTTCGTGCTGTAACAGACCTTTTTGCGGAAAGTGCGCGCGACCCGGACGATATGTTGGACGGCTGGTGAGAAAACCGCCGTGCGCCGGCCAACCGCTTCGCCTTTGGGCGGGGCGCGTTGGTCTTGCGCGGGGTGTGCGGGGGTGTTGGCCTCCGCGCTCAAATAAAACCACAGGTTGCATTTTTTCAGTTTGAAAATTGCAATTTGTGGTTTTTGTTGTTTTATAGAAACGCTGATTAGCGTCAAGTTGATCAGCGTTTCCTTAGATTCGGACTATTGGCATTTTCGCTTGCATCTGGTAAAATACATCGGTACAATTGAAGTTGGCAAGTTCGGCTTGTTTGCAGGCAAGCCTTGCTAAGGAAAGGAGATCAACATGAAACAAAGGGTTAAATTAACCCTAGTCATGGCCGGGCTTATTTTTGTTGTAGTTGTTAAAATAAGCGTGGTTGTGTATTTCAATACCAGACCCCATTTTACTTACATGGTTAGGGAGCAAAACATTGCAGACTCCCACAGGTCTGCCACAGAAATATCCGGCTTTTTTCATACCTATTGGTACGCTGTAGAAACGGCGGCCGGCATTTTGGGAAGATACCAAAGCATTCCCGCAGAATACAGGCGCACCTTTATAAACAATATTCTGGAAGACATGGCAAGGCATCATCTTGACATCATCGGCGCGTGGACGGTCTGGGAGCCTAACGTGCTGGAAGGCAACGATGCGGCGCAGATCGGCTTTCCCGGCTCCACACCCGACGGGCGTTTTGCCCCTTATTGGCACAGAAACCAGCTTAGGGGAACCAACATTCAGGTTGTCGCCTTGGACGACTTTTTAGATATTTTCCCCGGCTATTATGTGCCGGTTCGGGACAGCGGCGTTCAAACCGCTATGGAGCCGTTCATGTACACGATTGGCGGCAACCAGCTTCTTATGCTTACCATTGCCGCGCCTATTTGGAACCAAGCGGGTGCGGTTGTGGGGGTAATGGGCGTAGACCTTGCCATTGACGCATTAAACCGCTTTACCCAAGACAGCGTGGCCTCCCAAGAAGGCATATCCGCGTACTTTTTCAGCCCGGCAGGAGCGATTGCCTCCCACACCGACCCCGCAAGGCTGGGCTTGAACTGGTTCGACGGGCAAACTGCGGAAATGATCGCTTTCCAACAAACAATGGCAAACAGCTTGCAGTTTGGCGATTTGGAGTATTACTTTGTCTATAACGACAACTACTTTTTCGGCATCCCGATATGGTTCGAAGGCTACCACCCCGTGCCTTGGATGCTCTTAAAAGAAGTTGAAGGGGCAATCGTGCGCGCGCCGACGCTCTTGCTGCTGCGGGTAATCTCCTTTGCCGGCATCTTTGCCTTGATCGTCGCCGCCCTTGCCGCTGTGTTTTTTGCAGGAATGATGAGCCGGCCTATTGTTACGGTTTCGGCCGCGCTTAAAGAAATCTCTCAAGGCGAAGGCGACCTTACAAAATCGGTTGCCGGCGTTTCTTCCAAAGACGAAATCGGTATGCTTGTAAGGTTTTTCAACCAGACCTTGGCCAAAATAGCAAGCCTTGTCGTAAAAATAAAGAGCGAAGCGGCCGCGATGGGCGGCATCGCCAAGGAACTTTCCGTAGACATGGGAAAGGTAAAAAGCGTGGCAAGCCAAACGTCAAAAGACGTTAGAACTATCCGTAAACTTGTTGACGAGCAGAACGTAAGTTTGAATGGCGTTAGCAATGAAATGACAAGCATCCGGCTAAAAATTGGCGATGTTTCCGGCCTTGTGGAACGGCAAAGCGATGCGGTAAGCCAATCGTCATCGGCCGTGGAAGAAATGCTGGCAAACGTCAAATCTGTCCGGGCAAACTTGGTTAAAAACTCTGCCAATGTGGAAGAGTTGCGCAAATCTTCGGATGCCGGCCGGTCGGGGCTTAATGCGGTTGTTACCGACATTCGCGAAATCGCCCGCGAGTCCGAAGGGCTTTTGGAAATTAACGCCGTCATGGAAAGCCTGGCCAGCCAGACGAATTTGCTCAGCATGAACGCCGCGATACAGGCCGCCCACGCCGGCGAAGCGGGGAAGGGTTTTGCCGTTGTTGCCGCCGAAATCCGCAAGCTGGCGGAATCCTCCAGCAAGCAGTCCAAAACCACCGGGGACATTCTAGACAAGATAAAGGAATCAATCGATAAAATCACCAGATCGACAGATGTCGTTCTTAGCAGGTTCGAGTCGATCGATCACAGCGTCAAAACCGTGTCGGATCAAGAGTCGGAAATACGCAACTCTATCGAGGAGCAGAATGAGGGCAGCCAGCAGATTCTTCTAGCCATTGCCAACACAAAGGAGGTTACCCAAGAATTGTCTGATTTGTCCGGCAGAATGATGAACATCGTGGGCAATGTAAAGGTCGAAGGCCAAAATCTGGAAAGGGTAACGCGGGAAATTCTTCCATATATTGCCAAGATAGACGAGGATACAGACCATTTGGAGGTTGTGGCAGTCAATTTGGGCGAGCTGATCATAAAGAACGAGGAGAGCATTGAACAGCTTCAAAGCGAGGTTGCAAGGTTCAAAACGCGCTAGGGGAACAGTGATTTTTGGGGCTTTCCGCAACAAATTCTTTTAGGGCAAGGCTGTTTTTGCCGATGTAGTAAAAGAAGCACTGATTAGTTCGAAGCTAATCGGTGTTTCCCTAGCTCATTTCTTACAGAAGGGGATTATGGCAGAACATTTTAAGGACAAAGTTTTATCGGTGTTGTTCTCCGGGGACGACCCCAAAGACGACATAAGCAATATGCTCAAACAAGTTGCAAAAGATTTGCAACACAACAAGTTTGCTAGGTTCTACAAGCTAAAAACCGAGGAAATTGACGCTTCGTTTTTATCGTTTCTTTTTTCCGTCTACCGGCTGGTTTACCCCATCAAAGATTTTATGAAAGACGAAAAAAAGATGGGGCGGCTAAGGCAGGTTATTATAGAAGCCTTTATGGATGCCTCCATTCTGGAAACCGTAAGGCGGCTTGATCCTGCCGTATTGGATGCAAAGGTCAAAACGACCTCCCCGGCGGAGCTTGTCAAACTTATCCAGGCCGATTACGAAAAACTTGTCGGGCAGTTCGACCAAAGCCGGATAAACGCCGCCGACCGCTGTTACAGCTTGGTTGCCGCCCTTAACCAAATGGTGCAGTTTGACTTTTTCGGTTTGTTCAAAAAGATAGACCCGCATTTTGTAGAAGCGAGTTTTGCCGTCGAACCCAAGTTTGCCCCTATAAAGCTTAAACTTATTGCAAAAGAGCTAGGCGAATTTTTGGCGGTTACCCAAATTCTCAAACCGGAAGATGATTGGAGCAATCTCTTAAACTTGCTAAAAATTTGTTCCGGGCAAGAGCTGGCAAGGACAGATGTTTTTATACACATGGTTAAAAACCTGCGGGAGATACACACGTCGCAAATTTTGCTCTTAATGATTCAATACACGATTAAAAACCCTGTTTGGCAGTTCAAAGCGAGAATTCCCAACGAGCAGATTGGCGAGGATTGGCTGGAAGAAAGAAAGAGCGAAATCGAAGATTATGTCGGCCGGATAAACGATGCCCAGAAAAACACTCAAATTCGCGGCCTTGTAAAGGAAATCTTTGAATCTACAGACATGGTAAGGCTGGAAAACTACACCGCGCAGCACGGGAACTTTTACGCAAAAAGGGGTTTGGAACCATTTTGGTATGCAGAGGGGCTAAATTATCTTGTGGCCTTTATCGAAGATTATCTTAGCAAGGAAATTCGCGAGCTTTGCGACATTTTGCTCATTCGCGGGCAGTGGACGAACAATGCCATGTCCAAGGATATGAGCGAATCTTTGCACAATCTTTTTGAAGTGCCAAAAGCCATTGCCCAAATTGATGCGGCAATGTCCGAGGACGGAGCCGATGGCTCGCGCTTGCGGAATTCTGTGCTTAGGGTTGACCGGGATAAAACCCAAATTCGCTACATCAACGGCATTATATCCAAAAATAACGACGAGGCGCTGGAAGTAATCAACGAGGCGGCTCATCATTTTATAGTCGTTGGCAAGCACCTTAAAGTCCTTATCGAAGACGTGCAAAAAAAACACCCGGAGCTGCTTATCAACTGGCGGGAACTGCATTTATACTCCAAAGACCCTATTCCCCAGCGGACAATCGACTGCTACAAAAAAATCAACTATTTTGTCCAGTTGATGAAGCTTTGCACACAGTAATTCCCCTGCCGGGGGTGTAAGGGGTGTCAGGGGGGGCAAAGGCAAGCCTCAAACTTAGGGGCTTGCCCCAATATACTCCCGGATGGCTTTTTTCATGGAGTCGAAGGCGATTTCCTCAAAGTCGATTTCTTGCGGCCTTAACAGCCGAATGCCGGCTACTTCGGACTGTTGCAGGCAAAAATCCTTTTCGCTAAGGCCGGCGGGTGCGGGCACCGAAAAAAACAAATCGCAAGTATTGTACACGATGTTTTTGTAGGGGTAGACATTGGGAAACGATGCGAAAAAACGAAAAGCCTTGGTCAAGGGCCTGTTTTCGTCAATGTGCGGAACCCAGCCGATTTCTTCTTTTAGCTCCCTGTAAAGCCCTTCCAAAACGTTTTCGCCGGGGTCTACAAACCCGCCCGGCAAATCCAGCTTGCCCTTCATTGGCTCTTTGCCCCTTACCAAAAACAAAAGCCGCTGGCCGCCGTCTGTTTGGGGAATGCTTACAAGGCAGCCGGTTGCCGCCGCAACATTTTGGTAAAAAACAAAGCCGCAATCGGGGCAAAAAAACCTCTTGTTTTTTTCAAAGCGAATTTTTTGGGATGCGCAAGAAGGGCAATAGTTAAACATTCTTACTTTGTGCCTCGATCCGCCTTATTCCAACAACAAAGCGGCTTCCACCCGGTTTCTTCCGCTTTGCTTAGCTCTGTACAAGGCCTTGTCGGCCTCGTCGCAAAAATTGGTAAGATTGTCTTTTTCGGTGGGGTAAATTGTGGCAACCCCCAAGCTGATTGTTACGCTGGTAAAATGGCCAGCCCTGTGTTCCACCGGGGTATTTTCCGCAGTTTTTCTTAGCCTTTCGGCAATCGCCTGCGCGTTTGCCAGCGACGTGTTGGGCAAAAGCACCGCAAACTCTTCGCCGCCCCAACGGTAGACCGTGTCGGAAACGCTTGCTTTTAACGCGTTGGCAATAGTCGTAAGGCACACGTCCCCGCTTAAATGCCCGTAAGTGTCGTTAAAACTTTTGAACCTGTCAATGTCCAGCATTATAAGACTTATGCACAGGCCGTTATCTATGGCGTGCTCCCACGCTTGGTTTATATCAAGATTAAAAGTGTGCCGGTTGCAAATGCCGGTTAAGCTGTCAATCTTGGTGGATTCCTCCAACTGCCGCATTTGTTTTATCAGCTTCATTTGCGTGTGAATCCTAAGAAGCACGATTTCGTCTTTGAACGGCTTTGTTATGTAGTCCACAGCCCCTTCGGTAAGGCCGGTTATCTCGCTTTCAACCTCGTCCAGCGCCGTGATGAAAATTACCGGAATGCTTGTGGTTTTTTTTGACGCTTTAAGCTCCTTCAAAACATCAAAACCCGATTTGCCATCCATTAAAACGTCAAGCAAAATTAAATCCACTTCGTACTTTTCGGCAAGCTCCAGAGCCTTTTGACCGCCGGTAGCGACAATTAGGTTGTAGTGAGGCTGAAGTATCCTGACAAGACTGTGCAAGTGCATTGGAGTATCTTCTGCAATTAAAACGCTTTGCTTGCTTGTGCCCATAAAATCCCTTTCTCCTTCTTAAACTTACCGGCATTACTTGCCGCAATTTCCCATTTAGCCGAACACCATTGCCGCATAGCCGACAAAGGTGTCGGGAACCTGCTTTGCGGAATCCGCGCTTGTGGCGTATTCCAACAGCCTAGCCTTTGGCAGACCGGCGGCCTGGGCAAAGCCCATCGCGCCAAGAACCGCCCCCGACGAACAACTGGCTTTGTTCGCTTCCCCCAGTTTTAATACCGCGCTTGGCTCCCCTCTTTCCACGGCGCGGATAAAGTTTTTATCGTTTACATCTTTTACCCATTGTAACGCCTTTTCGCTGTTTTCCAGCGGGGTAAAACCGAAGTTTTTACCCCAGTGGGTTAAATCTGCCGAAGCCAAAACATTAATTTTGCGCTTTAGTTTTTTCGCAGCCGCTTCGATCGTTTGCCCGGCGGCAAAAGAAGAAGCATCCGCACCCAATCTCAGCCAAAGAACCTTGGCATTTGGAAAGAAAAAGTGAAGCATTGGCAGCAAAACTTCGATTGTGTTGTCCCTAAAGCGGTCTTCCCCGTAGGAACCCTCCGCTAATACTTCCATTATAGCACTTCTTAGTTCTTTGTCAACCGGCATTGCGCCAAAAGGCGTGCGCAGGGCATCTTCCATTGCAAAAAGCGCGGGGCTTTCCCCCGGCAAGTGCCCGCCCAGAACAGCCAGCGTTTCTGCATCGCGCTCCAGATTGCAAAGGGCAAGCGCCGCCAGCCGCCCGGAGTAAGCCCAGCCGGCATGGGGCGCGATTGCCGCCCGCGCCTGCCCTTCTTGTTTTGAAAAGCCCGACAGAAAGCCGGCAACCTTGTTTGGGTCTTTGGGATACCAGCCTTCTGCAAGCGAATATTCTCTAACTTGCATTTTTTCTCCTACTGTTTGTATAAATCTTAGCCGATAATCATCATAACCAACAAGTCCGTCGCAGCGTTGGGAACTGCGCTTAGGCAGAACGCCGGCACAAGGAATTTATATTGAGGCTGTATATCGTATGAAAGTGCAAAAGAACCGTATCATGGGCAAATCATCGCCTGTTGGAGCAATTATTGCCTCGGTTTGCATTGTTGTTTATTGTATCGCCATTGTTTCGGCGGCAGTTCGTATTTTTATAAGCATAGACCAGCGCCGGGACATTGCCGAGCGCGAATTTACTCATATTGCCGATGTCGCATCCTTTGCCGGGGCGCAGGGTCTTACGGAAGCGTCTTTTGTCCAAACGATGAATGACCTTCTTATCTCTTCCAGCACGATAGAAGCGATTATTATTTCGGCGCCGGAAGGGCATTTCGCTTTTGAGCGTCAGCAGTATCGTTCTGTTCGGTGGGCGAATAACGCCCCGCAATTTATAAGAAGGTTCGATAATTTTCAAGCGATGTTCAGGCCGCTTCCCGGTTTGGGCAATGTGAATATGCAGGGCGTGGCGGCTGCTCTGGATTACGCGCATATTAGCAGTATTCTTGGGCAAACTTTGATTATCATTATGAGCGGGCTTGCCTTGGCTTTTTTTACCTTGCTTATGGAATTTCTGCTTGTTAAGCAGGCGGCCGACAACAGAGCGTCTCTTTTTCCCGACTCTCATTCTCATAAAAGAAGTTTTGCAGAAAGAAGGCGCGCTCCTGCTGGCGCCGGGGCTGCTGCGGGGGCGGGGGTTGCCGCTTCCCGGCTTTATCCGGAGGTGGAGCGGGAAGAGGTTAAAGAAGAGATCAAGGAAGAAGAGCTTGCAGCCGATCCGCCGGAAGGTCCGGAGCCGTACAAAAAGGCCGACTCAAAAGGGCTTTATTCGCCCAGGGCAAATATTGGCTGGGAGGAGCACGCAAGCGACAAGCTTGAGGCCGAGCTTCATCGCTGTTCGTCTTCCGAGTTGGATTTAATTCTTGTGGCAATGGAGTTCAAGAGTATTTCCGACGACGGTTTTTTAAAGATGTTTGCCAGCGATGCCGCTGTTTTTTTTGGCGGTCGGGATGTGCTTTTTGAAAAAGGCGACCGGGGTATTTTTGCAATTACGCCTTCGGTTAGTTTGGAAAAAGGTGTGGCTATGGCGGAGCAGTTCCACAAGCAGGTGTCAGAGCGGTATTCCCACGCATTGTCTGCCGGCGACTTGCACATTGGCATTACTTCCCGCCGGGAAAGGCTGGTTACTGCCGAGCGCATGATGATAGAAGCCAACGAAGCTCTTAGACGGGCAAAGGCCGAAAATGTCCCCATTCTGGCCTTCAAAAGCGACCCAGACAAATACAGGGCTTTTATAAGCAAAAACGCAAAATAAAAGCCCCCGGCACGATAAACGCATGAATGCTCGAGCTTCGGAATTTACTCCCATTTTTATCACACGGAGGCACAAAGGCGCAAAGGCACAAAGCACTGATTAGAAAGTTCTGTTTCATTCCTACTTCTTCCTTCCGCTCTTATGTTCGATAATGATACAAAAGGAAGGCGCGGGCTTACCGTAGCTCAATCCTAACCTTTGTGCCTTCGTGTCTTTGTGCCTTTGTGTGAGTTAAATTGGGAGTAAATTCAGAGGCTCGAGCATTCATACGTTTGCCAGGGGCGGGGCTGGGGGGTGTTGTTTTACAGAAAACTTAAAAGCATTTGGACAACTTTTTCCATGTCTATAGGTTTGGCTAAGTGGCCGTTCATACCGGCGGCGAAGCATTTGTCTATGTCGTCTTTGAACACATTTGCAGTCATGGCAATAATCGGCACGGAGGCGGCCTTGGCAAAACCCAGATCGCGAATCATCTTCGTGGTTTGCAGCCCGTCGATTTCCGGCATTTGCACATCCATAAGAATAAAATCGCAAGAGTCGGCGTTTTCGACAAACAAATCTACCGCCTGCTTGCCGCTTAACGCCGTAATCGTTTTTAAGTTTACACTTTCCAAAAGCGCCACCGCTATTTCCAAGTTTATTTCGATGTCGTCCACAACAAGCACAGTTTGCCCCGAAAACCCCCCATCGTCTTCCTGCCGGCTGGCATCTGTAAAAGATTCTTCCGTTGGACTCGCCGCGACATTGTCTGCCACACTGTCTGCGGCAACAGAAAGAGGCACGACAAAAATAAACTCCGAGCCGTTCCCTTTTTCGCTTTTAACCCAAATTTGGCCGCCCATCATTTTGAGCAGACTCTTTGAGATGACAAGCCCAAGCCCGCTCCCGCCAAACTTGCGGGAAATGTCCGATTCCGCCTGTTGAAACGCGGTAAACAATTTTAGCTGTTCCTCTTGAGTCATGCCAATCCCGGAATCCTTTACGGAAAACTGAAGAGTGCATTTGTTATCTTCGCCTTGCGGTTCCAACAGCTTTGCCGACAATACAATTTCGCCTTCTTCGTGAGTAAACTTTGTCGCGTTTGATAAAAGATTCGTTATCACCTGCATCAGACGCTGATCGTCCCCGTGCAAGCGCCGGGGGATTTCGGGATCAATATTGACGAAAAACAACTGTTTTTTGTTATGAATGTGGATAGCGGAAACACTTGAAACCTTGTCGATCATGTCTTCTAGATCGAAGTCGATAAGCGAAAGCTCCATTTTGCCCGACTCGATTTTGGAAATATCCAAAATGTCGTTGATAATCCCCAGCAAAAAATTCGCCGCCTTTTCGATTTTTTCCAAGGCCGTTTCTTTACCGCTAAGAGTCTTTTCCAGCTTTCCCACGGCAGTCATGCCAATAATGGCATTCATGGGAGTCCTTATTTCGTGGCTCATATTGGAAAGAAAAGTGCTTTTTGCGGTGTTTGCCGCCCAAGCCTCTTCCTGCGAGCGTTTTAAGCTGGTTACATCGTGGAACAGAAGCATTATGCCACTGCTTTTTTGCTCCTCGTCATTCATGGGGACAATTAACCCGGCAAAATCCAAACTGTCCCCGCTAAAGTAAAAACTTAAATCCAGCGAAAGAGGCACGTTGGTTAAAAAGGCCTTCCTAGCCTGCTCTAAAAGCATTTCGTGGGAGTCGGCCTCCATAAAAGGCGAAAGAATGTCGGCCAAAGGCTGCCCCAAAACATCCGTTATTTTGGCAAATTTTGCGACACTGACAAAATAGTCCGTGCAAAATTCGATCCTTCCCACCTGATTTACAAACAGAATGATGCTGGGCGAATTTGCAAGAAGGAGCATTAAATACCGCTCCCGCTCGCGTTGCAGGAAGGTCGTCGCCCTGTGCTCGTTGAGAACCGTTGTGTAAGCGCTTTTTTCAAGAGCAAGCGACTGCTTTAAATGCGAAACCTCGCGCTTTAGTATACGGTTTTCGCGTTGCAGTTCCCTTACCTGCTCTTGATATTTTTTTTCAAGGTTTTCATCCTGCAACGCCATTTTTTCCCCTCAACGACTTAAATCTCGCCCCTCATTGAATTTGTTTGGAAACCCGCCGCTTGGGATTTAGCCCAAACATGATTTCCCGGCCTGACAAGTTGAAACACACGGAATTTTGGCAACCTCCAAAAACCCAGATGGGGTTTTTGGAGGTTGCCCTTTGCTGTTTTTTCGGCAGAAGCTTTTTTGAATGGCTCGATTGAACCTGTTTTTGACGCTCCCTCCTTTTAAGTAAAACTATATCAAATTTTCAAAGCCTTGTGTAGCTCTAGACCCGGTGAAGGTTTCAGTGTTTACCTACATTCCGCACTTTTTCGCCCAAAAATACATTGCAAGGCCAAAAACAACCGACACATTAAGCGACCCCTTAGCCCCGCAAGAGGGAACGCTAACCCTGCCAAGAGAAGCGTCCGCTGCGGCCAGAGTCTTGGGATTCACCCCCAGCTCTTCCGAGCCAACCACCAAAATACCCTGCCGGGGGAAGGGGAAGTCCTCCAAAGGCACACCGCCAGTTTCCAGCGCGAAAATCGGCAAAAGGCCGCATTCATGGCTGCCTTCCCGGCCTGCATCCAGAAGATTCAGCCTTTTCCAAGGCAATACCTCCACACAGCCCATCGCACTGCGCCTTGAGCGGGGGTGCATTGGGTCGGCGCACAAGGGCGAAACGAACACATTGTGCGCCCCAAAAGATTCCGCCGTGCGGAACATTGCCCCGACATTGAACGGCGAGCGAATATCCTCCAGATAGACGTTCATGCCGGGGAAACTGCTCCGGCGCGAAGCGTCCAAAACGCCGTTTTGCCCGATAAAATCCCAGTCGGCAACACTTCGGCCTGTTTCCGTAATGATAATGTGGCGAATTGTATTGAAAGCCCGGGCAAGCGACAGGGCATTTTCTGCGGGGCGGCTTAAAACCAAGGCCGCGTCTTTTAAGGCGCTTGCAACGGCGCCTTGAAAAAACGTGTCTTTTTGCAAAAGCCCGGCAAGGTCGGAAAAAAAAGCAAGCTCAAGTCCGGAAAAAACATTTGTAGAGACACATTCATTGCCACAATTTTGCCCTGCCAGCCTGTTTTCAGCCTCGCTAAAGACTTTTTCGATTTTCCGCAAACGCTGATTACGGGGCAACCTTTCAATTTTGTGCAAATTCAACAAAAGTAATAACCTCTAAAACCCAAACAAGGGTTCTTAGAGGTTTTCGCCATTTCGTCTAAAAGCCACTTTTGGGCAAGCTCCAGTTACGCGCCGTTAAAAGCACTCAGTATTCTTTCCGCAGTAATATTAATGACACCTTCGTTAATATACGCCGGATCATTTATCTTTTGCCTAAGCTCTGCAATCCGAATTTCGCTCATTTCCGGGACAGCCTTTACAAGCTCTATTATCTGGTGCGCCTCTGCTCTTTGCAAGGCTTCAGAAGAAAGGTTGATAGAGTCCGCTGTATAAATCCCTGTAACAGGGTTATTTCGCTCGGCCTTTTTTCCGGGTTGAATAGGTTCCAGTTGGTCTATCTTGCTGATTGTCATATTTCACATCCTACCTGTTATATCTTGGCAACTGCCAATTAACCCCCCAACGTATGCTTACTAACGACTGCCGGTGCCTGCTTGCGCCCGAAACCCGCAATCGGGTAAAGGCAGCGGTTTGGCGTTAACCTGCAACCCTGCGGATACTTGACCCGCTTGGCTGCCTCCTAATACCTTGTCTGTTCCAGTTGACAACTGGACTTCCCCACTGCTTATATAATTATCGACAACTATATCCTATATATTATTAGCTATTTCAACATTTTTCCAGATATGAACACCGAAAATTCGCCGATTTGTTCTTTTTTTTCGCTCAAGGCGGCCAAAACCCCCGACGCTTCCCCCCGGACATACTCTTCGTGCAATTTTGTCATCTCCCGGCCTACGCAAAGGTAGCGGTTACCGTCAATTTCGGCAATATCCGCCAGCAACTTTAGCACCCGGAAGGGCGATTCATAAAGAACGATGCCCGCATCCTGCGCCATAAGTTCTTGCAGGCGTTTTTTCCGCCTGCCGGCCTTGGGCGACAAAAAACCTTCAAATATAATGGTTTTGTCCATGCCGCCGCAAACGCTTAAAAGGGCGGCAAAGGCCGAAGGGCCAGGAATGGGGATAACGTCGTGCCCGGCCGCCGCCGCAAGGCCGGCAAGCGCGGCCCCCGGATCACTAAGGGCGGGCGTGCCGGCATCGCTGGCGTAGGCCACCGTCAAGCCCTCGTTTAGGGCGGCGATAACCTTTTGCGCCGCCGCTTTTTCGTTTTGGGCGCGGCAGGAAAGCATTTTTACCCGGATGCCCAAATGATTAAGCAGCTTTAGCGTGCGGCGGGTGTCCTCGCAGGCCAGCAAATCGGCTTTTTTCAAGATTTCGACAGCCCGAAAGCTAATATCCCCCAAGTTTCCTATGGGAGTGCCGATAATATACAAAGTTGCCATTGTTTTCTCCTTGGGAAGCGGCGATTAAATCACCAATAAGGTTTAATCGCCGCTTCCTACCCATGTTTGGGGCGCGGAAAGCGGCGGCTTCATGTGGAAATTATAGCAGAGGCCGGGCATCTGTGGAAGCCCTTGGGAGCCACTTGGCCGAATTTGCGGATTTTTCAGAAAAAAAAATTATTTTTGAAAAATTTGTTGAATTCTACTTGACACAAAATGAGGGATTTGCTAGACTTTCTTACAATATCTTGACAAAATCGGGGAGAGCCATCGGGAACCTGCGGTTTCCGGTGGAAAGCCGGTGGAACCCGGCTTTTGCGGGCTGTCCCGTGGGTGATTTTGTCGGGTAAAACGCCCTTGTAGCTCAGTCGGTAGAGCACATCCATGGTAAGGATGCGGTCAGCGGTTCGATTCCGCTCGAGGGCTGCTGGCGGGGTATGGGAACGCTTGGTTTCCGTACAGCGCAGGGTAACATTCAGGGCTTTGCCCCTTTGGAAGAGGTTTTTTATGGCAAAAAGCAAGAAAAATGTGGTGGAGCTAATCGCCTTGCAGTGCGGTGAGTGCAAGCGGCGCAATTATACCACGTCGAAAAACAGGCGGAACATTCAGGAAAAGCTGGAGTTCAAGAAATACTGTCCGCACGACCGCAAGCATACGCCTCACAAAGAGTGCAAGGTTAAGTAGCCGGGCGGCGTGTGGGTCGGGCAATGCGGTGCGCCTTACCCGGCGCGCCTTGCCCGGTATTGAGTCCTTTTATTAGGCGTGTAGCTCAGTTGGTAGAGCGACGGTCTCCAAAACCGTAGGTCGCGGGTTCGAAGCCTGCCGCGCCTGAAAGCAGCATTGTGAAGGCATTTATGGCGAGAAAAAATTCGCTGTGGAAACAGCGTAACCTTATAGGGAAAACATGAGAAAAATAGTTCAGTTTGTAAAAGAGTCCCATGCGGAGCTAAAAAAAGTAATCTGGCCAACAAGGGAAGACGTTGTAAGTTCGGTCAAGGTTGTTCTAATCTCTGTCGCTATAATAGCTATGGCTTTGTGGCTGGTAGATGTTGTCTTGCTTATGGGCATACGGGCGCTGTTTTAAGCGGCGCTGTTTTAAGAGAGAGTAAATTAAAAAATGGCTATTGGTTGGTATGTCCTGCATACATATTCAGGATACGAGAAAAAAATCGAAAAATCTATCCGTATGCTGATCGACAAAGGCGAGCTGGATAAGGATGTTGTCCGCGATATAAAAATCCCCGAAACTTCCGAGGTTGAAGTTAAGGACGGCAAAAAAAAGACTCAAAATAAAAAGATGCTGCCCGGCTACATTCTAATAGAAATGAACCTGCCGGACTCCGCCGCCGGCACTTGGAAGCTAACCTTTTCCAAAATAAAACGGATACAGGGTGTTGCCGGCTTTGTGGGCGCGACGGCCACAGGCAAGCCGCAGTCCTTGCCGAGCCACGAAGCCCGTGAAATTTTGCAGAAGGCGGGCGAAATAAAGGGCGAACGGCCTACCCGGTCGCGCCAGTCATTCGCCGTGGGCGAAATGGTTAAAATTATCGACGGCCCCTTTGAATCTTTTTCGGGGGAAATCGAAGAGGTCAATATCGAGAAAAACAAGCTAAAGGTGATGGTCTTGATTTTCAACAGGAAAACGCCTGTAGAAGTAGACTTGTTGCAGGTCGAAAGAGATACGGGCAAAAAAGAAGCGAGCAAATGAATTTTTCCCAAGGCCGGGAAGCTGGCCTTGGAAAAGTTCAAAGTTATAAAAACAGTGGGAGAGGCTAGGGGAAGCCCCGCCTCGCAAGCCGGTTGCCGCCGGAACACCACAAGGAGAGTCTAATGGCAAAGAAAAAAATTATGGCAAACGTCAAACTGCAATGCCCTGCGGGAAAGGCAACACCAGCCCCTCCCGTCGGGCCTGCTCTTGGCCCCCACGGGGTAAGCGCGCCGCAGTTTGTCCAGCAGTTTAACGACCGCACCAAAAACATGGAGCCGGGGCTTATTATCCCGGTGGTCGTTACCGTCTATGCGGATAAATCTTTCACGTTTATCCTAAAAACGCCGCCCGCCGCTGTTTTGATCCAAAAAGCGGCCGGCATAGAAAAAGGTTCGGCAGAACCCCACAAGGTAAAGGTTGGCAAGCTTCCAAAGGCAAAACTGGAAGAAATCGCCAAGCTAAAAATGCCGGACGTTTCCGCCAACGACATTGATGCCGCCATGAAAATCATTGCAGGCACTGCCCGGTCTATGGGCGTGGAGGTGGAACGATGAAACGCGGCAAAAAATACAGGGACAGCAAAAAAAAATACAACCCGGAAACCTTCTACGAGCTTTCCGAAGCCTTGGCCTTTGTCAAAACAATCGCCTTTGCAAAGTTTGACGAAACGGTCGAAGTTTCGGTAAAACTCAACCTAAAGAAGAGCCACTCGGTGCGCGACACCGTGGTTTTGCCCCACCAGTTCCGGGGCGAGAAAAAAATCCTTGTTTTCTGCAAGCCAGAAAAAGAAAAGGAAGCCCAGGATGCCGGCGCAACCTTTGTCGGTGCGGACGATCTTATCGACAAGGTAAAGGGCGGCTGGACGGATTTCGACGTGGCCGTGGCAACCCCGGACATGATGAAGGACGTGGGCAAGCTCGGCATGGTGCTTGGTAGAAAGGGGCTTATGCCGAACCCGAAAACCGGGACGGTTTCCTTCGATATTAAGGGCACTCTTGCAGAGCTTAAAAAAGGCCGCGTGGAATTCCGCGCCGACAAAACTGGCGTTATGCACCTTGCGGTTGGCAAGGTTTCTATGGAGCCGGAAAAGGTCGCGGAAAATGTCATGGCGGTAATTGCCGAGGTAAAACGGAAACGCCCGGTAGACCTAAAGGGCGAATATATCCGCACGGTTTCGGTGGCAAGCACAATGGGGCCCGGCGTTTGGGTAAACATTAAAGACGGGCAGTAATAAGGAGAAAACATGGCGATCATAGCTAAAAAAATACAAGAGAGCAAAGTCAAGGCCATTGGCGAGCTAAAAGAAAGTTTTGGCACCGGGAACGACTACATTTTTACCGACTATCGCGGCCTTACTGTCGAGCAGATAACCAATTTAAGGAAGCTTTTGCGGGCAAAGGAAGTGCGGTACAAGGTTGTAAAAAACAACTTTGCGAAAATTGCCTTCGAGCAGTTGTCTGCGCCGGATGTTTCCGGGTATCTGGTCGGGCCTACCGCAATCGCGATAGCCCCCAAGGATTCAAACGAAGTTGCAAAAATCCTTTTCGACTTTGCAAAAGAAGCCCCTGTGTTAAAAGTCAAGGGGGCGCTTGTCGGGGATTCCGTGTACGGCGCGGCCGAAACGGAAGCCTTTTCCAAATTGCCCGGACGGCTGGAGCTTATCTCTATGCTTATGTCGGTAATGAACGGCCCCGCAAGGAACCTTGCCGCCGCCATGAACGACATCCCGGCTCGCTTGGTACGGACGGTAAAGGCTGTTGCCGACAAACAGTCCGGCGGCGAATAGTTAGGGAACCGATGTTTAGCTTCGAGTTAATCATCGGTTCATTAAGCGTTTTAATCGTTTAACGACGAGTGAAATATACCGGTCAGGCTTAGGCGAACAGGGGGCGCAAACAAGGGTTGTTTGCAAGCCGGTTCGCTTGCTGCTGTCCTGTCCGGTAGATGGCCTTTTGAAACAAAGGCCGAGCGGGTTTCGTATGAGGCACGCAACACATGACTAGGAGAAGATAATATGGCAGCCACAACAAAAGAAGAGATTTTAGAAGCTATCGCGAGCATGACTGTTCTTGAGGTTTCGGAATTGGTAAAAATGATGGAAGAGAAGTTCGGCGTATCCGCCGCCGCACCGGTAGCGGTAGCCGCCGCCGGTCCCGCCGCCGCAGCCGCGGCCCCGGCGGAAGAGCAGACGGAGTTTACTGTCCTTCTTAAAGCCTTTGACGAATCCAAGAAGATTGCGGTTATTAAGGAAGTTCGCGCTGTAACAGGCTTGGGGCTTAAGGAAGCGAAGGACTTGGTGGAAGGCGCGCCGAAACCGCTTAAAGAAGGCGTTTCCAAAGAAGAAGCCGCTAAAATCAAAGATTCTGTTACCGCTGCAGGCGGGACAGTTGAGGTTCAGTAAGGGCGTATCTTCCGCAAGGAATTTTTCTTGCGGAATGAAAAAAAAAGTTTTCCCATAGCGCGTGGCAACAAAGTTTATTGTTTTGTTGCCCCGCGTTATTATGTGGCAGGGGCTGTTCCAATTGGAGCGGCTTCCTTAGCCTCTCTGTTTCAAAGCTAATTTAGTTTTGGGGCAGGCTCTGGCGGTTATGCCGCCAATCAAATTCAAAGACCAAGAAGGGGAGCGGAAAGTGAAAACAGCCGAAAAACGCAAATATATCGGGAAAGATATTCAGGATGTAATGGATTTGCCAAACCTTATAGACATTCAGCTTCGTTCATACGAACGATTTTTACAACTTGGCAAAGTCCGCCATAGAGAAAGGCCGGAACTCCAAGGGCTTGAAGATGTTTTTCAATCAACTTTCCCAATAGAAAGCCCAAACGGCGACATGGTTCTAGAATACGAATACTACACCTTCGACGAAGACAATGTAAAATTAACGGAACTGGAATGCAAGCAAAAAGGGCTTTCCTACGCCGTTCCCCTTAAAGCGCGTATCAACCTTGTTTTTAACCAAACGGGGGAAATCCGGCAGAAAAATATTTACATGGGCGACATTCCCTTAATGAGCGAGCGGGGCACTTTTATCATTAACGGAGCCGAGCGCGTGGTTGTATCCCAAATACACCGCTCTCCCGGCGTTATCTTTAACCACGACAAGGGGATTTTTGCCGCCCGGATTATCCCCTACAGGGGCAGTTGGCTGGAGTTTGAAATCGACCAGAAGCGCGATTTGATCTACGCCAAGGTAGACCGCAAAAAGCGCATTCTAGGGAGCATTTTCCTTAGAGCCTTGGGCTTTTCCAGCAGGGAAGAAATAATCAATGCCTTCTATAATACTGAAAGTTTTGCGATAGAAGACGACCAGAAAACAAGGGAGGAAATCTCCGGCAAGGTTCTGTCAGAGGCCGTTTGGATAAACAACGAAGCGGCCTACCGATCGGATGACTGGTCGGGCGGGGATGCGCCGCCGGCAAACAACGGGCGCGGCGGCATGAAGAAAATCTACCGCGCCGGCGAAAAAATGCACCCCCACCATGTTGACGAGCTTTTGGCCGCCGGCATAAGCTCGATCAAGGTGATCAAGTTTATCGAGCGGGAAAAGCCGGACGATGACAAATCGAAAAACCTTGCCCTTAACTCCAACATTTTGCTTAACTGCTTCGAGCGTGAGGAAATAAAGTTCGTCAAAGAAGACTCCGAAAATGACGAGCCTTCCAAAGAAGAAGCCCTTATGAACGTTTACTCCGTGTTAATGCCCGGCGAGTCCATGACCGTGGAGCAGGCGGAAAAAGATTTGCTCGGAATGTTTTTTACAAACAGACGCTACGATCTTGGAACGGTCGGCCGCTACAAGCTCAACAAAAAGTTCGACCACAATCCCTTGCTGGAAGAACTCACTCTTGAAAAAAAAGACATCATCGCCACGATGAAGCACCTGATTCGTGTTCATGCTGGCGACGAACACATTGACGATATTGACCACCTTGGAAACAGGCGCGTGCGTTCCGTTGGCGAGCTTATCACCAACAGCATGAAAACGGCCTTTTCCCGGATGGAGCGCATCGCGAAAGAGCGCATGAGCCTAAAAGAAACCGACACGATCAAGCCGCAGGAATTGATTTCCATAAAGCCCATTGTAGCGGCAATCAAGGAATTCTTCGGATCGAGCCAGCTTTCCCAGTTCATGGATCAGGTAAATCCGCTTGCGGAGCTTACCCACAAGCGCCGCCTTAATGCGCTTGGCCCCGGCGGTCTTTCCCGCGAAAGGGCGGGCTTCGATGTGCGCGATGTGCACTACACCCACTACGGGCGGATGTGCCCCATAGAAACCCCGGAAGGGCCGAACATCGGCTTGATTGTCTCTATGGCGAACTACACAAGGGTCAACGAATACGGCTTTTTGGAAACCCCCTACCGCAAGGTAAACCGGGTAAAAATTGGCGAAGACGACAAGAGGAAGCCCATTTACGAATGCACCGTTACGGAACAGGTTGAATACCTTTCCGCAATGGACGAAGACCGCTATTATATCGCGCAGGCTTCGGCAAAACTGGACACGGGCGGAACCTTTGCCGAAAAGCATATTTCATGCCGCCGGCAGGGCGACTACACGACGCGCTCCCCGGAGGAAATCCAATACATGGACGTTTCCCCCAAACAGATCATTTCCGTGTCGGCATCGCTCATTCCCTTCCTTGAGCACGACGATGCCAACCGTGCGCTCATGGGTTCCAATATGCAGCGTCAGGCCGTGCCCTTGGTCTTCCCGGAAGCCCCGCGTGTCGGGACGGGCATGGAAGGCAAGTGCGCCTACGATTCCGGGGTTCTTGTAAAGGCCGCCCGCGACGGGGTGGTTGTAAGGGTTTCGTCTCTGGAAATAGTCGTCAAACCGGACGAGTCGGACGGGGCAAGGGCTTCTTCCCAAACCCAAATCGACCAAGACGGGAACGATGTTTACAAGCTGGCAAAGTTTCACCGGACGAACCAAGACACCTGTTACAACCAGCGGCCAATCGTAAAAGAAGGCGAAAGGGTTACCGCAGGTCAGGTGATCGGCGACGGCCCCGCCACGCAAAACGGCGAGCTTGCCCTGGGCCGCAACATTCTTGTCGGGTTTATGCCCTGGAACGGCTACAATTTCGAGGATTCCATTCTTATTTCCCAGCGTGTGGTAAAAGAGGATATGTTCACTTCGATTCACATCAAAGAGTTTATAATGGAAGTCCGGGAAACAAAACTGGGGCCGGAAAAAATCACCCGCGACATTCCCAACATCAACGAAAAAAGCCTCGACAACCTCGATCTGGAAGGGATTATTCGCGTAGGCGCAAAGGCGCGTTCCGGCGATATTCTTGTGGGCAAGGTTACCCCGAAAAGCGAAACGGAGACAACCCCGGAGTTCAAACTTTTGAACTCGATTTTCGGCGAAAAGGCCAAGGAAGTGCGCGACTCTTCCCTAAAAGTGCCGCACGGTATCGAAGGGACGGTTATCGACATTCAGCGGCTCAAACGCGCCGAACACGACAGCCTGAACCCCGGCGTGGACGAGGTGGTCAAGGTGCTCATCGCCACAAAGCGCAAGTTGCGCGAAGGCGATAAAATGGCCGGGCGACACGGCAACAAGGGCGTTGTCGCAAAAATCCTGCCGGAAGAAGATATGCCCTACATGGAAGACGGCACTCCCTTGGATTTGTGCCTTACGCCGCTGGGCGTGCCTTCGCGCATGAACATTGGCCAGCTTTTGGAAACGGAGCTTGGCTGGGCTGGCTCAACCTTGAACGAGTGGTACTCCGCCCCGGTTTTCCAGTCCCCTTCTATGGAACAAATCGAAGAAAAGCTGAAAGAGGCCGGGCTGCCCTTAACGAGCAAGGCCATTCTTAGGGACGGCAAAACGGGCGAGCCGTTTGTAAACCCGGTTTTCTGCGGGGTCATCTACTTCCTTAAACTGCATCACTTGGTGGACGACAAGATGCACGCGCGTTCAACCGGCCCCTACTCTCTTGTTACCCAACAGCCTTTGGGCGGCAAGGCGCAGTTTGGCGGCCAGCGTTTGGGCGAAATGGAGGTCTGGGCGTTGGAGGCTTACGGCGCGGCCAACACTTTGCAGGAGCTTTTGACGATAAAGTCGGACGACATGACGGGGCGTTCCAAGATTTACGAAGCCATTGTCAAGGGCGAGGCTTCCACGACGGCGGGCATACCGGAATCCTTCAGCGTTTTGGTGCAGGAGCTTAGGGGGCTTGCCTTGGATTTAACGATTTTGGACATCAAGGGCAACAAGATTCCGCTTACGGAAAAAGATGACGAGGCGGCTCAAAAAGAAAAAGACAAGTCGAAAGACAAATCGGCAGATAAGTCTTTCTCCAAGTAAGGGGCTTGGCCGGGAACGCGGCTTTGGGGTAAAAACCAAACTGGCGTTTCCCGGACAAGTCTATAGAACAAATCGGAAACAATGGCGCGGCATTTAGCGGCGTAAATTCGCAGATTACAGAGGTTAAAGATGCGGGATATTCAAGATTTTGACGCGATTATGATTAAACTTGCTTCACCGGAGGTTATTAAAGAGTGGTCTTATGGCGAGGTAAAAAAGCCGGAAACCATAAACTACAGAACGCTTAGGCCGGAAAAAGACGGGCTTTTTTGCGAAAGGATTTTCGGAACCACAAAAGAGTGGGAGTGTTACTGCGGCAAGTTTAAATCGATTCGTTACAAAGGCGTAATTTGCGACCGTTGCGGCGTGGAAGTTACCCACTTCAAAGTCCGCCGCGAGCGTATGGGGCATATCGAGTTGGCCGCGCCTGTTTCCCATATATGGTACTACCGGTCGGTTCCCAGCCGCATGGGGCTTCTTTTGGACATAACGACTTCCGCCCTTCGCTCCGTATTGTACTACGAAAAATATATCGTGATTGATTCCGGCGACACCGATTTAAGAAAGGGACAGCTTCTTACCGAAGAAGAGTATTACGAGGCGCATGAACGTTACGGCAGTTTTACCGCCGGCATGGGCGCAGAGGCTGTTAGCACTTTGTTAGAAAACCTGAACCTTGATCAAATGGCGGCAGAGTTACGTGCAAAGATGATCGAAAAAGGCCCCAAGAGCGACAAGCGGCTTCTTAAACGTATCGAAATCGTAGAAAATCTGCGAAGCTCCGGCAACAAGCCCCAATGGATGATTCTAACCGTGGTTCCCGTTATTCCGCCCGAACTGCGCCCAATGGTGCAATTGGACGGCGGCCGTTTTGCAACGAGCGATCTTAACGATTTGTACCGCCGGGTAATTAACCGCAACAACAGGCTCAAAAGGCTTCAGCTTCTTAGCGCCCCGGAAATCATTATACGAAACGAAAAGCGAATGTTGCAAGAAGCGGTTGATGCGCTTTTTGACAACTCCAAGAAAAAGAAAGTGGTAAAAGGATCGTCGAACCGCCCGCTTAAATCGATTAGCGATATGCTAAAGGGCAAACAGGGGCGTTTTAGGCAGAATCTTCTTGGGAAAAGGGTCGATTATTCCGGCCGCTCGGTTATAACGGTGGGGCCAGAGCTGAAAATCTGGCAATGCGGCCTGCCGACAAAAATGGCGCTTGAACTTTTCAAGCCCTTCATTATGAAAAAACTTGTCGATAAAGATGTGGTTTACAATATTAAGAAGGCCAAGATGCTGGTCGAATCGGAATCGCAGGAAGTCTTTCAAATTTTGGACGGGGTTGTAAAGGAACACCCGGTCTTGCTTAACCGCGCCCCGACTTTGCACCGGCTTGGCATTCAGGCTTTTGAACCGGTGCTAGTCGAAGGCAAGGCGATAAAACTGCACCCGCTTGTTTGCCGCGCTTTTAACGCGGACTTTGACGGCGACCAAATGGCTGTCCACGTTCCGTTGACACAGGCGGCGCAAATGGAGTGCTGGAACTTGATGCTTAGTGCGCGTAATCTTCTTAACCCGGCCAACGGCGAAACAATCGTTTTCCCCTCGCAAGACATGGTGCTTGGCATTAACTTTCTTACAAGAATTAACCCGAATGCCAAACGGCCGTTAAAATACCGCACAGTGCCGAACACGCAGGAGAAAAAAGCGGTTGTCCCACTGTATTCATCTACTGCCGAAGTTATGATGGCGGTTGAATGCAAGGCTCTGGATATGGAAGCGGCCATACGCATACGCGTAGATCAACTAAAGGCTCCCATTTGGGAAAAGCCGCGCGGGGAAGAAAAGCCGGCAAACGACGGAACCATTATAACTTCTGCCGGGCGCATTATGTTCAATGACGCGCTGTCGGCGGAGATTCCTTTCATCAACTACGAGCTAAAGGAAAAGGAGCTTAAAACCCTTATCGAATATGTGTTCAACGAAAAGGGTTCGTGGCTTACGGTCGAAATGCTGGATGCGGTAAAGGTTACGGGCTACCGTTATGCGACACTTTTCGGGGCGACTATCGGCATGGACGACATTGTCGTGCCGAAGGAAAAACCGGAATTGATCGAAAAGGCCAACAAGGAAGTCGAAAAAGTTTTGTCGGAATACCGAACAGGGGTAATTACCGGGGAAGAACGCTACAACCGCATTGTCGAAGTTTGGACAAAAACCAACGAAGATTTGACCAACATTACAATGAAAACCTTGGAGGCCGACAAAAACGGTTTTAACTCGATTTACATGATGCAAAACTCCGGCGCTCGCGGCAGTCGCAACCAGATTCGCCAGCTTGCCGGTATGCGCGGCCTCATGTCAAAGCCCTCCGGCGATATTATCGAATTGCCAATCCGCTCCAACTTTAAGGAAGGGCTGTCCGTTATCGAGTTTTTTATTTCGACTAACGGCGCGCGCAAGGGTCTTGCGGATACGGCTCTGAAAACATCCCAGGCGGGTTACCTTACCCGGCGGCTTGTTGACATTGCCCAAGATGTCGTTGTCAACGAAAATGATTGCGGCACTATCAACGGAATATCTTATGCGGCTGTGAAAGACGGCGAAGAGATTATCGAAACCTTGAGGAGCCGCATTGTCGGGCGTTTTACGCTTGAAAGGGTCTGGCATCCGATTACCGGCGACTTGCTTGCCGACGTAAACGAAGAGATTAGCCACGAAAAAGCCTTTGCTATTGACAAGGCGGGTGTGGAATCGGTGCGTCTTAGAACGGTTCTAACTTGCGAAGCCAAACACGGTGTTTGTCGCAAGTGCTACGGCCGCAACATGGCGACGAACCGCTCTGTCGAAATTGGCGAGGCGGTTGGAACCATTGCCGCACAATCAATCGGCCAGCCGGGAACTCAGCTTACAATGCGTACCTTCCACATTGGCGGTGTTGCGACAAAGTTGAGCGAGGAAAATCGCATCTCGTTTAAGTACCCCGTTTATATTCGGGAGATTTCAGGCAAGCAAGTTCAACTGGAAAACGGCAACGGGCTTTTTACCCGAAGCAAGGGGTATTTTATCATGAACAAAATCATGGCAAAGTACAAGCTGGAAAGCGGCGACGAGCTTCTTGTGCAAGACGGCAAGCGTATCGATCTTGGCGGGGCGATTATAAGGCGCGGCGGAAAGGAAATTCTTTCGCCGGAAGATTCATACATTCTTGTCAAGGCAGAAGCCGAAGGGGATTGCCTGTACCTTATTGGCCGGGATCAAAAAATCGAGATTAAAAACGGCTCGACCTTTTTGTTCAAAAAAGGAAGCGTTGTCGAAAAAGAGGAAACAATCGCCACCTTCGATCCCTTTAACAACCCAATTATTGCCGAGGAGAACGGGACTGTCCAATACGACGATATTATTTCCGGCTCGACCCTTAGCGAGCAGATTGATCCGCAAACTGGCAACATAGAAAAGCGCATAACGGAGTTCCAGCTTGAAAGCAGACAGCCTAAAATAAATATTTTAGGCGAAGAAGGCCTTTCGATTGCTTCTTATCACTTGCCTTCTGGCGCGATCTTAAAAATCGAAGACGGCGAAAGGATTAAAGCGGGCAAGACAATTGCCTTGACGGTAGACGAAACGGCAAAGGCTATTGACATAACGTCCGGCCTTCCGCGTATAGACGAATTGTTTGAAGCCCGCAAGCCGAAAAACCCGGCGGTTCTTGCCCATGTTTCCGGCACTGTTTCTTTCCAAGGGATTGCAAAGGGCAAGCGAAAAATTGTCGTGGAAGATGCCTGGGGCAAAGAGTTTGCCCATTTGATTCCCATTAGCAAACGCCTTACGGTAAGGCACGGGGACACGGTGGAAGCCGGCGAAGCTCTTTGCGCAGGGGCCGTAAACCCGCACGATGTGTTGCACATTCAGGGGGAAGGCAAATTGCAGAGCTACCTCATGAACGAAATCCAAGAGGTTTACCGGTTGCAGGGTGTTTCCATAAACGACAAACATATTGGCGTTATCATAAGGCAGATGATGCGAAAAGTGGAAATACGCTTTGTCGGCGACACAAAGTTTATTTACGGCTCAACGGTCGATAAATACCGCTTCCACGAAGAAAACAGCCGCGTTATGGAAAACGGCGGCCAGCCGGCGGTTGCCCAGCCGATTTTCCAAGGCATAACAAAGGCATCGCTCAACATCGATTCCTTTCTTTCGGCGGCAAGTTTTCAGGAAACTACCAGGGTGCTTACCAATGCGGCAATCATGGGGGGCGTGGACAGTCTGCGCGGCCTAAAAGAAAACATCATCATTGGGCATCCTATACCGGCGGGAACTGGCGTTAGGCAATACAGAAACATCAAGCTGTTCGACGAAGACAGTCAAGACTTGGACAAGGATATTCAGGATATTCTTGACAAGCGCAACAGGCTGGAATCGGAAAGCCACGATGAAAATGAACAACCTGTCGAAGAATTGGTGCGCGAAGAGGCCGCAGAGTAGAGGCCGCTGAATAGCGGTCGCTGAGTAACGCTATTGCAGGGTGCGGTGTGGCACGCCGCACCTTGCAATGTTTTTTTTCGAGTAACGGAGACCGGGGGTTAACATGAAAAAAAGGGTAAAGGCCGGCATTGTCCTGCTGGCTTTGGTTTTCTCGTTTGCTTTGCTTTTGTTGATCTCCGGGTTTAGCACCGCGCTTACGATTAGGATTTCCAGTTACGCCCTGCCCATTCCGCCTGCGCCGGCACTTGACTTTTCAATGATTTTTGTTGAAAACACCGACGGCACAGACGGCGGCATGGAACGGCTGGTAAATTCGATGCAATACCACGGGCTTTACTTCCACCAAACCGCCGAATCGCCCGACGGGTTAATCGCCCCCGGCGATGTGGTTTTGCTCAAGATAAACGCGCAATGGGCGGAACGCGGCGGCACAAACACCGATCTTATTCGCGCCGTTATTCAATCGATAATCGATCACCCCGACGGCTTTACCGGCGAAATAATCGTGGCGGATAACGGCCAGGCGCAATTTGGCAGCGATCGCCGTGGCGGCAGTCTGGACTGGGCAAACCCGAACTCGGCCTGCCGGCAGCAGTCCACAATGGACGTTATTCGCTATTTCCAAGCCGGCGGGTATCGCGTAACAGGCGTGTTATGGGATGATTTTACCCGAGTGCGTGTTTCGGAATTTAGCGACGGCGACATGAGGGACGGGTTTGTCGTGGAAAATGTTAGGCGCAATACCGGGCTGGAAATTTCCTACCCAAAATTCACTACGGAATTTGGAACCCATGTCAGCTTCAAACAGGGGATTTGGAACGCTGGCACAATGACATACAACAGCGAACAGCTAAAAGTTATCAATATGCCGGTGCTAAAATCGCACAGCCTTTTTCAAGTTACAGGCGCGGTTAAAAATTACATGGGCGTTCCTTCCGACAGGCTCACGCGAAGGCGGCCGCATTTCAGCGTCGGGCTGGGCGGCATGGGAACGCTTATGGCGGGAACAAGAATGCCGGTGTTAAACATAATGGATATGATTTGGGTCGGGGCAGAGCCGGGGCCGGCCAGCTCTTACGCTCTTGCCGTGCAGGTAAACCAAATTGCCGCATCGATCGATCCTGTCGCGCTGGATCATTGGGCAAGCAGAAATGTGCTTATGCCCGTGGTGGCGCGGCTCCCCGGCGGCCGTTCCCTCGCAATGAACCCCGACGGCACTGAACCGGGAACCTTCGGGCACTGGCTGCGTTTGTCCATGCACGAGCTTCACAGGGCGGGAATTCCGGCGACAATGGACGAAGCGCAAATGCGAATTATTGACAATGGAATGTTGTAAAAAGTTGCAATATGGAGGAAATCGAATGAAAACCGTATCGAACAATGTGTACGCTTTTAGCAAAGATAACCCGCCGGAACTTACCGTGCCTAGCGGCTCGGTCGTAAAGTTTGTAACAAAGGACTGTTTTGCAAATCAGATAACGAGCGAAAATTGCAAAAATGCGCTGGCCAGTTTTAACTGGAACACGGTGAACCCCGCAACTGGCCCCCTTGCCATTGAAGGTGCGGAGCCGGGGGATGCCCTGCGGGTGGAAATTCAAAAAATCGATCTTACCGGCGAATCCGCCGTGCTTATGACTGGCAAGGGGCTTGGCATCTGCCAAAAAGATTTCGAGTCGCTGGAAGCCAGGGTAGTCCGCGTAAGGCAGGGCTTTGTGGAGTTTTCCGACAAAATTAAACTGCCGGTGCGCCCCATGATTGGCGTTATCGGAGTAGCCCCCGCCGGCGAAGCTGTAAACAACGGCACGCCGGACGAACATGGCGGCAACATGGACTGCAAGGAAATTGTCCAAGGCGCGGCAGTTTACCTGCCAGTAAACGTCAAAGGAGCCTTGCTTGCAATGGGCGACATTCACGCGGTAATGGCCGACGGCGAATCCGGCGGAACAGGCGCGGAAATGCCCGCCGAGGTTACCGTCAAGGTGGATGTGTTAAAAAATTTTCCCCTGCCGACACCCCTTATCGAAAATGACAATTGTTACATGGCCGTACACTCCGCAAAAACTGCCGACGAAGCCATTCAACACGCCGTTTTCAAAGCGGTGCGGCTTGTTATGGAAAAAATTCCCGGCACAAGCCGCTACGACGCGGTAACATTGGTTTCGCTTGCGGCAGACTTGCGCATCTGCCAAGTTGTCGATCCGCTTATAACGGTTCGGTGCGAGCTACCCAAAAAACTTTTCGAGTAACGCCCGGCGTTGAAAAGCTACAAAACTTGCCCGCAATCGACCTTGATTATCTCTCCCGTCATGCTGTCGTTACGCGCTATGCTTAAAAACATAGATGCGCATTCTTCGACACCGACAGTTTTGTTCAGCAAGGTTTTTTGCTTTGCCGCTTGGATATGCTCCGCGCTGAACCCCGACACCCACCGGGTCATCATAAGCCCTGGGGCTACGGCGTTCACCTTGATTTCCGGGGCTAAGGCCAAGGCAAGGCACTTTGTCATGTGAATGCCGGCGGCCTTGGACACCGCGTATGCGATACTGCTCCCCGCAGGCGTTAGCCCGGCGGTGGACACGGTGTTGATGATATGCCCGCCCCCGGACTTCTTCATGATTTTTGCGGCCGCGCGGCTTGCAAAAAAAATCGACATTACATTTGTTTCGTACAAACGCGAAAAGTCATCGGGGTTAAGCCCGTCCAAATCTTGAAAGCGCACAAATTTGGTTGTCCCGGCGTTGTTGATTAAAATGTCCAGCCCGCCGAGCAGTTCCGCCGACTTCTCCACAAGTTTTTCCGTTTCCTCGACAATCGACACGTCCGCTTTCAACGCAAAGGCCTTGACCCCCGCCGCGCCGGCACCGGCCGCGGCCCCGGCCGCGATTTCGGCCGCCGTTTTTTCTGTCTCTTCGGCAGAAGTCGAGTAGTTTAACACCATATCCACGCCTTCTTTGGCAAGCTGTAACGCTATCTCCCTTCCAAGCCCCGTGCCGCCGCCGGTAATCAGAGCTTTTTTTCCTTTCAAGTTCATTAAAACCCCCTAATGGAGGGTAGGCGGGTTTTGGATTTTTGTCAACAGGGCTTGCAAAGCTGGCGCGGCCGGGAAAAATGCTCAATTTGCTGTTTTTTTCAAGGTTTGGGCGGCGGGGGCTTTGATTTTTTTTCAATAACTGGTTATAATTGCACTGGTAGCCGATAAAGCTACTATAGGGGGTATAGATCGTGCGTTTTTCTAAGGTTTTTTTGGGCAAAAGAAAGGTGCTTTTGCTTTTTGCCTTGGCGTTTTTGGCCGTATTGCCGGCTTCCTTGCAGGCGCAGGCTGCTCAAGAGCAGGCTGCCCACGACCAGGCGGAAAGGATTATGAGGGCGCTTGCCGCCGCGTATCCAAACAAGATTGGTGCGCCGGAGTTCCGTGGCGGGGATTGGGCTTTCCGTTTGCGGGGCAGGTGGTTCTATTATGCCGACGGCCGCATTCTCCCGGAGGAGCTTAGGGCGCGGGCGGCTTCGTACAGCCCCTTGCGCTTTAACCAGAATTATCCCCTGGATTTGCCCTCGTGGGAATCCACCTCGGCAGACCGGGCGGAGCGTACCCGCAGAATGGAAGAACGCGCCGCCGCAGGCGGGCAGCAGCAGCCGGCCGCCGTGCGGCTTCCACGGCCTCAGTATTTTTTCGAGGAGCTTTGGGACATCCGCAGCCGGGAGCAGGCTTTTGCACGGCAGGCGCAAATTAGCTTTTTGGGGCGGTCTGTAACGATTCATTCCGATCTTGTCGGCACAATGCGCAGCATCGAAACGATTATTTTGAACGAAGCCAGCGTAAATCCTGTCGTGCGCCAATGGGTGAATTCCCTTGAAAGCGTTGCCGGCTGGAATTGGCGCAACATAAGAACCTCGAACAACCGCAGTCTGCACTCTTACGGCATAGCGATCGACATTCTGCCAAGAGACCTTGGGGGGCTTGCAACCTACTGGGCATGGGAAACTTCGCGCACGCCGCAATGGTGGAACATTCCGTATTCCCGGCGCTGGCATCCGCCCAACGAAGTGATTCGTGCGTTTGAATCTTTTGGGTTTGTCTGGGGCGGCAAGTGGACTAGCTTCGACACCATGCACTTTGAATACCGCCCGGAGGTGTTTATTCTTAGCAATATTCCACTGGAGCGCGGCCTTGAATAAAAAAAGAACAATCGCCAGGGTCTTTCTGACCCTTCTAGTTTTTATCGCCGCCTTTGTCATAACTTTCAATCTCTTGGACAGAAGGCTGACGGGAAACAATGTCAGGATTGTGAGGGTGCCGGATGACACCTTCAATCGCCAAATCCCGCCTTTGCCTCCAAGCCTGCAAATGATCACGCATGAAGAATTTATGGCGACTATAGAGGAAGAGGCCGAAGAGGAATTATCCTACGAAGAAGCCCGAGAATCCATTGAAAGGGATTTTGCCGCAGTTCCCGTGGCTCCGCCAAGGTTGATCCCGGTTCACCCCTCGGCTAGGGTTGCGGGGTTAAGGAACGACTCTATTTTCGAGCGTCAAGAGATTTCCGACAATATAATCAATGTTTTGTTTTTAGGCGACGATGCCCTTATTCATCAGGATCGCGGGCGTTCCGACACGATTATGATGCTCTCTTTTAACCGCGATACTCGTGTTGTCAGTCTTACCTCTTTCATGCGCGACATTCTTGTCCCGGACAGGATCGGCAGTGCTCATTGGAACCGGATGAACTTCATGTACGCGGTCGGCGGCCCCGGCAGAACGATCAATCTTATGAACGATCTTTTCGCGCTGGACATTCAGCGTTTCGCCGTGGTAAGGTTCGCGGGCGTGTTCGCGCTTGTAGACGCGCTGGACGGGCTGGAACTGCATCTAAGGGCGGACGAAGCGGCGGTAATTAACAGGATTTTCCCCGATTTTGAAGAGGTTTCTGCCGGCTACAATTTACTGAACGGGCGGCAGGTGCTGGCGTACTCGCGCATGAGGATTGTCGATAATGATTTTGTCCGAACTCAAAGGCAGAAAAATGTTCTAAGAAGTATTCTTGACCGGGTTTTGGACACAACGACTATGGGGGATGTTTTTACCATTGCGTCTTTCATTCTGGAGCACGTCGATACAAACTTTACGTTAGGTGAAATGATCACGCTGGGGGTGGATTTGTTTGTGGGAAGCAGGCCTACGATAGAAGAATTGCGCATACCTATTGACGGGAGTTTTAGGCACGCTGTATACAACGGGGCATATATTCTGGCTATAGATTTCAACGAAAACATCACAGCCCTGCACGAGGCTATTTACAGCACTGCCTACGGCGTAACCCTGCTGGACTTCGTTTTGCCCGAAATGGACCGGCCGGAGATCGCATATGTGGAAGAAATCGACGAGGGCTAGCGACCGCAGGGGCGGATTCAATTACCTCGAATTCGAGGTAATTGACCGCTGAAGGGACGTTGGATTGATCTGAAAAACAGAAATGCAGAAAACCTTTGATGATTATCTTAATGATCCTAGGATTAAAAACGAGCCTATGGGCTTGCGAATAACCCATGCAATGCGGTTCAAAGTCCAAGACGAGACTGCCGGAATGAGCGCGGCGGAAAAAGCGGCATACTACAAACAGGGGACGGAGGCTTTGTTTACCAGCTTGGGATTGCCCCCTCCGAAATACGCCAGCCCAGGTGATAGACCATGAAGAAGACGCTTGACGATTACATGAACGATCCAGACATTATCAATGTGCCAATGCCTTGGCGGGAAATATATGCGGCTCGCCTGAAAATCCATGACGAGACCAAAGATATGACGGCAGAGGAACGGGCGGCATACTACAACGCCGGCACTGCCCGGTTTTTTGGAAAAGATGCCGCCGCATTGCCCGGCAGCCGTGCAGGAGAATAGCGACAAACGCATGAACGGCATGAACCTCGGAAGTATCTCACACAAAGGCACAAAGTTCAGCTTAGAAAGTGCTGCTTCATCCCTACGTTATCCCCTATTATGCTCTATTGTGAGGCAAAAGGAAGGCTCAGGCCTTAACCTCCCTTAGTGCCTTAGTGCCTTGGTGCCTTTGTGCCTTCGTGTGATTAAAATGAGAGTAAATTCCGAGGCTCGAGCATTCATGCGTTTGTCGTGCCGCTGGGGAAACTCGGCGCGCCCCCGGAAAGGGGAAAATCGAAAATTTGCCCTTGCAGACAGTAGCATAAAAAATCGATTTGTGGTAGAATAATCGCATGAATGCTGAAGAACTCCGCAAGAAATATATTGACTTTTTCGTTTCAAAAGGGCACGCCCACATACACGGGAAATCTCTGCTGCCGGAAAACGACCCCACAGTGCTTTTTACCACCGCCGGAATGCACCCGCTCGTTCCCTACCTGCTGGGCGAAGACCACCCCGCCGGGAACAGACTCGTAAACTACCAAAAGTGCATCCGCACAGGGGACATCGAAAGCGTCGGCGACACAAGCCACCTCACATTTTTTGAAATGCTGGGCAACTGGTCGCTGGGCGACTACTTCAAAGAAGGCGCAATCGAAATGAGCTTCGAGTTCCTGACATCGCCCAAATGGCTCGGAATCCCCATAGAAAAACTCGCAGTAACAGTGTTTGAAGGCGAAGAAGGCGTACCCCGGGACGACGAATCCGTCGCCGTTTGGAAAAAACTCGGCATACCCGAAAACCGCATCGCCTACCTGCCCCGCGAGGACAACTGGTGGGGCCCCGCCGGCACCACAGGCCCCTGCGGCCCAGATTCCGAAATGTTCTATTATATAGGCGACGCCCCGTGCAGCCACGACTGCAAACCAAGCTGTGCCTGCGGCAAATGGCTGGAAATCTGGAACGACGTATTCATGCAGTACAACAAAAAAGCCGACGGCTCCTACGAACCCTTGGCGCGAAAATGCGTGGATACCGGCATGGGCATAGAACGCACAGTCGCAATCCTGAACGGAAAAACCAGCGTTTACGACATAGAAATCTTCACCCCGATAATCAAAGCCATAGGGCAGGCCGCCGGCGGCTACACCTACGGCAGTGATGAAGAAAAAGACCGATCCGTGCGAATAATCGCCGACCACGTCCGCGCCGCAACCTTCGTGTTGGGCGACCCACGGGCAGTCAGCCCCTCCAACGCCGGCGCCGGCTACGTCTTGCGCCGCCTAATCCGCCGGGCAGTGCGCCACGGCCGCAAACTCATCCATGCGGAAACCCCCGACGCAAAACTCGCCGCCTTTCTTTCCCCAATCGCAAGCGTCGTCATCGACCTCTTCAAAGGCGCATACCCCGAATTGGAAGAAAACAGAGCGTCAATCGCCGGCGAGCTAGACCGGGAAGAAAACAAGTTCATCGAAACCCTGCAAAAAGGCGAGCACGAGTTTGAAAAACTCCTGCCCAACCTCTTGAAAGACCCCCGGAAAGTCATGCCCGGCCGCTTGGCCTTCAAACTTTACGACACCTACGGCTTCCCAATCGAGCTAACCGAGGAACTGGCAAAAGAGCAGGGACTGTCCATAAACCGGGAAGAGTTTGACGAAGCCTTCAAGAAACACCAAGAACTTTCCCGCGCCCAAAGCGAGCAGGTCTTCAAAGGCGGCCTTGGCGACCAGGGCGAAATGGCGGTAAGATACCACACCGCCACGCACCTGATGCACAAAGCCCTCAAAATCGTCTTGGGGGAACACGTCGCGCAAAAAGGCTCCAACATAACGGCCGACCGGATGCGCTTTGACTTTTCGCACCACTCACCCATGACCGAAACCGAAATAAAAAGCGTGCAGGACATCGTCAACGAGCAAATCCAAAAGAACCAGCCGGTATCAATGGAGCTAATGACCAAGGAAGAAGCCGAAAAGTCCGGCGCAACCGCCCTTTTTGGCGAAAAGTACGAGGAACAGGTCAAAGTCTACAGAATAGGCACGGAAGAGGCCTCCTTTTCAAGGGAAGTTTGCGGCGGCCCCCATGTTGACAGCACCGGAACCTTGGGCAACTTCAAGATACAGAAGGAGCAGTCATCATCTGCCGGGGTCAGACGCATCCGGGCGGTTTTGGAGTAGAGGCGAGCTTCGACATTTTTTGGGTAAGTGTATTTTTCCTGTTGCTTTTCGCCCGTTTGTTTGTTATACTATGGAAGGTGCAGTTCTATTGTAGCTGTATTTTAACGATTGTGTTGAAAAACGCACGATAAAATGCTATACTTTTTATAGGGATGTATTATGAAAAAAACAGTTTTATTGGTTGCATTAGGATTTTTCGCCGTATTTGCCGCGTTTGCCCAAGCCGGGTTACAGCCAGCGGCAACCGTCAATCTTACCAGAACCGAGCCGATAACGGTAAACCAGCTTCGCCAAGAAGTTGAGCGGATGGAAAGAAGCGCCGGCGGCCGGACGATGACTCAGCAAGATGTCATGCAGGTACTGGACATAATGATAAACGAGCGACTTGCGCTTCAAGCCGCCGAGCGTGACCGGATCACCGTTACCGATAACGAGGTGAACCAGCACATTCAGGAGCTTAGGGCGAGCATGGCTCAAGGCATTGGCCGCCAGCCCAGCGATGCCGAGTTCGCCCAGGCGATTCGTGCGGAAACGGGAATGGAATTGCCGGCGTTCAGGGAGCAACTTAGAAGGCAGATGACCGTCCAGCGTTATCTTATGACGAGCAAAGAGTCCGTTTTCCGGTCGATTCAGATTCCGACCGAGCAGGACATTCGCTCCACCTTCGATCTTGCAAGGGCGCAATTTGTCCGCCCGGACACCGTGCGCTTTTCCATGATTCAGGTTCCTTTCGGCCCCGATGCCGCCTCCAGAGCCAGGGCGAGAACCCAGGCGGACAACTTGGCCAACGAGATTGGCGGGGTGCCTGCCCGGTTTAACGAAGTGGTTACCCGCTCGCAGGCCCCGAACTCCGGCATTATGGCCGGAGATGCCGGGTTTCTGCCCCGAACAATGGACGCTAGGGCAATGGTCGGGCAAAACCTGCTCGACACGGCCTTCAGCCTGCGCAACGGCGAGGTTTCCGGCGTAATCGAAGGCACGGTTGGTTTCCAGATAATTCTGGTTACCGAAACCTATGCCATGCAAAACCTTGATTTGGGCGACATTGCCTTTCTTGGAACCAACGTAACCGTGCGGGATCAGATCGGCAACACGCTTTTGCAGCAAAGACAGCAGGAAGCTATGGCAAGAGCCTCGCAAGAGCTTGTTACCGAACTTCGTGCCGGAAGGCCTTTTAGGATTTTTGAAGAAAACGTAAGGGCTTTAAGATAAGCCCCCGGAGAATTGCTGGTTGCGGCACGCCGCAATCAGCGTTTTCTTTTTTGCGCGTGGCGCAATTGAAAAGCGAGTGTTCATCATGGCGTCCCGCAGAAAAGGGCGTATTCTGGCATTTCAAGCCTTGTATAGCTGGGAAGCCTGCCGCCCGTTAATAAGTGATCTGGTCTCTTTTTCATGGAGAAGTAGTGAAAAAGTCGCACTGGATGAATCTATTGCCAATTTTTCCCGGCTCTTAATTACAGGCGCAATAGAAAACATCGAGGACATAGACGCCATGATAAAACAGCATCTTGAAAATTGGGATATTTCAAGACTTGGGCGTGTGGAACTTGCCATTATCCGGATGTCGGTTTATTCGCTTATGTATCAAAAGGAAACCCCGCCGTCAATAGTGATTGACGAGGCGATTGGCATTGCAAAAGAGTTCGGCACGGACAACTCTTTTAAGTTTGTCAACGGGGTTTTGGACAGCATACGCCGCAGTATACAGGCGGAAAAAAGAGAAATATGCCTTGAAAAAACCGAATGATAAAACCAGCGAAAAACCCCGAAAAGTATCCCTGCGCAAAGTATGCTTTGCCGGCTTGGCACTGCTGATTTTGTCCTGCGGCATTTTTTTGGCGGCGCATTACATGGGAAGCAGGTCGGAAAACCTCCAGCTTCACGCGGCGGGTTTTAACAACCTGCTTAATGTTTACGATATGAGCCTTGGGGCGATCGAAGAGGCCGGGGGGGTGCCGGACTTTGTGCTTCTTAACCTACAGCTTGACCGGCTGGAGCTTGAAGCCGAAAGCGCGGAAAATTGGCTTTCCGTTCTAAAACGCCGAAGAAACCTTGCCGCGCTTGACCCCGCATATAACGCGGCCTTTATGCAGTCCGCGTTCCGGGCGGCGCAGGTTTTCCCTTGGTCTGCCCCCGTTGCGGCAGTCGCGGCTTCCGCCGTTATTCAGAATTACGCCGAAACTCCCCTTGCTGTCCGGCAGCAGTCGCATGATTTTCAGCGGTTAAACGCCATAATCCCGGCCTTTACAAACCCGCTTTTCGACCCTCTTCGTATTTCTTTGCACGTTCTAATGGGCGACTTTGAAAACATGGAAGAAGCCTTTGCGCTTTCTTTGCCCGGTTTTTCTGACATTGGCGCAATTGCCCCCTCTCCCCAAGATGAGCCGGCGGCACTTGAAGCGTTGGCCATAAACCTGATTGTTTTGGAAATTTTGAATAACAGGGGGCGGGAGAACATTGGCGCGGCTGGCGGCATAATCCAAAATATGCTGGACTTGTCGCCTTCGATAAACTTTATCACCTTTGCGGCAGAGTATCACTACGATTTTGGCGACGCTTTGTTTTCGGCGGAGCTTTTTTCAAGAGTTCCCGGCCTCTGGGCGCAGAGCCGCCAAGCGGATGCCTTGTGGCTGGGCGGCCAGACGGAAAGCGCCCGGGCCTTGTGGATGGCTATGGATGAGGCTTTGCCGAATGACGAGCGTGTTCTCTACAACCTTGCCGCCACTGCCGGCACGGAAGGCGAGGCTGTCGCTTTTTTGGAAAGGCTCACGGCTCTTAACTTGGGGACTGACGGCGCGGTTAGCGGCGCGTCGGATTCTTTGCAGCAAACTTTGGCGTATGCCTTTATCCGCTACAGCCGAATGCTGGATGCGCCCCGGGCGATAGCGGTGCTTCAATCCGCTCCGCAGGTTGGCGGTTTTGGGGAAACTGAACGTCCCTTGATCGACCTTGAGGTTCGCCGGCGGCTTGCCGAAAGCGAGGAGCTTGGCCGGCAAATGGCGGAAACATGGATGCTTTTGGAACGCCACGGCGCAAACGAGGAAATATATCAATGGGCGGCATGGTTCTTTGATTTCCAGCAAAACCGGGTGGAAATGGATATGCTTTTTTGGCACATTGAACGCCAGGGGCTTTACGGCGATTGGGCGCTTTTTCATCAGGCTGGCGCGTTGATGCAAACCGGGGATTTAGACTCTGCAATGGGGCTTCTGCGCGGTCTCGCCGGGCAGGATGCCGGCTGGTATGTTTTTGCCAACATCGGCCGCATTTTAGAGGCCACGGATGATTTTAACGGGGCTTTGGCTTATTACGGCATTGCTTTTGCAAGGGCGGGCAGTCCGCAAGTTGCCTCGCGTTTACAGCAGCAAAAAGCCCGTTGTTTCATTAGAATTGGCTTGGCGGATCAAGCCCGGGAAGCGTTGGAGTACGCCATCGTTCTTGACCCGCAAAACAATTCCGCCCGTTTTGAGCTTGGCCAGTT
>JGI24700J35501_10930914_pt1 | contig 42029 bp, 49 predicted proteins | sample TergutTh196P1_FD_35501 | JGI IMG/M metagenome (IMG submission 35501)
ATACGGTGATATATTGGGTTATATACACATAGAACGCCTTAATCGTACCGTCACTATCGTTGGCGGAGCCACAATGGCAGCTATGGATATAGGAGCTGGGCATTTTAGTTTTACTGGGTTAAATTACGGTAATGTTGGGCTGATAGGCCATAACCGAGGGCGTACAAATGGCTTTTTTTCATTTGTCAGATTGTTGCAGGACGGGGATATTATAAGCAAAACCGTGGGCAATACACACCGCCGCTTTGTGGTTTCTTATGTCAGCACAATACACGAAACAGACTTTAGCCCACTAAACCAGTTCGGCGACAACAGACTTACTCTAATAACATGCGTAGAATACGTAAGACACCAAAGACGAGTTGCCGTTGCTTTGGAAATGTAAAAAATCGGTAGGACAAAAACATGAACACACGGAATTTTCAAAGTAATTTAGACGAAGAAAATTTTGAGTTGTAAATGTGAATACCTTATGGTAGGATTTAAGAGGGAGTAAGTGTGAAAAATAAAAAAAACAGAGTTTTTGATGAGGAATATCTGCTAAACTGCAGCGATAGAGAAGCTGAAGAAAATTTTCTTTTGGATTTTGTAGAACAAACTATAATCGTTCAACTTCATATATTGAACGAGCATATTTTAGACCAATTAAAACAACCTATGGTCTTGGATAGCGAAAACGATGAAATGAGCAAAGAGCTGTTTTTGGTTTTTAAAATGCAGATTAATGCAATGCTGGAGTGTTTGGTAAATTCACGCCTTATTACAGATGATTTCTTAGAAAAATCAAAATTGTATTTAAGTGAAAGCCTAAAATTAAATAATATTCCTTATTCGTATGAAGTTTTATATAAAATAAGTTTTGATATTGGATATATGCTATCTGTTTTTATTAGATATGCCATAGGCTCAAATCCCTGGCCAAAAAATTCCCATATGGAGGACTTTTTTTATATAAAGGGTGAAGAACTGATGAGGAGATACGATGCCAAATATAGCCAAAGGTAACGACGGAATAATCTATTATGCAGATGATTTTAAAAGCAAATATCCAGGAAAATTCTTTTGTGCAAACGAAGAGTATAGAATAGTGTTGTTAGAATTTAAAAATTGCAATTGGACTCCAGACAAGATGGATGGATATTTTAAAATATGGTGCTATTTTCCTTATGAAAATAACAAACCCAAGCCTAAAATGTTTTCGCTAAAATTTAAAAGCCATACGATATTTATAGAAATAATGAAGTATTTTTGCGAAAGGTTAAGTGCTATGAAAAATCGAGGCGAAAAAACTTTTCTCGTTGTAGCTGGAGAATGGAACAGAAACAGCTGTTTAATAAAAAGCAAAAAACAGATACACATTGTTAATCCAAGAAATGTTTAATTGCAAAAAAATAAACACAAAAAAGCAAATGTTTATGGCGTTTGCTTTTTTTAATTGAACTTTTGTGAGATGCAGAAGGTAATGAATTAGAGGAGGGTGAGCAAAAATCAGTAAAAAAACCAGCGACATTGCACCAAAAAAAAGACAAAACGATAGCATTTCAAGCTACGGTCTAAAAGGAGAAACGGCTAGTAAAATTACTACAGTAAATAAGCTATATCATTACTGTCTTAACCATTCTGACGAAAGCATGTTGCCCACGGGTGAGAGAATATGGACAATATTCCAACACGAGCGAAATTCACATATTAAGAAAGAAAGAAATAGAGTTAGAATTGTGCAGTTGAATTACAGCAACTGTAATCTTAGGATTAAAGATGGCTATGTAGGTATTTGGGGATATTATCCTTACCCTGAAAGCAATAAGCCTCCTGCACTTCTTAATTGTGAAATTCAAATGCCGGTGGAACTAATGGATAAGGTATTTAAACCTATTTGTATAAAGCTAGACAATTTGCAAAAGAGATATGGCAATGTTCCTATTGCTGTTTTTGGCAAGTGGCACAGTAGAAGCAAGTGTATCATCACAAACCGAAAACAAATATCGATCTTAAAGCCCTATTAAGGGCTTTTTTCTATTGGAGGATGTTCTAATATGGTTAAAACAATAAAATTGCCTTTATATGGCGAAAAACCTTGGTGCGACATATATTATGAAGCCGAAGAAGAGTGGGACTATCCTTTATCTCATAAAGAGCAAGCCTTATTTCCGTTGATAGACACTATATTTTCAGGTTTTGAAAATGGGTTGGATAGTAAATTAGGCGAAATTAGCGGCGACGCAGGAGTGAAGCTATTAACAGGGATTTTAGCAAGTAAAATAAAATTTTTGATGGATAATGGACTTTTAACGGATGTTTTCTATGAAAAACATAAATTCTTGATCTGTGAAGAATATGGGCTTGACTTAAATCAACCCCTTAATTTGCAAGCCGTAAAAGCACTATCTTATGATTTCAAGAACTTAATTGACACCTACTTGTACAATATGGGCATAGATAGATTTTCTGATAACGAGTAGATGTAAATATAGTTATAAAGCCGGAATTACTCCTTTACACTATATAAAGGTATAATTCCGAAAAAATTTTTCAGGCGGTTATATAAATAATGACCAGTTGAAAATATATTTTAGGAGGATTTTATTATGAGAACATTAAAAACTAGAAATATCGTTAAAAAAGTAAGTATTGCAATGCTTCTACCGGCTTTTTTGCTTATTATGCCTATAGCGGTGTATGCAAGTTCGCCGCCACCGGCAAGGGCACAAACAGCCCCCGAGCAACAGTTATGGAATTGGAGCTTTGAATTTCAGAGCGGGATGGATTTCCAAACTGACTTAGGAAGACCTACCGGTTGGAATGGGCAGGTGCAACCCAACCCGTTTACGGCTAATGTAAGAAGAGACGCAAACATATCACTGCAAGCACCGCCGGCACGTGGCGGTAGCACAATACAAACACAGCAAGTGGCAGATTTTAGATTCAGGAACCAACAAAACAGCTTGCAACAGTCGGGTTTTTGGAATCCCGTGCAAAATTATAATCCCCACGCACTGCCAAACTTCGATTTGGGACAGCAAGGTGTAAATGCACCCATCCAAGCAACGCCACAACTAACAAACACAGCACCACAAGCTCATCCATTCCAAAATACCCCCGGCGGCGGTGGATTTTTACCATCCACTTCTATATAACTAAAAATAATTGAAAATTCCAAAAAAAAGTAAAAAACTTAAAAAATAGCTATAGATTTTTATATGCAAATACCTTATAATATTAACGATAAAGGAAAAGAGGAAATTATGCCACAACCCACGAAAAACAGAAGTACATCATTTGACGTTAAACCGCTAGGCAAAAGAGTTACCATTCTATTTAATAGAGTGAATGAGAATATATCTCTTTTTGACAACATAGAAGCAAAAGAAGAAAACAAGTTTAGAGATTATTTCTACTGGCATTTTACAGAGAGTGGGGAAATTTTAAAACGTTTACTGTGTTATGAGGATATGCTAATGGAAGAAATGCCACCGGTTGTGAGAGCGAACAGTACAATATACTATTTCGCCTTTCAAGATGACGGCTTTTTTTCTACTAACCTTATTTGCCTTTTAGAAGATATTTTGTGGACAACTTCAGATAGAAGTCATCCACTGTATTACTATGGGTGGACAGATTTATTGCAAGTGCTAGAGCATATGCTGAACTTAAAGAAAGGCGACTATCATGAGGGGAATTATTTTATTTTGGAAGAAACGATTTCACAACTTGAGGAAAGAGCAAAGGAGCAAGGATTGTTGCGTTAAACAAGTTAATTGGAGAGCAAAGCAGTTGCTCATAAAAGACCCTTTTAAAAAAGGCTTGATATATGAGGAAAAGCTAGACAATGAGGTTTGCCGCATATATTTCACGCCCTTAATTTCGCCTTTAGGGATGATATATAAACTAACAATGTTGGTTCCAATAGGTTCTAATGATGAAGCTGTTAAGGCACAGTTGATAGGTAAATTTCCACTAGATGAAAATGAAGAAAAAATTGCATTTTTAGAGAAAATAGATGCCGACCCATATTTTCAAGGAAAAGGATACGGAACACTTTTGCTAAGCGTATACCTTAAACATATGGAAAACATGGGCATAGAAAAGATATTATCCACAAAAGCTAGGTATGATGAAAGGTTGGTTAGGTTCTATAAAAAATTTGGCTTTGATATTGATTACCGAAAGTTAACTTTGTACATTTCCAAAAATAAATAGGAGGGAAATTATGTACCGCGGAATAAATAAAGTAGATATAGAAGAAAACGCTGAAAACAAGTACCCATCAAAGAAACAGAAAGCAAGTCCTATACGTTTGGAACTTCTCGTTTCTACAGAAACGGATAGGCAGATAGTTGAGCTGGCACAGGCTACATCGGTAGAAAAAACTGCGGTTGTGCGTATGCTCATGTGGTTTGCTATAAGACTAGCCACAAAAGAGGAGCTTGTTGCTTTTGCGGCCCAAAAAGGATACTTAGAAAACACGCAAGGCAAAAACAAAAACAACAAAAAACTAACAAGCCCTACCAGTACCCGCATTACAGCTGAAATGGATGCCCATATAAAAGAGTTGATAGAGCTGATGGATATGAAAAAGAAGATCCAATCAAACGCTATAAGAACCCTTTTAGAATGGGCGTTAGAAAATCTGGGCAATTATACTCTTGCAGATTTGCTTGGATAATTTTTTGGAAAAGAGAGGTGCTATTAACGAAATGATAAGATACAAACAAGGCGACATATTTACATCGAACTGCGAAGCAATAGTAAATCCTGTTAATACCCACGGAAGGATGGGTGCCGGGCTTGCCGCTGCTTTTAGAAAGAATTTTCCGGATAATAATAAATTTTACAAAACCGCTTGTAAACTTGGGCAAGTAAAGATAGGCTCCATGTTCGTTTGGGAGAAATCAAAAAAATCAAAAGGCTACAATTTACCGCAATATATTATAAACTTTCCTACAAAAGACGATTCCTCCAAGCCTAGCGAATATGACTATATAAAGAAAGGGCTAGAAGATTTAAGCTCTTACATAGCCTACAAAAAAATTAACTCCATTGCTATACCGGCTCTTGGTTGTGGTTTAGGTGGCCTTGATTGGAGTAAGGTAAAGCAAATGATAGAAGATTATTTATCTGCTACTACAACAGAGATTATGGTGTATGAGCCACATTAAATGCATTAAATATCAAAACATTCAGTTGGTTGTAATTTACGGCCGACTGAATGTTTTTTTAGTGAAATAATTATAAAAATTTGGAGGATTATCACATGCTTATACCTGTTCATGTGTTTGAGCTTGTCCAGTTTGGGATTCTCATCTTGTTTATGTTAGCTAACTTAGCGTTATGTATTCTTATTTTGCTTAACTACTTTTTGGGGATAGGAGATGAAGAATATGAGATACTGGGCCGCTACTGGGTTCGCCCTATACCTACTATGGCATGGTTTGGTGTTTTGTACACTCTTTTAGATATACTTATAGGGCGTGTTCCCACTAGCAAAAAAGCATTAAATGTGTTACAATAGTTCTTATGAAGATAAACCAAGAACAATACGATAAAATAAAGCACGTTTTACCGGTTCAACACGGTAATGTAAGTATAAATAATATCGATTTCATAAATGCACTGCTATATATTTGCGAGAACGGATGCAAGTGGAGAAGGCTTCCGTCAGAATTTGGTAAATGGCATCCCATTTATAAAAGATTCAGATATTTGGTAAAAGAAGGGTATATAGAAAAGCTTTTTTATGAGCTTTTTGATCAAGAATTATTTAGTGGGAGTACCTACCCTTTATTTTTGGATTCCACTACCGTAAAAGTACACCCGGATACTTGTGGTGCTTTAAAAAAAATGAGAACAAGCCATAGGCAAGTCTAGTGGTGGACTAACAACAAAAATTCATATGGTTTCAGCAAGCGATAAAATATCAGTGAACTTCATTTTAAGCAAAGGAAATGCTCATGATGCCCCACAGGGAAGATTGCTTATGGAAACCCTTGGCAAACAAAAAGCTACAAAACCTCTTGTTATGGATAGAGCATATGAAGATGATTATACTCGTTATATAGCACAGACATTAAAGTTCGAGCCTGTTGTACCACCTAAGAAAAACCGCAAAAACCCCTGGGAATATGATAAAACGCTTTATAAACGCCGCAATGAAATAGAGAGACTATTCCGCAATCTAAAGGGATTTAGGCGCATATTTACTAGATTTGAAAAACTAGATGAAATGTTTGTTGGATTCATACAACTTGCTCTTATTTGCATGCGTATTCAGTAGTGGGAACACGCCCTAAATTTTTATAATGAACTTGCATTTACTTGCATTTCGCAAAAAAATATCGAAGTGTGGCTTTATTTGCTTGTGCACTTTTTTATGTCTCATTTATTTTTTTCTAAAATCGAAATTTTTGTTTGACGAGAGTCTAACAAAGCTCGGGAAACCCAGTGAAACTAAATTTCCGTGTCTTTGGACGCAAAAAAATATTATGTTTGCACACAACTATCTTTTCTGGTATACTTTCATTATGTATTTGAAATAAAGATTGTTTACATTGGGGAGTGATTATTATAATAGACACAAACAAGCAAAAAGAAGAAATGAGTATTGCATACCTTAATGCTATATGCGCTTTTGAAGGCATTTCTTTGACACGCAATCCACACGATAGTGATGGTATAGACTGCACTTTATCTAAAGAATTTCTTTTAGATAAAAACATGAAATTTTTAGCAAAGATTGACGTGCAACTAAAATCTACATCAGAACAACACAAAGAATTTGAAATGCACTTTACTTACCCATTAAAGAAAAAAAACTATGATGATTTAAGACGCGAAGCTACCGTTAAATCATTTCTTTTTTTGTTTATACTTCCTAAAAAGAAAAATGAGTGGCTGCATCAAACAATTGACGAGCTTATTATAAAAGAATGTATGTTTCATTTAGATTTAATGGATTTTCCAAGTAGCGAAAACACAAGCCGTGTTACGATTGAAATACCAAAAAACAATATAGTTTCTCCCAAAAATTTAAATGGGATTCTTTATGAAAGGGTAAAGGAAGCACACTATGGTATATAGCGCTAATTTAAAACAACTTTCGGCTAAAATTGGGCATATAGAAATGGCTAAAATGTTGAAAGATCTTGGATGGACAGAGTTTCCTACAAGAAGAAATAATGTTAAAACATTCCAAACAGAGAATGATATAGGTTTTTTTCAAATAGATTTGCCATTTGATAAAGAGTTAGTAGACTATAGTAAGGCGATTTATAGAGCCGCTGAAACATTGGCACAAGCCTCTAATAGAAGTTTAGAACAGACTTTTTTGAACCTTTTAAATCCTGCCTCTGATATAATACATATACAGATTGATAATTTCGATACGTCAAGTGGGAGTATATTTTTAGAAGATGGTATAAAGTTATTTAATGACACAAAAAAAATGTTGATAGCCACGACAAAAGATATATTAAATCCCCAATTGCAACATAGTAAGAATAGCCCTAAAAAAGTATCGGATTTTGTGAATATGTGTAGATTTGGACAGACTGAAATAGGTAGTTACATAATTACCGTGGTTTGCCCCTTTGCTAAAGTTGAGAGCGATAATGCTGTTCAGTTGACTTTATTTGATGAAAAAGAAGAAATGACAAATTCTTTAACTCGAAAGGTAGTTAATAAACTTATATGCTCTATAGATAACGTTAAAAAAGCTATTAACAACGATTCTTTAGAAAATACCATCAATGAAAGTTTGGCTGCAGGAGATTGCATAAGTGTTAATTTTTTAGAAACATTAGCTGATATAACAGAACCAGCGGCAAATAACTCTTTTAAAATAACAGCTGATTACTCTCCGATAATAAAAGGTAATAGATTGGATAAACATTCCGTATCTATAAATCATGAGTATCACAACCCTATGAAAGCGTTTGTTCAAAAATATAGGACAGTACAAACGAATAAAAGTACCTATATAGGCAAAATAAAGTCTTTATCTGCTATGATTAATGTAGAAACTAGAAACGAAGGTAAAATAAAATTTGTTTTTGTGGATAACTTAGGGAAATTAAAAACAGCGACAACGGTGTTAAATAAAGAAGATTATAATATTGCAATACAAGCACATAAAGCTGGGAAAAATGTGAAAATAATCGGCACTTTAATCTCCAATCAAAATACCGTGGAATGTGAATATTTTGAAGTAATATATTAACAAGAATTTTCGACAACCGTCTATAAAGACGGTTTTTTTTATACCCAAAAAGGAGACCCCATGCCAAAAGCAAGAAGAGCAAAAGCAACCGTAACATACAACGGCAATGACATATCAGACGACATAATAAACTTTTCCTACACAGACAACTACGACAGAACGGACAGCATTTCCTTGACCCTGTCAGACCGTGATGAGATGTGGAAAGGTGCGTTGTTCCCCGAAACAGGCGCAACGATAAACTCAGCAATAGAAGTGTTTGACTGGAACGCTCCAGGGGACAATCGTTCTATTGAACTTGGTGAATTTGAGATAAGCAGAATTGGACACAACGGTACAGCCACAATAGATGCAACTGCTGTGCTTATTACAACCAACTCAAGAGGAGAACGAAAAAATAGAGCTTGGGTAGACATGCCGCTTTCTGCTATTGCAGGTGACATATCTGGTAACGCTGGGCTTGCTCTTGTTTACGATACAGCAGTTGACCCTTTTTATGACCAAATCGACCAAAACAGCAAATCTGACTTAAAGTTTTTAGAACAACTTTGTAAATCTGATGGGCTGTGCTTAAAAATCACCGATGGGCAGCTGATTGTGTATGAAGAGCAAAAATATGAACAACAAGCAGCCGTTGCCACAATAGTAAAAGGCGAGAGCTATGTTATTGGCTTCCCAAACTTTACACGCAACGCAAAGGAGATATACAAAGTCTGTGAAATATCGTACTACTGTCCAAAAACAGACCGATTGTATCAAGGCTATTTTGCTGTACCAAACGCACCTGATGTGGGACATGTGCTAAAATTGCGTGAAGACTATAACAGTGAAGGTGATGATATAAACCTAGATAGAAAAGCCAAAGCAAGAGCCATAGAAAAGAACAAATATGAATGGCTCTGCAATAGACCTCTTGCAAAATCAAAAGCAATCTGTTAAAATACCAGTATGAAATATGAAAATATAAAAAACTACAGCGAAGAAAAGTTTCGTAGAATAAGCGGCATGAAGAAGGCGACATTTGCCAAGGCGGTAGAAATTCTAGCCCAAAAGTATTCCGAAGAACATTCCAAAAATGTAAGAAAAAGTGGACGCAAGCCAAAGCAAATGATAGAAGATTATTTATCTGCTACTACAACAGAAATTATGGTGTATGAGCCGCATTAAACGCATTAAATATCAAAACATTCTGTTGGTTGTAATTTACGACCGACTGAATGTTTTTTTAGTGAAATAAATATAAAAATTTGGAGGATTATCATATGCTTATACCTGTTCATGTGTTTGAGCTTGTCCAGTTTGGGGTTCTCATCTTGTTTATGTTAGCTAACTTAGCATTATGTATTCTTATTTTGCTTAACTACTTTTTTGGGATAGGAGATGAAGAATATGAGATACTGGGACGCTACTGGGTTCGCCCTATACCTACTATGGCATGGTTTGGTGTTTTGTACACTCTTTTAGATATACTTATAATTGTAACAGAGCGAATGCAAAATTTTTTATAAAGGAGATTTTTTATGCAAGAACTATTAAATCAAGGGTTTGAAAGCAAAGATTTTTTGGATGTATTTTGCTTATTAATAGTGCAGACGGTTGAAAATGATATTGTTTTAAGACCTATAGGGGGCAACTTTGGATTGGGCATAAACGATGCCATAGAGGAAATGGATAGACTATATCCTAATTGCAAGATGAAAATATTAGAAGAAAATTGCTGTGCATTTCAAGATTATTTTTTTGGTAATGGAATATCTTTCGAGCGCATGTTATAATTATTTGAAAGACCACTAGCCGCAATCCCACTAGCTTTAGTTGGTGGGAGAGTTCACAAAGCATTAGGGGGAGATTATTATGCCATACGAACAAAAAATAATAAAAGTAAAAGATATTGCAGAATATCCAACTGAATTAGGCAATAGGTGTAAATTGCTAAAATTAAATGGATTACATCCATATCAAAACACAGAAGAAGAAATAATGCACGCTTTAGAAACTCTTGCTAAAGACCCAAAAAACCTAGAAATTTGCAAAGGTTCTTCACATTGCGGAGCGTTTTGGCAGTTTTTTGAAAAAGGGGGGACTCCATTTTTTGAAAAAGATAAAATTTATATAGGCGAATACAACGGCAAGTATTGGGTATCCGAAGGTAAACATCGCTCTTGTATGGCTATGAGGACTGGTGTAGAAAGTATAACAGCAGAAGTATATAAACAAAGTTCTCGAAATTTTTTGCTTCCGCCTGTAGGCAATTACGGAGTATATAAATTCCAATTTTCTTATAAACAACCAAATATCATAAAAGGCTCTGCTCCTGTCTTGTGGGTACGATTACCAAATTACGACGGTATGACAGAAATAAACGATACGCCAACTGTATTTGACTCATCTTTTGACACAAAAGGAAAAATTAAAGAAATTATGGAAGGTGTTTTTTATAAAACATCAGTATTTAGAAAAAGATTTATTTTTAATCCATTTAAACTCGAGGTTACGGTTAGTGTAGAAATAACAATACAAAAAAACCACCCTAAAACCAAAATATGGCTCTTAAAAAGTAATCTTTCCAGCAAACAAGAAGTGTTAAGCGATATGAAAACCTTATATAGACATGGGTGTTTTAGAGAACATCATCAAGACATAAGCATAAATTTAAAACGAAAACGAAGATAACAATCTTTTTGGGATAGGAGAGAAGAATATGAGATACTGGGCCGCTACTGGGTTCGCCCTATACCTATTATGGCATGGTTTGGTGTTTTGTACACTCTTTTAGATATTATAATTGTAACAGAGCGAATGCAAAATTTTTTATAAAGGAGATTTTTTATGCAAGAACTATTAGCTTATGAGTGGTTCATTGTTTTGCTGTGTATTATTTTTGCTGGATACGGTGCAATGATATGTGCTGTTTTTATGACGTGTAGGGAAATAAGAAAGAAAAATGGCGAATTAAAGAAGAAAAATAGCAAATTAAAGGAAAAAATGGCAGAAAATAAAGCTGTAATGCTCTCAATGGCAGATAGTTGGGAGCATTTAGCTCAAGAAAACAAGCGCAGTTTTTCAGAGGAAGCTAAAAATCATACAATAGAAGCCATTTTTGAGTATTTTTCTGATATTGATAATAATCAAAATAACGCAAAAACTACTGAAACAGGAGGAGTATAAATGTCATTTCTTCTTTTAGGGATAGCTGTTATTAGCTTTGTTTTCAGCATAGTCTTATTTTTGGTATGTATAAACAAAAAAAGAGATCTGACTGCTACAATCAGGGAACAGGAAGATACAATCAAAGAACAGGAAGAAATGATTACAAAATATAAACGCTCGTTGGATGAGTACGATACATTTCTTTACTCTATTAAAGGGCTGTCGAAAAATAACCGATTTGGAAGAAACCTTTATGAAAAACAAGCTCACTATGATGAGGAAAACTACAATGGCAGTAAGTACAGAAATGTTTACATAATTTTAAGAATAGACGAACACGAAGGTTTTGGTTTTTATATGTTTGATTTAAAATTGCGAAGAGAAGTCTGTAGATTAAAGTGCGATATTATAAACAAACCTTCTGTTTATACTAAAAGATATGTTTTGGAAGCTGCATACCCCGATGATGATGTGATGGACGCACACACTTTAACGGGCAAAATGGTTTTTGAGAAAACGGTAAACGACATTAAGAAAATAAACCTACACGAGTTAAGCACTGATAAAGACGCTAGGAGAAAGGGGCTTGCTACTATTCTTTTAAAACATCTTGTTAGGTTCTGCAAACTGCACGGATATAGGTCTATCTATGGTAAGTTAGACCTAGGAACCGATATAGGCATAGAAAATCTTAGAAAGTTTTATGAAAAGTTATGCTTTGAAACAAACGATACAATGTTTGAGTTAATGCTTGATAAATTCGACATTAAAAAACTTGAATGATCCGTTTTGGGTATTTGACAAATCTCAACAAAAGTGTATAATAAAAATAGGAGTTGATGGAATGGTGAAAACGCTAACAGACGAACAATTAGCCAAAAAGCGTGCTAATTTTGTTATAACCCACGATAAAATAACCGAACAAATTTTGAGTGGCAAAAATGGCAAGAAGATTTTCAAAGGACTTGCCAACGCCGCTCGAAAAGCCTGCAATATGAAAGAATTCAATAAAGTGATTGAAATGGTTGTACAAAAAGTAGCCGAGCCGATAGCGTTTGACGGCAAAAGAATGGCAAGCGATGCAGATGGTAAGGGTGTTGAAGTTCCCGAAGTGCAAGCAACCGCTGTTACAAAGAATCTTTTGACCGAGATTATCACGCAAATTGGCTTGGAAGTGCAACGGCGACCGCAACAAGCCTTTGCAGAACGGATAGTGCTTAGTTTTGCTGAACAAACTAAAATAGGTTTTATGTCCGGTGAAGAGTACGGCGAATCCCCTAACGTGAACGAAATTGCAATATCGGGTTTCAAATTAAGTGACATAATCAGTGAAGACAGCAAGGAATTTTTTTATCAAGTTACTTTCGCTACAGAACAAAACGGCGTTTTAAAAAGATTGCTCGAAGATAAATACAACATTTTTATAATTGAGTTACCAAAACTTCCGAGAAATATTGACAAAGTGTCTGAAAATCAAAGAGAATTGTGGGAAATTTGCAAGGTGTTAAAAACACGTTACAAAGATTTGGAAAGGATGACCAAAATGACTACATTAACTAGCCCAACCGCAAAATTAATGGTATCGGAGTTCAAAAAAACGATGGAAACACAGCAAACGTTACGTGCCATCGTAAATTGGGACGATGAAATAGCACGAATAAAACGCCAACAAGAACGTGAACAAGCCGAAAAATTTGCAGAGGGCGTAAAAAAGGCAACTGAGAAGTATGTCCCTCAAATAAAAACGTTAGAGCAAGAGCTGCAAAAGGAACAACAGGCAAGGCAAAAGGAACAACAGGCAAGGCAAAAGGAACAACAGGCAAGGCAAAAGGAACAACAGGCAAGTAGCAAACTAATAGCACAAATGCAACAACAAATGCTTGACGCGGGCTTAATGCCAATAACCATGCAATCAAAAGAAACTGCACCCCAAATAACAACCTTTGTACCCAACAAAAAAACAAACACCGACCCTAAGAAAGTCAAAAATAAAAATCGAAATGCCGAACGATAAGCCAACAAAAAGCCCACACGTTAAAAAGTTGGCATACGGATTGCTTTTTGATGCAATAAACTACAATTGAGTGATTGATTAAAAACGTTTCTTTGATAGGAGCGTTTTTTTTTGATAAGAAAAGAATCTAAAAACAATAGGAGATAAGAATGATAGACAATCTCACTACAATAGATGTTGATAAAATATCCGAATACTCAACTGATTTGGGTAATAGGTGCCACCTTATGAAAGTTAATGGCTTAAGTCCGTACACAAACACTGAAGAAGAGTTAATGGATTTTTTGGTTCAATCCGCTAAAATACCGTCAAATTTTGATATTTGCAAATCTTCGAGATGTGGTGATTTTTGGAGAGAGTATGAAAAAGGTGTAACACCATTTTTGGAAAAAGAATTAATAACCATGAATGAATATAACGGTTTTTATAAGGTGTCAGAAGGAAAACACCGCACATGCATGGCGATAAGGGGCGGTGTCAAGACAATGCAAGCTAGAGTCTATGAACATAACGATAACGAGAATCTTATAGCTTCTGTTGGTTCTTGCGGTTCTTTCCACTTTTCTATTTTTAAGATATTTGGCAGAATCGTAGGTTCGGCTCCTGTTTTATTTGTAGACTTTAATAGGTGCAAAAGTAAAAATAAAATGAAAATCTTTGATAGGAAATTTACCGTTATAGACGATAAGTTTGATACAAAAGGCAAATTCAAACATGTTTTAGACGGCTTAAAATATAAAGTTACCGTTAAAAAAAGATGGTTGGACTTGGTTAAGTCTATAGACGTAGAAATAATTATTGATGAAAACCATTTTAATACTAAGATATGGTTGCTAAAAAGTAATCTATCCCAAAAAATAGTCAACGCCCAAGACGCTAAAACTTTGTATCGATACGGTTATTTCCGTAAATATCATGAAAGAGCAAATTTTGAAGTTGGGAGGTAATAACATGGTTGTGTATATAATTGCAGGTTTTGCCCTTGCGGTTGCTTTGTTTGCGTTAGTCTTTTTAATTTGTATAATGCACACCAATTTAAAATTGGACAAAGAATATCGTAAGTTTGTAAGAGATTCATTTAAAGAAAGAAGGGATTTGTTGCAATCATCGGAATCTTCGCAGGCACAAGCAATCAAAAAGGTATAGGTGATATGAATTGTTTTTAACTATTGTTTTAGTTGTTCTAATCTCAATTATCGTATGTCTTACTATATCCTTGTATTTTTGTTGCGTAAAAAAGAAAATGTTAATAAATGAGATCATACTATTGGAACATCTTCACAAAGACGACGAAACTCTTATACGAGATTTAAAGACGACTGAATATAAATACAATACCGTGGTTGCAAACTTCGCTAAACTGAAAGCAGATAATATATACAATGACAACGCTTTTTATCTAAAAGAAAACGGTCTATTTATAATATTGCGGAGAGATATAGTTTATAAGAACCATGTTTCTGTAGACAGTGACCGCCATTCGTGGACTATATGCTCAGTAAATATAACAAAAAACAGTACCACAAGAAATGAAGTTTGTATAGCTCAAGTTAGCGTATATCCCTTGAGTAAGAAAATATTTGTGTATTCATTAGATACAAGCGAATTTTATGAGCGGGAGGGGCATGGTAGCCATGTTTTAGAATATCTGAAGAACTTTGCTGTAAGGCATAACTATTTTGATATACAAGGTGAATTGCCAAGCGAAACAAGAATAGGTATTAAAAATTTGGAACACTTTTATAGGAAAAATGGCTTTAATGTTAAAGGTAAAGTGTTTTTTTGGGAAAATGAAGAGTTTATTTAATATTTTGAGATAGGAGGTGAGGAAATGATGGCGTATATAGTTGTGGGTTTTATTCTTGTGTTAGTATTGTTTTCATTTGGCTTTTGTATTTTTTTCGATAAATAAAGTGTTAAAATATTTAAATGGCTCTAAAAAGATAGGAGATTTGTAATGAAATTAAAAGAGTACAAAGAAAAACTCTTGCTTGACGCTTTTAGTAAGCGATTAGAAATACCGCTCGATGGTATCGTTGCGTATGACCAAGCATGTTCTGAATGCCAAGAAGAACTTGTTTTTGCACTTAAAGTAGGAGATGAAACTGTTTCTCTTGGGCTTACTACTGTATTACAACTTTTAAAAGTAGCAGAATTGGAAGGATATGTGCCAAACATAGGCACAGAAAAACACTTTTGGGTAACATTATCTAACCGATACCCGCAAGCAAAACTAAGTGAGATAAAAATGGGGTGAGGGTGTGAAGTATTTTGTGGTAAAAGAAAAAAGCGAAGTGGGTTTTACTAAGCCTGTTGAGATAAATGAAATTAACTTTGAAAAGCTAACTAATTCTCATAGTCCGTATATTCAAAGAAACGGAGAAGAAAATAGATATTTCGCTTTTTGTCCGCATTGTAAAAACCCTGTACAAATAGTAGGTCTTTACAAAAAGCAAGAGCAAAAGCAGTTAGATACAGTAAGAAAGGCTTTTGGTAGGCATACAGAGAATAAGGCTTTGTTAGAACTCTACAAAAGTGCCGTTCCTTATAAAACTTGTCCCTATTTTGCACCTAGAAATTACGACATAAACGCAAGGCGTTCAAAAGATGATGAGCTTGATATTTTTATAAGAGCTGATTTTGTGAACCATTTCGACAAAATAGTCCATGTACTGAAAAACACAACCGGTATAAGATACGGCAATGGGTTGTTAATAAAAATGATAGACAGCTATTGTTACAGCGTCGGTTGGAATTACATAGGTGCTACCTTAGAAAATATTCCTTGGATTTTTGGTTATATGGCAAAAAATCAAAATTTATTTGGACAATATATCAAAAAAGACGGATTTTTACATAACGAGTTAAAAAAGGAAAAATACAACTCTATTTTTTCGGACGGAAAAGATTTCGTGAAATTTAATGGTTTTAAAAACAAAGGGGCTTTTTTGAAGCATTTTTATACACAACACAACAGTAGCCCCAAAAACGGTGTTCTATCTGAAAATATAACAATGGTGGTTCATATTGATTACAATAACGGAGATAGTAGCCGTATTTTGGAAAAAAAGTTAACTTTTGACCATGATTATTATCACAACATAAAGCATTATAATAATTGGGTGTGCGATGAAGAAAAACTAAAATTAGTAGCACACCTCAAGAAGATGTAAATAAAAGTGAAAACATGGACGTTGCTGCCGAAAATCTAAGAAGAAAGGAAAGTCAATGGATTCTAAAAAATTTAAAGAACCAAGAGAAACAAAATTGCCCGATTTGTCTGATATATTTTCAGAAGGTATTTTTGCCTTTGTTGTATTTCAAACAATCGAGGGAGAGTTTCATGTAAGGCCTATTGGCGGCGATTGGGGCAGTGGTATTGCAGACGCGGTTCACGAAATAAAAAATAATTACCCGGGTTGCAAAATAAAACTGTTTGAGCAAAGCTATACAGCTAATCGCAGATTTTTTGCTCCTGCCGGAATAGGTACAGACCGCTTACTTTATTAGGGAAGGGAACGAAAGAAATGGAAACTCGGCTAACTGCTGTAAATGTATCACAAATAGCGGAATACAATACTCAACTTGGTACACGCTGTGCTGTACTTGATTATTATGGGTTAAATGCCTATACTGATACCGAAGAAGCGTTAAAACATGCATTAGACGAGAGTGCCAATGACGCTCAAATGCTAGAAATTTGTAAAAACTTGTGTAGATGTAAGGCTTTTTGGCAATCATACCAAAAAGGCGTAACGCCCTTTTTAGACGAAGAACCGATAAGAATGCTACAGGAAAACGGAAAATATTGGGTGATTGAGGGTAAACACAGAACTTGTATGGCAAAACGCAGCGGAGTTAAAACCATGCAAGCCATTGTTTTTAAAAGTAATCAAGTTGGTCGTGAATTATTGCCTAGCTGTATACGTTATGGTAATTATGAATTTTCGTATACACACAACTTGTTGATAGGTAGTAAGCGTGGCACATATGCCTTTCTTTGGCTAAGGAAAAAATATTTTGAGGATGACGAGTTTAAAAAAGCACAAATGCTAACGTCAGCATTTAACACAAACGCTAAAGAAGTTGAATTAGCGGATGGGCTGCATTATTCCGTTTCGGTAATAAAAAAGCTATTTCACAGAACAGTTACCGTAACGGTTAAAATAAAACCGATCCATGAACATATAGGTATATGGCTTATGTCCGTGCCTGTTGACGAATTTCGGCAATCTAAGAAGATTAGCGAAACAAAAATTAAAACACACTACAGAAAAGGTTGCTGGCGTAAATATCATTTAGACGAATTTATAGAGTTTAGGTTATAAGTTAGTGTGCATGATAAAAGCCTTGACGGTTATGTTTCTACGAAGTAAAATACAACTTAAAGATATACCGAGTGGGTTTATAGGGAATTCGGCTTCACTGTTAAAGATGGCTTTATATCAAGAAAGTTAAGGTGATAAAGTGAGTAAAGTTGCTATAGGAACAGATAAAAAACTGCATTATAGTTGTGATGTTCATGATTTTTATACGGGTGAATACTTTTGCCCTAACCCTGCTTGTAACACCATGCTCATATTGAAAAACAAAGGTTCAGACACCAAAAGTAAATATAAAGTAGAACCCTACTTTTCTGCCTTACCTAATAAAAATCATGTTGATTATTGCGAGTATAAAAGCAGTTCTCAGTATAATTATAAAGAGTTGGAAGTTGTGGGTTTTGTTTTTGATGATTTTTTTAATATGCTACTCCAAAAAAACCTTACAGAATCAAAAAACAAAGCTGATGAATCTGCTAGTAAGGATTTTCCGTATCTTAAAAAAGAAAACAAAATAACAACACTTGCTAAACTTTTTAATTTCTTACTGTACAGCAAAGACAACGAAAGTTTGCCAACCGGTGAAAAAGTTTGGCAAATATTCCAACATGAAAGAAATCAAGAAATTTGGAACAACAAACGCAAAAGCAAAAGGATTATAAAATTGAATTTTTCTAACTTCACTTGGAAACCTATGCGTGATAATAGTGGCCTAGAGTATTTTAGCGCTTGGTGCTATTATCCATTTCCAACAAAAAGCAAACCTCCCGCATTAGGTGCTTATGAATTGAAATTTTTGGCTAGTGACTTTACTTTGTACAAATACTTTAGTGAGAAATTTAGACAATTGCATAAAACAAATGATAAAATTGTCCCTATCGCTGTTTTAGCGGAGTGGACCGGAACAAAATGTTGGATAAATAGTAAGAAGCAAATCTATATTTTCTCCAAGTGAAAAGAAATGAAAGGATTGATTTTTTATGGTTATAAATAAAATGCCTCAAAAAAATGAAATGACTTGGTATGATAAAATAATAAATTCTGATAACCGAAATAAATTAGAAGAGCATATAACTGTTGACGGTCAAACATTATTGCCGCTTATCGACAGTATGAATTGTTATGTTGAGGATTTGGTATCTTCGCCTGGTTTTGTGCAATATAATTCTCACACAAGTAGACAAATGTTTAAAAATATATTAGCAGCTCTTATAAAAGCGGTTATAGATTTAAAGATGATGACGGAAGAATATTATGATAAATATGTAGAATATTTAGATGAAAATAGCGGACTAAAGACGGACATAGATTTAAAACCAAAAACTTTGCATAATATGACTTTGGATTTCCAAAAGTTAATAAATTCGTACATAACACAACTAGGCAACCAACGAATTTAATTTTTAAAAGCGGGGATAGGAGGTCAAATGTTAAAAGAAAAACGTTACGAAAGGAAAATGCAAGAACTAGCCGAAATTAGAGATACTATCGGCAGCTTTATAGCAAAATCACTTGCACAACATACAGAACATAGTTTTGCTCTGCAACCAAAATCAAAAAAGGATTTAGACGACAGGAAAGCTATTTTTGTAAATCTACACCAGTTTATAGAAAATAGTTATAACCGTATGTATGCTGCGGGTATTTTTTTTTAATTATGTAGAAAATACTCATGATTGTAGCAAAAAAGAAAATCTTTTATATTCCAAAAGAGAAGATTTTGCATTGGCATACAGAGAGCTATATAGACTTTTGCACGATTATCTAAACGACTGCTTAAACTTGCTTGAAACTGTTTACACGTTAAACGGCTCTTATATATGGGAATTACATGAAATGCACGACAACTTTGACAAAAGAGAAATTGATACAAATAAGCCTGTTGCTTACACAAAAGGTGTTAAGCACAATGTGGAGTTGAATAGTTTTGGACTGCCAAAATCGTCATCTATACCTATTCATAACGATTACATCTCTATCATACAAGACAGAATAGTAGATGCCGTTAAAAAAGAAAAACAATATTTAGAGCAAATATCTACATCGGTACAAGTTCTCCGCAATGATCTAGTGAAGTATATTGCGGTAACCGAAATTTTCGAGCTTGCTGTTTTAGAAGGTGAAATAAAACCTAACAATTCTGCCGATATAGAAAAACAAATATCGCAGTTTTTACAAAAAAAACCAAAGAATATAAAAGATGTGCAGGATTATTAGGGGGAAAATACTCGCTATAATTTAAAAGGGGTGATGTAGTGAACGCAACTAAATATAAACAAAAAATGTTAAAAAACACATTCGACAAACGTGCAAAATTTATTAATACACACGATTGTAAATCTCATGATTGTGAGATTTGTTCAGAACCTATCATTTTTGCATTATCAACAGAAAACGGAGAAAACTTTTCCATAGGCTTAACAACTGTGCTAGAGTGCTTGCGTATAGCACAAGAGCAAGGACATGTTCCTGATATAGACGAAGAAACAGAGTTTTGGTGTAAAATGGTTGGTAGGTATGGTGTGGGCTATCCTGCGGTTAGTTAAATAGGTGTGGATATGCGGTATTGTAAACTTTGCGAGAGTGGCAATAAAAAACCTTACGCACCTTGTGTTCACTGTAGTAATCCTGTTGTTAGTGTAGTAAATCAGAAAACAAAGCAAAATGAGATTATACCGGTTATAAGAGAAATATTTGAGGAAACAACAGATAAAAGTGAGCCATTTTGCCAAAGGCTCAATAATAAAGAACACGCTTTTGCCACTTGCTCTAAATGTGCCAATCCTGTACAAATTATAGGCTTTTATAGGAATAGTGATAAAGAAACTATGCTAGACAAGAAAAAATCCTATGCGAAACACTACAAAAAAGATGTCTACAGGATAGGAAAACATATACAAGCAACTTATGAAGTATGCCCATACCGAGTGCAGAAAATATATGTGCAAAATGATAAAAAAACATTTCCGGACGCTATGTCGATAAAAATAAAAGACTTATTTGTAGAGCATTTTGACAAAGTGATATATTTAGCTAAGCTCTGCACCGGCATAAGATACGGTGAGGGTTTTACTAAAAAGTTGCTAAGTGCTTATATAGGTTGGGATGGTTGGCAGTATATGGGAGCAACTTTAGAAAATATTCCGTGGGTTTTTCTTTACATGTCCGGCAATCAAAAATTGTTTGGGCAGATTATAGAAAAAGACGGTTTTTTATATAAAGAAATTAAAAAGAAAAAATATGGCATTAAATTCAAAAATATTTCCGATGAGTTAGTAAAGATAGCGGGTTTTGAAAAGAAGACACAGTATTTAACCCAATCTTTTATACATCACAAAAGCACACCAAAAGATGGTGAGTTAAGAGAAAGCATGAAAATCAACATAGTATTGTACGATGACGCTAAGGGTTGCCAAAATAGAACGATTCTAACAAAGGAAATAAAATTTGACCACCAACATTTTTTTAATCTTATACACTTTGAAAACTGGCAACAGGACAAAAAAATGTTAGACATGCTTAGAGAACACGGGTTATAGGTCTGAAAAAAATCAGAAAACAGGAGAAACCATGACGAGAGAATTAAAAAACACGGCAGAACAAGAAATATTGCAGGATATATTTGAAAAAAGGATACTCTTTGAACCCAAACACAAAGAAAGTTCATTAACAGAAATTGCTTGCAGTGAGTGCCAAGAGTCAATAATTTTTGCTTTGCAGATAAACGGGCAAGCTGTGTCCTTGGGTCTGTCTACTATTTTAGAATGTTTACAAATAGCCGAAAAAGAAGGTATTGTACCCAAAATAGATGAAGGTCGCGAGTTTGGCGAATCTCCTTCTTGGTGGCTTAGAGTAAAAAATCTACATAGTGGTGCAGATTTGAATTATTGCAATAATTAAAAATGTTGATACATTTGTGCTTCAAAGGCTACCGGAACAAGCAAAATTGCGATGTTCAAAGTTTTCAACAATTACTTGACGGGTTTTCAACAATTACTTGACAAATCTAAATAAAAATTATAGAATGACGGTAAGCCCAAAGAAGTAGTATAAGTAAAGTGAGAATAGGTATAAGCATATGATAATCCTCCAAATTTTTATAATTATTTCATTTGTGGCTATGGTAACATCTATAATAGCTTTATTGCCATTGGCACTTACTAAAAAGAAAAGACAAGATATTCATGAAAATGGCCTTGTTCATTTCACGAACCCTAAAAATATAGAATCTATACTGGATAATAGGTATTTGCTAGGAAGTGAGAGGGATATAGTTTACTTCTTTACAAATCACTCCATACCTTCTAATATTTTTATACATAACGTGCATAGAAAGCAAGAACTAAAAACATATGCCAAAATTACAATAACAAATATCAACGAGCGTCAAACTCGTTTTATGTATGCGAGATATTACGAAAATGTTATAGAACGTAAACTCCGAAAACGTGAAGACAGGAAAATATATATTATGCACGGTGGTGATTTCCATTTTTTGAAAGAAAACATTGTGCAAGTTGAGGAGCTATCTGCCAAAGAATTGACTGATACACCTATATCAAGACCATTTAAGTTGTCTTTACCAATTGTAATAACACGTACTATAGCATTTTTTGTATCTATGGCAGTTTGCATAACTATTTTGATTATGTAGTAAATTTTTATATTTTTATATAACATTCCAGGTTGAGGTATATTATGCCTAATGCAGAAAAAGTAGTTGAAAAAGTTGTAGGTAGCTTCGCAGTAGATGGTTTGCATTTGTGTAACGAACACAAAGATAGGTTATATAGAGTTGCATCCGGTCAGTTAAGTACAGAAGACGCTATAAAAGAATTAAATCTAAAATATGCTATTGCTAAACCAACAAAAGAGATAGTCTTTAATGGATAATGGAGAAGAAGATAACAAGTATTGCTATAAAGGCACTAATGTTCTGATAAATAAATTTGACATACGTAACAATGAAGTGCTGAGTACACTTGAAATGGATTTTTCCTCCTTGCGTTATGAAAATTTTCAAACTAACCCTATAAAAGGCATTTTTGACATTAAGCACATCAAAGCAATACACAAAAATCTTTTTCAAGACATATACACATGGGCAGGCGAGTTTAGAACCGTTAACATAGGAAAAGGCAATTTGTTTTGTTTGGTTGAAAATATCGAAAGTTACTTAGGTGGCGTACTGGATGGGTTAGCTAAAGAAAACTATTTGATAGGTGTTGCAAGAGTACAGCGGATAGAGAAACTTGCCGTTTATTTTGGGGATATAAATGCGGCTCATCCCTTTCGGGAAGGCAATGGGCGTACACAGAGAGCGTTTATTGAACTTCTCGGCAAAGTCAATGGTCTTGATATTGATTTCAGCAAAACGACAGAAAAACTTATGTTGAGTGCCAATGTAAGCTCTTTTAACGGTAGTGACAGTGAGTTGAAAAGACTTTTTAAGAATATATCTACTCCAATCAGTAAAACGCAACAATTGAGGTATTGTAAGCAAATACTTCCACAAAGCGTGTATAGTAAAGTGATAAAAAGACTAAGAACAGAACCAAGTTTATAAAATTTGAGTTTCTGTGAAGTCACCAACACACAACACGAACCCCCCGCCAGACGCTCTATTTTAGCTCCTAACGCAATTATTTTAGTTAATAGGGTAAAACTACCCCAATTGACGCAAATTGCGTTAGAAGGTCAAATAGACGTGTATACGGGGCATATGAGTTTTGGGCTTGGGTTTGTCTCATAAAAAAATATGAGAATTGTAACAAATTGTAATGAAAACGTAACACAAAACCCTTGATAAATTCAAGGAAATAGTGTATAATATATTTATAGCAGTGAAAGAAAAAAGAGAAGAAAACAAATACAATATAAGCGGATGTGTTCCGAAAATAAGGAGAGCGTACTATGAGAAAAATAGTAAAAACAACAACTTGTACAGTATTAGCGATGGTAATAATGTTTGGGTTAGCTGTTCCTGTTATGGCGGGAAATGTTAGGGTTAATGTTAATATAACTCATAATAGGGACGATGCCACGGTTAATGTAACTCACAATAGTAACGTTGAGGTTAATTTGACTGTTACTATAAACGGAGCGCAGGTAGTTGTCGCTGAACCTTATAACGATAACATAGTAGAATCTACACCACGACCGCAATCACCTACTACTCAATTGCGACCAACACACCAACCCAATGGACAAGATAATCCGCAAAGCCAAATCGAATTGCCTAACAGACGTTTAACAAATAATGAACGCCAAACTTGGATAAATGAGTATTGGGAAATGGGTGGAGCTACAGGAAACGAAAAGGAAGTTTTGCGGTTAGTAAATATAGAACGTGTTCGTCATGAATTAACCCCAGTAGTTTGGGATGATACTCTAGGCATGGCTGCCAGGTTTTACGCACAACAAGTAAGAGATTTAAACGGAATCCTAAGCCATAATTTTGGTCCATACGCTACAGACAGGAATGCTATGCACGGTGCTAGTGCCAATGTTGCAGCAGCTTTCGGAGCGAATTTGCGTTGGAACGGTGGCAATGGATTTGGTAGGGGTACTATGACGGCAGAAGCATTGGTAAATGGTTGGATGAATAGTGATGGACACAGAAGATATATTTTATCACCGGAACATAGATACCTAGGTATGGGACAGAAAGAAGGTGGTATATCTTATTTGTTTATGTCTAGCACAGCAAGCAACTAAATAAATTTTAGAAAAGATACTAACCAGTAGCATATGCCCCCTGCTAAACGTTCTATTTTAGCTCCTAACGCAATTATTTTAGCTAATAGGGGTAAAACTACCCCAATTGACGCAAATTGCGTTAGAAGCTCAAATAGACGTGTATACGGGGCATATGAAATTTGAGCTTAATTAAAAAAACTTTGTACATGTAGATTAAGGAGGAAACCAATCATGGGCTTTTTCAAGTTCTTCTCTTTTTTAAAGAAACGTAAACAAAATAAATCTGCTCCGCAACAAATGGACGAATTTGACTTGCAAGAAATGGACGAAGAGGAATATGAAGAAGACGGAGAAGATGAGAAAGATAAACAATATAAATCTGCTCCGCAACAAATGGACGAAAAAGACAAAAAGAAGGTCATAAATGCTTGGGTAGAAAAAAATTTGCCTTACAAACTTGAGGGTTCATTAGTAACTGGCAATGAAAAACGCTATTTTGAAAAACTTTTGCCACTTGCTCGTACCTATAATCTGCGAATAGCAATAAAGATCCGTATTGCAGATGTTATAAAATTTGTGCCGGACGAACCATATTATAAAGACCATGAAGATTATAAAGACGTTAAAGAAGTAGCCAATAGAAAAATAATGCAAAAACACGTTGACTTCGTACTTTACAATAAGAAAGATTTGCGACCAATATCGGCTATTGAAATAGACGACCCCTCCCACTATGATAAAAAGAGTTATGGAGAGGAGGCATTGAAAAAGAAAGAGATAAGCGATAATTTCAAAAACAGAGTTTTTAGTAAAGTTGGCTTGCCATTGTTCAGATACAGATACAGTGGTTCTTTAGATGTTAAATATGTTGAAAAAATAGAAAACGATATTATTATAGCCTTAGCACAAACCGGAGTAATACCAAATGGATTAATACCATGTGAAAATAAAAATAAAAATTGCAAAGGACATTATAAAATCAAGCACTACAAAGACAAAAAGAACGGTGGATACCGTGAATTTTTTGGTTGCTCCAATTGGGAGGAAAAGCCAACTAAAGAAGAAGAATGCCCTGCCCTTTCGTACGAACCGGGGTTAAAACGCGTATTGAAATTAACTCAACCTTACCTAGACAGCTTAAAAAGAGCAGAAAATTAGCGTAAAATGGTTGTTGGCAGGTATTTTCACATGTTTTGTTTTAGGTAGGTTCTTAATTTTATGGCTTATCGTTAATGGGTTTTGCACCATTAAAATTTAGACTTCCGCAAAATTGTAGCACGGTAACATTTATAACTCCCCTGCTAAACGCTCTATTTCAGCTCCTAACGCAATTATTTTAGCTAACAGGGATAAAATCTACCCCCATCAACGCAAATTGCGTTAGAAGCTCAAATGGACGTGTATACGGGGCATATGAGTTTTGGGCTTGGGTTTGGCTCATGAAAAATATGAAATATTGCAACAAATTGTAATGAAAATGTAACATAAAACTATTGACAAATTCAAGAAAATAGTGTATAATGTATTTATAGCAGTGAAAGAAAAAAGAGAAGAAAACAAATACAATCTAAGCGGATGTGTTACGAAAATAAGGAGAGCGTACTATGAGAAAAATAGTAAAAACAACAACTTGTGCAGTATTAGTAATGGTAATAATGTTTGGGTTAGCTGTTCCTGTTGTGGCGGGAAATGTCAGGGTTACTGTAACTACTCGTAATGGGGATGATGTTAGGGTTAATGTAACTCACAATAGGGACGTTGAGGTTAGTTTAACTGTTACTGTAAACGGAACACAGATAGTTGTCGCTGAACCTTATAACAACAACATAGGCAACACAATAGAATCTACACAACCACCACGACCACCTATTACTCAACCACAAAACGACACAGCCACATTTGAACAAACCATGTTCCAACTGGTGAACGAAGAAAGAGCAAGACACGGCTTGCAACCATTTATAAACAACCCTGCACTGGCAACAGTTGCAAGAGAACACAGCAGGGATATGTACGTAAACAACATGATGGGACACACTGGCTCAAACGGTTCAACCGTTGGTGGCAGACTAACAGCCGCAGGGATAAGTTGGCTTTCATGGGCAGAAAACGTAGCAATGAACAGAGGAACAGCCGAGCAAGTTCTACAACAATGGCTAAACAGCCCAGGACACAGAGCCAATATATTGTCTAACAACACCTACATAGGCATAGGCAGATACGGCAACATAGCAACACAAAAGTTTATGAGCAATTAATATATATCGAGCAATCAAGCTAACCCCATATTTAAAGATAATGATAGTGTCGTTTTTGATATAGAGCTAGAAAATATAAAAACAGTAACATTTATACTCCCCTGCTAAACGCTCTATCTTAGCTCCTAACGCAATTATTTTGGTTAACAAGGGTAAAACTACCCCAATTGACACAAATTGCGTTAGAAGCTCAAATAGACGTGTATACGGGGCATATGAGTTTCGGGCTTGGTTTCGGCTCATGAAAAAAATATGAGAATTGTAACAAATTGTAATGAAAATGTAATATAAAACTATTGACAAATTCAAGAAAATAGTGTATAATGTATTTATAACAGTGAAAGCACTGGAAGAAAAACAAATACAATATAAGCGGATATATTCCGAAAATAAGGAGAGCATATTATGAAAAACTTAGTAAAAACAACAACTTGTACAATGTTAGCAATGGTAATTATGTTTGGGTTGGTTGTTCCTGTTATGGCAGAGAAACCAACTTTTGACCCCGCAAACTTAATAGCTTTTGGTTGGAACATAGACTGGCGGGTTGACAGGGAAAACTTTTTACAAGAAGTAGGATATGTTGGTGAGCCAATTGTTGAAATTACTAATAATGGACATGGAAATAGGTTGCGAATTATTGGCGGACTTACTATAAATGGCTTTCCTTGGGATATAAGTATGAATATGACAAATAATATGGGTTTTTTGATATCACTTCAAGGAACTACAAGTTATACACCTGCTAGAAATGCGATGCTATACGAATTAGGTGTTCGTAGAGGTTTGGTTCAAACAACCGTAACTAATGGTATTACTGGTGTAAATCATTTCGATAACTATTATATTTTCAGCATAGATGAAGTACAAGTAGTTGCCGCTGAATTTTTTAGTACATTGAGATATCAAGGTTACGTTCATGGTGTTATAACAGGTGTGTTTGCAGTGGATAGCATAGCGGAATAAACCCCTTTTTTTATAACAAACAAAGAACAATAACAACGAGTAGCAATCAAGCGTAAAAACTTGGTTGCTATTTTTATGTTCTTTTTTAGCTAGCGGAGGTGTGGCAATGTCGGTAAAAAAAGTAGCGAATAGGATAAGGGATAGTTGTATATCAACTTTCTTTTCAGCCAAGTATGTTTTTTTTAAAAAAATAAAAAATAAGGAGTATAGAAGATGAACAGAAAAAGAGCTAAAACAGGAAAAATTAATAGGTTTGTGGCAATGGTTATGACGGTGCTTATTGTGGTTGGTACATGGCCAGCACAAGCACAAGCTAACCCAATAAACCCGCAAGAAACAATAACAAGTATTTTTGTAGATGGTAACGAAATAGAAGTGAACGAAGATGGAAGTTTTTCGCTAGAAAATCTGCCAAACACGCAGGATGATACAAGTGTAGCACCTATGCCATCTGCACCATCTTTAGCGGGTATGCAGATAACAATAGAACCAAGCATAGAATACGAAACATATATGGAGCTTCGAGAGTTCTACTTTGGTCACAGATATTTAGATGTAGCACCATTACCGTTCCTTTTCAGCCCGTTTATACTGGGTGAAGACGTAGATCCGGGCTTCGGTGAGCAACCTACATGGGACAGAACAGTATCTTTGGGCAATACTGCCCTTAGCCCGCTAAGATACAGTATAGATTTGACTATAGGTGGCTCAACAGTAACATTTGAAGTCTACTGTGCCGATCGTGTGAGACGTTCATAACTGAAAAGGTTATGCACAAGCCAAATAACTGGCTTGGAGAACTAACAAATCGAAAAGTGGAATGAGGGAGTAACGCCCTGAAACGCTTTCCCTGATACTCCGATATGCGTTTTGCTATGCTAAAAGCAAAGCGTATAAAGCTCGGTGAAGTCGGCAGAGAGATACCGTAAGTGAATTAAAATAAAATTCACACGAAAGAGGGTTAGAGGTAGCCTTTGTATTCTATATGTCGGGGGTCAATAAAGTGTCTATGGTGAGAATTTTTGTAAAAGAAATGACAAACTTGCGAATGTACGGGTCTATACGCAGACGGCATAGAAATGTGCCAACCGTTTATACGGGGTGTGTGAGGTAAAGTAAAATTGGTCAGTATGAAATACCTTATAGCTTTACAGGAGCTATCAAGCACACAGGCTCAGAGCAAGCACCTAAGGATATATGTAAAGATAGATTTGTTGGAACGTCGGAAGCTATGAACGCAAATGTTAAAGTGGTAGCACACAGATGTTGCGTTTGCAAGGAAAGGTGAAAGCTAATAGAGAATATTAGCATATTAATTACAATCGTCTAACTGGTTAATAATCAATTAGGCGAACAATGGATTGATATACCGTTATCACCATAACTTGTATTTATCATAGTGAAAGTGGTGGCAGGAGCGTTGATAGCCCTAGATTATTAGCCAAAAGCTAATAATCCTTGGTAATGAGGGAAAGAGCAATAGCCACTAGACAAGATTTATATAAATTCTATTTTCTCGTAATAGCGAATTATTCTTAACAATAAATAGTTCAGCTAAAATCAAGGTTCTTGTATGACTAATAGAGAATAAACCCGAAAGGGGGAAGTTCGACTTGACGGATAATAAGGACTTGAAGAAACGACAACTTTTGAGAAACAATGAGTATTATGACTTGCAAGACGTATTTGACGATTTATATAAAAAATCATTACAAAACTTCAAGTTTAGAAACTTAATGCAGGTAATATCACAGGAGGATAATATCCTCTTGGCGTACAGGAATATCAAGAAAAATTCGGGTTCGACAACGAAAGGCACTGACGGACTTACAATAGAACACTATAAAGAGTGGGACAGCAAGCAGTTTGTTAAGTATTTTCAAGACAAACTACATAACTACCACCCTAAAAGTGTTCGTAGGGTTGAAATCCCAAAAGATGGGCAACCCCACAAAACAAGACTGCTAGGCATACCTTGTATGGATGATAGGATTTTGCAACAATGTATCAAACAAGTTTTAGAACCGATTTGCGAAGCTAAGTTTCATAAACACAGCTATGGTTTTCGCCCAAACAGAAGTGCAAACAACGCTATCGCAAGAACACAATTTTTGTTGTTCAAGAGCAAGTTGCACTATGTTGTAGACATTGACATTAAGGGATTCTTCGATAATGTCAACCACGCAAAACTATTAAAGCAAATGTGGAGCTTCGGCATACAGGACAAAAATTTGTTATGTGTAATTGGCAAAATCCTAAAATCTGAAGTTGAGGGTGAGGGTATTCCTAATAAGGGCGTACCGCAGGGTGGCATCATAAGTCCATTACTGTCAAACATTGTACTTAATGAGCTGGATTGGTGGTTATCGAACCAATGGGAAACACTTAAAACAAGGCACAAATACACAAACGGTAACGAATACAGAGCCTTAAAAACAACAAACCTAAAGGAATTTTTCTTTGTACGTTATGCAGATGATTTCAAAATCCTTTGCAGAGACCATAGAACAGCCCAAAAGATTTTTATGGCAACAAGACTTTGGCTAAAAGAGCGGCTGGGATTAGAAATAAGCCCCGAAAAATCCACTATAACCAATGTTCGTAAAAAGCCAACGGAGTTTTTGGGATTTGCATTAAAAGTTAGACTTAAAGGCAATAAATACGTCAACAAGGGTAATATCACACAAAAGGCTAAAAAGACAATAACTACTAAATTAAAAGAGCAAGTAAAGGCAATCCAGAAAAACCCAAACTCTAGTGAGGTAGGAAAATTAAACGCTATGATTTTAGGTATGCACAACTACTACAAAATTGCCACGCTTGTTAGTGAAGATTTCAGCAAAATCCACTTTATTGTCACAAGAAGCCTTGATAACAGGCTTAAAAATAACCTTTCCAAAAAGCCTGAAAAGTCAAGATTGTATTTGAAACTATATGGGGAGTATAGTGGTAAAATTCGTTCTATAGCAGGAGTATCCATCTTTCCTATTTATGGGCGCAAATTTACTACTCCAACCATTTTCAGTCAAGATATTTGCAGTTATACAGAAACTGGCAGACAAAAGCTACACAATAAACTATTTTGTGCCGGCAAATTTATCGAATATCTTTTACAAAACAAAGAGTTCGATAAATCAGTAGATTATAACGATAACCGTATTTCATTAATAGCAGGGCAACAAGGTAAATGTTTCGTTACTGGAAAGCCTCTAATAATTGGTGAAATGGAATGTCATCACAAAAAGCCTAAATTCCTAGGTGGGACTGATGAATACGGAAATCTAGTTTGGGTAAGTACCGATGTGCATAAGCTAATCCATTGCACTAAACCCGAAACCATAGACAAATATCTTAAAATACTAAATCTTGACGATTTGGCTCTCAAAAAGGTTAATTCTTTAAGGCTATTGACCGAAAACGAGAAAATTGAAAGCGCATAAATCTTGTTAGAACGCCGTGTGAGGGGAAACTCTCATGCACGGTGTGAAGGAGGGGAAAAGCTGGAGATTACTTCAAAAGGCTTACCTATTCCTATCGCACCTACCGGGTCCGGAAAGTTTAGGGCATATGGATGGTTGGGTTATTCAAGGAAGATTAACCGAAGCAGGCAATCAAGGACGCATAGTAACATCATTGCAACACGGTTGGGAAAATAATGCCTTTTTGTTTAACGCAATGTATGACGCATATACTACTCGTGTAGCAGTGGCGTATTCTAGCGGATCAATACTGGGTGTTTTAAGCGGTGATCAGTCAATCATTGACTATGCAATGTCTATGGTAAACGGTACAATGTTTTTAGAACCAAGAGCTTTTGCACTGGTTAACGGGTTTCTAAACCCATGGACAGAAGGAGTGCTCGAGGGCGGTTTTTATGTATCGCACATAGATTTAAGCCTAACAGGAGTAGGACCCCAAAATCCGGTTATTTTTAACCAAGGAACACTCCCGGCAGGATCAGAAGTACGCACAGCTGCGGGAGCAGTAGTGCCGTTTGGGGAACCACAAACATCGAATCATACGTTTAGGTTAGCAGTCCCCGAAAGTGCCGCAACCCCGGGTGCGGAGTATGAAGTAGAAATAGTAGGCACACTTAATGAATATGCAGGTGGTTGGTTTATAAGAAGGGATGGAGTAACAACATTTGATCCGCCCCCTGGTCCTGGTGGTTCTCAACGCCTTGTGTTTTACATACCGGAAGTAGCGGCAAATGCAAGGATAGAAATACCGCCACCACCTCCACCGGAAAATGGAAACGGTGGAAATGGCGGAAATGGAGGTGGCGGAAATGGTGGAAACGGCGGGAATGGTACGCCGGAACCTGAACCTATTACTAGCGAACCCGTGGTAATACAGAAAATAGACGCATTAACCCGTGAGAATATACCGGGTGCTATGATGAGGCTTATAGGTATGTCGGCAGGGTATGTTACATTGCCGAACGGAGAATCGGTGTCATTTAACAATACCGGTATACAGCTAATGCAAGTATTAACGGCAGGAGCAACAACAGCAGCGTCGGAAGGAGTTATTTCTACTGTTGAGGATGGAGTTTGGACAATAGAAGGGTTGCCGTTCGGGTTTTATATGGTGTACGAGTATCGTGCGCCGGACGGTTATTCTATACTTCCTGCTCATACAGCGCGTGGTTTTTGGCTTGCCCCACCAAATGTTAACATAGTGGCTAGCTCACCTAATAATGAAAATGGCGATGGTGAGGAAGAATACGAAAACGGCGACGAGGATGAGGATGAGGACGAAGATGAAAACGGCGACGACGAGGACGATGACGATGATGAAAGCAGCGATGGGGATGGGAGTTGCATAACAGTTAACGTAAATGTAAATGGTGTAACTGTAGAAGTAATTGTATGTCCGGATAATGGTGGCAGCGTTGATATTACGATAGATGGTGATTTAGGCGGGGGTTCGGGTTCGACCCCAACGGAGTGGGAGATAATAGAAACCCCGGTAGAAAGCTCTATTTTAATAACATTTGAAAATTTTCCATTTTCCGAAATAATCGTATACAAGCACGATGATGTAACAGGGGAACCACTAGACGGAGCGCATATAAGGATTGAGGGTTTTTTTGTTGAAGGAAACGCACCGGTAATAACAGACCGTATATATGTTACGGGGCAAGACGGTCCGGGGCGTGTGGTGTTTCGCAACTTACCGGCAGGGACATATACCATAACCGAAGTGTTTGCACCACCGGGTTTTATGTTGGACGACCCTGCACATAGAAGTGTAAATGTATCGTGGGGCCAAACAGAAGAAGGGACTTACCGAGAAGCACCGATAGTGCGGTTTTACAACACGCCGTATAGTAGCGTTTTAATAGAAAAACGTGACTATCACACAGGCGAATTAATACCGGACGGTGCTTTTTTTGTACTCTCTGACCCAACAACAGGCCGCACATGGGAAGGTTATAGCAGCGGTGGAACCGTTCGTCTTGGGCAAGCGGACGGAATAAACCAACTACGCCCCGGCCATACATATATAGTAACCGAAGTTATACCGCCACCGGGCTTTAACCTAGATACACCAAACTTTAGAAATATTGTGCTTGTACCGGGCGATGATAACTTAGTAACATTTTTTAACACTCGTATGCCCTACATAGAAATTATAAAAATAGACGCAGTGTTAGGCACACCGATACCCGGTGCATGGTTCGAGATATATTTTATGGGCGCAGGGCCAGGAACGGGTGAAGGTAATATAGGGCCAACAGGACCGATTACAGGGAATCCGTTTATAACAGACGCAAATGGGCGTATACGTATACCTCGCAACTATAGCGGTATTTTTAGAATACGTGAAATACGAGCAGCTAACGGATATTGGTTGGACCCATTAGAACAAAACCGCACATGGTATATAACTGTGCGTGATAATGAGGATTATTACCTAACTATCGAAAACACCTTGTTACCGACCCTCGTTATTCGGAAATGGAACGCTCACCGTAACCGCCCTGTACCTATGACCCAGTTTAGGATAGAGTTTGAACATCCGAATAGTCCGTCAGTAGAGCTAATAGGTTACAGAATGACCGACCAACAAGGCTTTATAATAATCCCTTTTGTTGGGGTTGGTTGGTATCGCATAACTGAAACACGCCCAGCACCCGGCATGACGTTAAATCTGAACAATAATTATAGAATATTCCTACGCCCGGGACAAAATACATACCAGTTTTTGGACAGTATACGCCCAATGGTGCATAGAGTCGATTTTCCAAGCATATTTATTGACGATGATACAGTGGCAGAAGTAGAAATAGACGAACCAATATTTGAAAATCCTGTGGAGGAGTACGAAGAGGAAGAAGAATACGGCACATATATCCCCTCGCTACCCGCCCCGGATGTAGATATAGAGATAGACGAAGATGATTTTGCGGGAACAAGCCCGGAAAACAGCAACCCAACAAACCCACCACATTTACCCGATGCCGACCAAACAGATATTTTAATATCCGCTCCGGAAAATGCCGACATTCGGATAATTGTGGGTAATCCAACTGTCCACGCAATAGTATATGCGGGTACAAGCTACAGATTACAAGTGCCACAATCACAACTGGAAGAGTTCAGTTTGGAAGTAATAACACAACAAGGTTATACAGTAGCACCAAACTGGAACAACGGTAACACTACAATGAACCTGGCTTCTGCTGTGAACGTAACAAATATAGCTCCGGTAGTGGTGCCGGTACAAGTTGAGGGCGATAATCTGCCCCCAAACTGGATAGTGCGCCCGGACGGCTCGGTAGTAATGCTTAACCCGGATTTTGATATAACGCAACCGGAAAGTTATGAAAATCCACGTTATATATACCCGGAGATAGACATAGACAACCTACCGCAAGGTACAGCACCACCAAATGTAACAGTAATAGAGCAAAATGTAGAAGAAGCCACACGAGCTTTACTAATAGAAGCAGGAAACAGCCCTACACAAGTTGAAGCTGCAATTGACGCTATCTTTAATCCAGCTATGGGCGTACCGCCGGGCGGTATCTTTGGTCCCGATTGGGATAACGACTTAAATGTTTGGAACTGGCCGGCAAACGCCATTATAGTACGTAAATTTAATAGTGTAACAGGCGAGTTATTGCCAAACGCCAGGTTCGACTTAATAGACATAAGTGCAGGGCAACAGCAACCGGGCGGCACACTGGGTACAATCCTCGGCACATTTTGGACGGGACACAGCGGTAGCGTTGTAATAACTGGCCTTTATCCCGGAACATATATGGTAGTAGAAACGCAAGCCCCGAATAACTTTACACTAGGTGAAGCTAATACGCGTGTTGCAAGATTATTTCCGGACGGCTTTAGTGCAATAGCACTAGATTTTTACAATGACCCGTTTGGCAGCTTGCAAATAACTCTACGTGATAGCGTTACTAATCTGCCATTAGCGGACGGTGTTTTCCGTATAACAAACGCACATGGTCAAGTGGTGGGTACAGGCAACGGGATATTTACAACGAACAACCAAGGCCAAATATTAATACCAAATCTGCCGCCAGCCGGCTATGTTATAGAACAGATGACACCACCGGGCATACATAGGCTCGGCAACATACAAACACAAACAATATTTGTAAATGCAAGCGGTAATATCTACAACGTAGATTTTTTGAATGTACCGCCTAATACGTTAACTGTAACACTGCGTGACACAGAAGATTTACAACCATTGGCGGGTGGTATCTTTAGGGTAATGGAAAGCGGCGGTGCATTGGTCGGTGCAAATAATGGTATGTTTACTACGAATGCCCAAGGCCAATTTACCGTTACAATCTATTCAGACACAAGTTACATAGTAGAGCAGATAAATCCCGCTCCGGGGCATAGACTCGGCACGCAAGTAACCCAAACAATAATGACGGGCCAATCGGGACAAAACTATGTACTGGATTTTACGAATGAACCATACCGAGGGTTAATAATTATATCCCTAGACGGTTACAATGGCGATCCACTGCCGGGCGTTCGTTACGAAGTGCGACACCAAGACGGCACATTAGTAGGCGAATTTACATCTGATAACAACGGTCGTATAGAGCTAACGGCATTAACAGGCCACGAACTGTTGGGATGGTTTGAGGTAGTGCAGGTATATGTGCCAAACGGTTGGGAATTTGACGCACAACCACAACGAACGATACAAGTAACAGCCCAAAACAATTCACAAATGACATTTAATATGCCAAGAATGGGCAGTTTGGAAATAACGCTGACTAACTCTGTTGAGCCATTTCAGCCGCTCCAAGGTGCAAGTTTTGAAGTGCGTCATCAAAATGGACAGCTGGTAGGTTTATTTGTAACAAACAACGCCGGGGGAATAACGATACCAAACATAGGAAGTGGTTGGTTTACGATAACTCCGACACAAGCACCGACAGGCTTTACATTTAACGACACTGAAAGAAATGTTGAGGTTCAAACAAACACAGTAGCAAGGGCACAATTTACCGCAACTCCCGTAGCTGCACTAATTATCGAACTAACAGACCCGGACTTATTACCGCTTGCCGGTGGTGTTTTTGTTGTGCGTACAGTAGCTGGTACAGAGCTGTTCCGTGGTACAACATCAGCGGGCGGCACTATAGCAGTTCCTACCATCACAGATTCAACGGTAATAATAGAGCAGATCCAAGCACCGCCGGGTTTCGCAATGACAACTCCTGCACAAACAATAAATATAGTGCAGGGACAGACAAACGTTGCGAGATTCATAAATACAGCACAATCTAATTTAATAATAGAACTGGTAAATCCGCAAGGCAACCCATTACAAGGCGGTACGTTTGAATTACGCACCATAGCAGGCACTTTAGTCCACAGCGGAGTTACAAACACAACAGGAACAATCTCTTTCGCTAACATAGAAGCGGGTAGTTTTGTAATACATCAGACTGCACCGCCTACCGGCTATGTAATGACGGAGCTGTCACGCCCCATAGTGTTTGTAGCGGGCCAAAATTTAACGGAGCGTTTCGTAAACCACCATGCAACTACTCTTACAATAGAGTTGGTAGACCCAAGCGGCAACCCACTAGCCGACGGTGAGTTTGATGTGCGAAGCGCGGCAGACGGTTCTTTAATGCATCGAGGTACTACAAATGCCGGTGGAGTAATTGTGCTGCCGGATCTTGCCCCGGGTGCGGTAATTATCGAAAATACACGCCCTGCCCCAATGCATGAACTATCAGACCCCGCAAGAACGGTAACACTTGTGGCAGGCCAAAACACAATAGAGCGTTTTGTGAACATACCAAGTGCAACGTTAACGATAGAACTGGTGGACCCAAACGGCAATCCGCTAGGCGGTGGCGAGTTTGAAGTAAGAACAGTAGGCGGTCAGCTTGTTTATAGGGGTGTTACTAGCAGCGGTGGCACACTATCAATAGGAACGATAGACTCCGGCACTTTTATAATAACCCAAACACAGCCATCCCCGGGTCACGTTGTTACAGACCCGGCAAGAACGATAACGATAGTGGCCGGTCAAACTGCCGTAGAACGTTTTGTAAACATACCGGGTGCAACGCTAACGATAGAACTGGTGAACCCAAACGGCAATCCCCTTGCGGGTGGCCGATTTGAAGTAAGGACGGTAAGCGGGGAACTTATTTATAGTGGAGTTACAAGTATAGGCGGTACACTGCCTGTAGGAAATATAGAATCCGGCACTTTTATAATAACCCAAACAGTGGCAAGCCCGGGCCATGTGATAACGGATCCGGCACGGACAGTAACGGTAATAGCGGGTCAAACCATGATTGAGCGTTTTATAAACGTTGAGGAAGTTGTGCTTGTGATAGAAAAAGTTGACACACAAGGGCTTCCGCTTGCCGGCGCTACATTTGAGGTTCGTAATGCCGACGGTGAGCTTCTACATCGTGGTGTAACAAACAATGGCGGTCTTTTAACCATATCAGGGCTACAGCCGGGAACGTTGGTTATAGAAGAAACGATAGCACCGGACGGTTTTGTAATAACAGAAATGGCACGAACCATAGGTGTATCGGCAGGAGAAAGGCGTACAGAACGTTTTTTAAACGAACGCCGCCCACTTTGGATAATACAAAAGATAGACGGTGTGACAGAAATGCCACTTGCCGGAGTAGTGTTTGAACTAAGTACGATGGCAGGACAAATAATCCAAAACCCAATAACAAACGGCTTTGAATTTACAACTAACGGTGCAGGGCAAATTGAGTTTCCTTTTTTATACCCCGGCGCTTATATTTTAACAGAGCTTCGCCCATTACCCGGCTATATGGCAATCGATCCGGTCGTATTCACTGTAGGCACCGATAACACGTATCTAATAACAGTACGAAATTACTTGTACCCTGATTTTAACATACAAAAAATATCGTCTGCTACAGGGTTGGGTATGCCGGGCGTTACATTCCAAATAGCACCATTATTCGCAAATGGTGTACAGGGCGCACCACTGCGTAATCTTGTAAACGGCTCTTTATACTGGGTTACAGACGGCAACGGTATAATACGATTGCCAAATTTGGAACATGGAACTTATATAGCCACAGAGATAAGCGCACCACCGGGCTACCGTATAGCAGAACCCGCAATATTTGTAATAGATGGCCATAGCCCAATGACACTTACACTAACTAACTACCGTTACAGTGAATGGAACATCCTAAACGTAGACGGCGATACAAACCAACCTATTGCGGGAGCCCGCTTTGAGATAGCTCACTATTGGGGAGGTGGTACACATGCTGATAGGCTGCGTAACCCAAATGACGGCACATTTACGTTTGTTCCGGGAGTAAATGGACTGGTAAATATAGGAGTTTTAGAACCAGGGACGTATATTGTTACTCAAATAGAAGCACCACAGGGTTTTAATCTTGCACCGCCATATATATTTGTAGTAGCGGACGATAGTCTAAACACAACGATAACAATACGCAATTATAGGCCTGCCGAGCTAACAATCCAAAAAGTAAACGCAGTAACTCGTGCTCCATTAGAAGGTGTTATTTTCCAAATAAGCCGCCACGATGGTACAAGAATAATGAACCCAAACACAGGCTTTTTTGATTTCGTAACTGACCGTAATGGTCTAATCCATTTACCGGCATTGGAAGACGGCAATTTTATACTAACCGAAACAAGGGCATTGCCGGGCTTTATAATTGACAGAGAAACGATACATTTCTCTATAGACGCAAGTGCAAGACAGCGTGAGCATGTGATGGTAGTAGAAAACACACCGGCAAGCGGGCTTTTAATAATAGTCAGAGACGCTAACGGTGATGGAATAGCGGGTGTAGAAGTAGAAGTGCGTACACCGAACGGTGCATTGGTGCAACCGCAAATGATAGACGGCAACCAACCGGACACACCGCACAATAGCCCACAAATAGCTGCCAACGGTAATTTTATAACTGACGCTAGCGGCAGAATTAACCTGAACAATATAGCGACCGGTGTATATCATGTAACTGTAGTAAATGCCCCTAGTGGTGTGAATTTCACTAGCGAACCGCACGTAGTAACTGTATTGCCCGGAGAACAGGCTGTGTTGGAAATCACCTTGGCAGCTTTGGCGGGGTTAAGGCTAACGGCAGTAAATGCCATTACTGGCACGGGTATATTTAACGTCGAGTTTATGATATTTGACGCAAACAATCACGTTGTAGGTGTTTTCAGAACGGATAACAATGGTGTAATAGATTTTAGTCATCTGCTCCAACCGGGACGTTATACTATACGTGTTACAAGTGTGCCGAGCGGTTTCAGTGGCGACGATATACCGAGGACAGTTGAATTTGTAGCAGGCAGGATGACCGAGGTGGAATGGGCGTTTATGCCACAAGCAGGGCAAATCCAAATAGAAGTAATAAGTGCTGATGATAATTTCACGAACGCATTACCGGCCGGAACACCGCTCGAAGGTGCAATATTTGAAGTTTTTGACCAACTCACAGGTAACTTAGTAGACCGTTTTATCTCTAATCATATGGGTATGGCTGTGTCTAACCCGTTACCGCTAGGCAGGTACGTAGTAAGGCAAGTACAAGCTCCTGCTTTTTATAGCATAAACCACGCAGAGATGGATATAACCATTGAGTTTGAAACGCAGATAGTACGCCTTACGTATCCAAACTTTAGTGCAAATATAGCGGTAACAATCAGGCAATCGGGGCCAGCACAACAGCAACAAGGACAGCCCATTGTTTGGAATATTATGCAGTTAAGAAATGAATCTACAGTGCCATTAGCAGACTTCTACTGGCGTTCCACATTACCAACAGAAGCTGTAAGAGCTGATAGGCTTGTAACTGGTTCATTTAACCAATCATTACAGTACCGTATACTTGGCCTAACAAGTACAGGGCGGGAAATAGTGGTTGCAGACCAACTATCAAGTACAAGAAACAATGTTGTAGAACTTCGCCCTGCAATGCTCGGTTTAGCAAGTGACGAATTTTTAATAGAGTTTACCGTACATTTCGGGCAAGTACCGGCAGGCTTTGCAATGGTAGAAAATGCACAAATATTTGCTACTATCCTACCAACAAGCATTGTACGGCTTCCGGCCAATATGGAGTTTGCTCATCTAGTAGATGTAGGCGGCCGTATAGTAGGTACAGACGAATGGGCATTAAATAACCACCCAACAGGCACTATTATACCGGGCAATCAACCAACGGGCCGTATACCGCAAAGCGGTTGGTAATTTAATGTTTTCGGTTGGCTCTAAAGCAGAGCCAACCGAAAACCATCTGAAAGGAGTATAGCCAATGAAAGAATTTAAGAAATTTAGCACATGGACAGTAATAAATAAAAACGGCACTGCAATATCACCGGAGTTTGACCTTAGACTTTCGGCTGAAAAGTTTGCTGCGACTTGTTCGCCGGGTTACAAAATCTTGGAAATAAAATATTTACGGTACGTACCGGAATCGAACAAAGTTTACGGAGAATATGAGTATGACGGAAAAGATTATGAGTGGGTTAGAGATTACGAATGGGTTGAACCCAAACTTAATAAACTTAATAAGTAAATACCGTGTATGACTCTGTTTTGCCTTGTGGCAAATTAACTTTTCGTTGTCCCTTTTAAATCGCAAAAGTTAATTTGCTTTCCCTGATTCAGCACTTTGCGATTTTAAAAATTGGGACAACCGTTAAGGAAGTGCTATAATAGACAAGAAAGGAGAATTTTATGAATACATGTATAAAAAAATTGCGAAAAACAGTATCGATAATAATGATTATATGCCTGTCAACAGTGCATGTTCCGTATGTCGCCCTCGGAACCGTAATTACAAACAATGCCGTAATAAACAGTATGCACGATATTCGCATAAACGCTATTAGCCCTGATAGTCGCTCAAACATAGGTATAAATGACAGGTTGCGTAATTATTATATTGCTAACAATGGGGTGGATTTACTCATTCCTGTTCCAATGCTTAACCACACACATGGCTTTGCTTGGTTCGATTTACAACTTACAAATAACGCTAGATTTTTTTTTGACACAACGTTTACAATGCAAGGTAGACAAATATTACAAAGAAGTGAGCGTATTGTAGTGCCTGTAGATTGGCCAACTTTTGAACCAATAGCTCCTGTTCCGCCCCCCCCTGCTCCACCGCCAATCGAGCAAGATACGGAAGAAGATAATAATTACAATAACGGCGAAGATAATGAACCGACAGCCCCAGATAGTCCGGATAGCAATGTAACAATACAAAACATACCATCTTTGATACTTGGTGAAGAAGTAATAAACCAACAAGGGCAAGGTTCTTTTAGTGTGTCGGATGGCGTAGTTTTATATCCAGGGAATCGCCTGGGGTTACAGTTTAGCCATTGGGAATTAATACCACAAGAGCAAGTTTTTATATCACAGTTTGGAACTATAGAGCAAAGCGGGATAGTTCTAAGAACCCCTCACATTCGTTTTAATATGCCACCGGTGCAACTAAATATAATAGCCCATTGGGAACCAATAGATATTGGTTTTGTTAGAGCTGATAATGTGCAGTTAAAAAACTATCCCAATCTTATTTTTGGCGAACTTATATCGTATCAGCAAGGGCAAGGACGTTTTAACGCACTTGATACAGTATTTTTATACCCGGGCTATCGTAGGGGTTATGATTTTAGCCATTGGTTTATAGAGCCTAGCGAACTTGTACACATATTAGAAATAGGGACAATAGATACATTGGGTAGGGTAATAAATTTCCCGAATATTCGTTTTACTATGCCGCCTGTGCCGCTGAATATATACTAAATACCCTTGAAAAAGCTCCTTATATATGATATAATATTCTTATGGCATATCCAACAAAATTTAGAGAGCGTGTATTAGAATTCATAGCT
>JGI24700J35501_10930913_pt1 | contig 41586 bp, 39 predicted proteins | sample TergutTh196P1_FD_35501 | JGI IMG/M metagenome (IMG submission 35501)
AGGATTATGAACTTACCGTTAATTCTTCCGAAAATATGTCTATTATCTCTAATTTGCATACTCTTTTGAAGAAAATTTAGTTGAATACAGGCTCTTAGAAGTTAAATGTAGTGGCACTTCTAAGCCGTATTTATCAATTAGGGCGGACAATCCGCTAAAATCGGCGTGTCTGGAATCCGACTGTGCGTTCATTACAGCGACTAATTCCTGCTCACATTCACGGACGGCGTTTGGGTTTTCGGAAAAATCGGAAAGAAAAAGCCTAGTTGAGGGAGTTTCCTCAATAGGCTGTTCCTTTGTGGCTAGTTCGTTAATTGGGACATCGCTATTTCTCGGGCTTGTGCTTGCATCATGCTGATTTTGCCCTTGTCTTTCGGATTCCACGTTCCCTGTTTTTTTGCCGTTTCCGTCATCTTGTTGAATATCTGCTCCTCGGCTGTCGCTGTTTGGTGGGCTTGTTGCGTTTCGACTTTCTCCTGCTGTTGTTGATAGGTTGCCAATTCCGCCGTGGTCATTTTCGCCATTTTCTCCCAAAATTCCTTGATTGGCGTTTGGAACATCTCCGAGATTAGAGTTTGCGGCGTTTCCGCCACTTCCTCGTTCGTTAGCGTGAAGATTATCTCGTTCAGCCTCGATAGGGCTGTTGTTTCTTGCCATTCCGTCAATTCCGCTTTCAATGCCGATATTTTGGGTTTTTGAGCCGTTTTCAGCTGACTCTCCTTGGCTATCATTTCGGTTAGGCTTGTCTGCCACTTCTCCTCTTCCTTGGCTTGGGAGTTCCGTATTTGTTCCGCTTGTTGGAGTTCCTGCTCCGTCCGCTGTTGGGCTGTCTGCTCGGCGGCTTGTTGTAGCATTTCCGCCATGCTCGGTTGATTCGGCGGTTGTTGGACTTGTCGGCGTGTCCGTGATATTTGGATTATCTCGCTGTATTTCGTTTTGAGAAATTCCTCCGCCAATTGTTCCAACTGCTCTGTTGGAAGAAATATTTGCATCTCCGCCAATACTTGGCTGTACTGATTGTGAAGATTCTTGTAAGCTGTCGCCGCCGTCTCGCTCGCTGTCGGTAGGAAGTTCAGCCGGTATTTCGTCTCCTCGTCCGTCCTCTCCCACACTTCCGCCATCGCTGTTGATATTTTCATTCCCACCGCTAGGCGTTCCGACTCGCTCATCGCTTTGTGCTGCTCCGACCACGTCATTTGTTGATTTTTCGCCATTTTTTAATCCTCCTACATTTTCCTCTGATATTTTGGGTTCTAAATCTCCCAATTCTATCCTATCAGAAAAATCTTCTTTTGTCAAGTTTTTTTGTCCGCCCTGGCGGACAGGCGAAAATAAATGTGAGTTGCGTGGGTCGGCTTGCATTAAGTCCGAAAATTTTTCGACTGTAATTGTAAATTCAGAACTCCTAGCGAACATTTCAATATCCTGCTCGTTCGGCGTAGGCTCTCTTTCCAGCATTATTTTGTTATCTACTAAATTTGTTAAAATGTAGGGATTTGGATCGTCAAGCTCGGGATATATCATGTCGCCTACTTGCAATTTGCGAGGTTGTTCCAATTCCGCTGTGTCTGCAACATATTCTTGTTGTGTTACCTCGTTTTCGGATTGAAATGTGTTCAGCATACGAAAAGTATCGTCAATTTCTTCTTGCGTGGCACCAAGTGCATACTCGCCATTTCGCAAACGCTCTTGAACATTAGTCCAAAAATTGTTGATATGATTATAAAGCCCAGATTGCTCAGCGTTGTAATCTCCTATGTCATATCTAAAATAGTAGGTAGACAATTCAGTATCTGTGGGGTCATCTTTGAAAAAAATTAAGCCGCGCGTTTTATCGTAGCCACCACGCTGTTCTGCACGGCGTTTGCTTTCGACTTGCTTAAATTTATTGTCTGCCTCGTCCAAAGATAGCCGCTCAAATTCGTTAAAATCGGGGCTTTCGCTTGATTCTATCACAACAAAAGGCTTTGTGTAATCGGCTGTGTTGGATTTAGTTTCGGCTACAAAAGTTTCCCAATCGATTTGAGGGGCTTGCGAAGGTTTCGATTGCCTGGTAACGGTTTCTTCTTCAATCTCGTAATCTTCAACGCTGCCAAACTCCCTCTCTAATGCTTGATTGTATTCTTCTTGGCTATTCATACGTTCGCCTTGAAAATATTGAGGAAATTCCGTTTTGGCTTGTGCAGAGAGGTCTTCCTCTGCAATGTTCTCCTCTGCCATTTCTTGCTCATCCGCATTTATAATTTGAGAAATCGCATAATTCCCCTGCCCCAGTTCGATTGGATTCGTCGACTCCGCAACGACAATATTCAACCCCTTACTTTTTAGCTGTTCAACAACATTGTCAAGACTAACAGCAGGAAAGCCCACAAACCTTGATATTGCTGAATTTGTTATCGGTACAACGCCAAAACCCAAATGTTCCGCCAGCAAATCGGCGTGTTTTTCATATGCCTCATAATCGGCTTCGTGGAAAAGTCCAAATTTGTACAGCACAATGTTTGTATTAGGCGGAACGTGTGGGGCAACGTCCGTAATGGCTTGTTCACGGCGTTGATGGTAGGGGTTGGGTTGCTCTTCTTGCGGCTCGGTATCTATTTCTTGTCGTTCTTTCGTCTCTTCTGCTCTCTCCGAAAATTCCTTTGTGGCGACCTCAATCTTACCAAAGACATTTTTAATAGCGGAAAGGGTCATATTATGCAAGCTGTCTTGCTCGCCACGCTCGTAAATACTTGGAACATTGTATTCCAAAATTTCAACGGTATGGGGTAATGGCTCGTTGGGGTACAGCCGCTTTACTACTGATAAATAGGCACTATGCTTGGCGGCAAGCGTTATATCGGTCTTCTCGGCTGTTGTAAACTCGGATTCTATTAACTCGTAAATAGCTTGGATTTGCGTTGCCGTTTCGCCGTTAAATGGGCGTTTTGGCGTAATTATTCCGCCCAAAATCTCGTCCGCCGTTTCTTTCGTAAAATTTTCAAATCTGTTCGGAATAGGGCGAGCGTTCTCGGTGGGGACGGTTTGCGAGATATCGTACAGCCGCCTATCTACCAAAAATCCTACTGGGGTAAGTGTATTCGGTACATCATATCCAAGTTTTTGCCATTGGTCTAAGGTCGCTACTGTTGGATTTGTGATTTTTAGGGTCTTCGTAGATTCAAAAATCTGTTGTTTGGTGCTTTCGTTATCGATTCTGTATAGGTGGTTGGCTGTGGTGCTGATAAATTCTTGCCAGTTTTCTTGTGTTATTTTCATGTCTAATCCTCCTGTTTTTAAGTGAAAAAGGCACGAGGGGTGGTTCGTGCCTTGCCACGTTATAATTTATATTTTTCGGTTTATCATCAAGAACTTTCTTTAATCAACTCGTCAAGTGCATCCAATGCGTAATCTATGTCGATTTCGCCCTGTTTCAGCGAAGTGGACGGCTTGAGTGGAGCGAATTTTTGGGGTTTCACGGCAACTGGCTCTGTTTTTGGCGGCACTGGCGGCGGAGCGGTTTGCTCCATCGGTGGTGTCGTTTCCATGACAAATTCTCCTTTCTGTGCAGATTTGAGGGCTTTCGGCTTGGGTTTGCTACTATACTGTTTTATGAATTTCAACTCGTGATATTCGGGCGAAAGCGTGTGATTCCATTCTTTATCCCTGTATTTGCTACTTGGTATGTATTTTTTGCCGATTACAGCGTATTCTTTGACGATATTATTTTTGCGTAAATTTTTGATTATTGTGTGCTGATTGGCGAGCGGCAAATGGCAATCTTCCTGTAAATATCGCAAAAACTCGTCATTTTTATCGGTGGGGAAAAATTTATACGGCAGAATCTCAACGATTTTTCCATCTGTCTCTACGCCGATTACCCTTGTATCCAGCTGAAAATCGTAAAAGAATTTTTTCATAAAGAATGAACTCCCTTGCAGATTAGCCGTTTTGGATTTGTTCTCGATTTCGGCTATTTTATCCAATAAAATTTGATGCAAGCCGTCAAAAACGACATTTTTCACACTATCTTCGTTCAACTCCGTGAGTTTTACCAAATCTTCGTGAAAATCGTTATATGGCGTTTCTAAATCCACTCTATCGCCCCAAGCCGTACCGAAATAATTGAACATCAAATAGCGTAAAGAGGCGTTTGTTAGACTTTCGGCGGGATTTTTGGCAGGTAATTTGTGTATTTCTCGGAGATTGATAATATTCCGCCAAAACTCGGACAGGAGTTTTGTTCTGTCCGAGTTCAGCAAATGTTTTCTGTGCCAAAAAGCCGTTGTAATGCTGTTATCCGTCTGAAATTTGCTTGGTGCAAGCGATTTGTTAGAGGGATTTTGGTAATAATTTGTCTGACTAACGTCAAAGAATTTCCCCTTGGTTTCCTCGAACGATAGTAAAATGCTTTCTGCACCTTTATTTATGGACACTCGGTTCTTTTCGGTGCTGTAAGATTTCCAATCGTCAAAAGTTTTTAAAACGGTCGGCTGTATATATTCGCCGTCCTGCCGACCTTGGTTTAATGCGTGTTCTTGCCATAAGAAAATTTCCCAGACGTTTTTTGTCGTGTGTTGTGCGAAATTCGCCATGATGTCCAACATACGCTTGTATTTTGCAAAATTCATAGATTTCTCCTTTCAAAAATTAAATAATCTATTTTGAGTGTGAGTTGGGCTTTTTGGGGTTTTCCTTGCGAGCCGCCGCTTGCTGTTGGGCGATTGTGTGGGTTTTTGGCGGCTCGGTTTGCTGTGCGGGTTTTTCCTGCTGTGCGGTTTTATCACGTTCCGTCCGTTCTAGTGCAAGTTTAACTGTTTGTCTGACAAAATCCGCAATGGCAGGTGTCGTTTTCTCGTTATATAAATCAGAGGAGAAAAAGGTTTCGACTGGTTTTTTTGTGTCGTCCGCCAAAGCTAATTGAAAATCCTCGTTGAACCTTTTTGGGTTGCTATATAACACAAACGGCACGACTTCGGGTTTTGGCAGATTCTCGAATGTGCTTGTTATAGTTCCTTTTATGAGGATTGGCTCATTATTCAACTGCGCGACTAAGCTGGGAATTTCTATTTTTGAGAAAGAGATTTTGGTTTCCAAGCCGCCTATACCAAAATCTTCAAGATTGGTTAGCTGTGAATAATCCGATTTTTCATGCGTGATTTCGGGCGGTTTTAACTCTGCTAATTCCGCTTTTAAATTTGCTATTGTGTTCTGCAAGCCGAATTTTTCCTCGTTTAGAGACTCGATTTGGGTGTCTTTTGTGGCGATTATCTTATCTTTTTCGGCGAGTTGAGTTGAAAAGTCCTCTTTCGTAGTTTGCATTTCCGTTCGCAGGACTTGTATTTGCTGTTTGAGGTCTTCAAATGTGGTAATCTGCTCCTGTACGGACGGAAATGGTTGCGGTTGCTCGGCGGTGGTCTGTACAGGCTCATTGCTAGGTATTTGTGAATTAAAAAAATCCGACTGTTCGGCGGATTTATCGGGATTGTTTGGATTGTTGGGCAACAAATCTGACGGTTCAGCGTGATTGTTGAGAGACTGCTCGGACTGCTTGGCTTGCTGTCTATCGTCTCGGATTGTCTCCGCCTCGTATGCGATTGCATCGATTTTGGCGATTTTCTCCTCACAATGAGCAATCTCTTTTTCGCAAATTTTGATGTTCTCTTCATGCCCACCTATTAGCCCTTTTGCAATCCAACCAAGTTCGTTTTCCTTGTAAACAGCGTCTTTGCCGACCAACGCCCTGCCGAAATTCTGCACGTCTTCGCCAATTTTGTGATAGAATTTGGCTATATTGGTATATTTGTCGATTTTAGCTTGGCTTTTCTCGATTGCGGCTTTATCAGCGGCTATTTCTGACTGATACGCTCCCTTTGTGTCGAAAAATGTGTTGAGTTTGTCCGCTCCAAGCACTTTTGCATTGTGAGCAATGGTTTTTAATTTTTCTATGAAACCTCTTTTGCGACCGACGTAGGCTTGGCGGTCTTCTAGGGCTTCTTTGTTGGAATTGATTAGGTCGGTGGCTAGTTCGTTCTCCTCTTTCCGCAAGCCGCCTTTTGCTTGTATGGCTTGCTTTTCGGCGATTTGCTCTTGCATGAAAGCCATTTGTTCTTGCATTGTGGCAATTATGGTGGTGTGGGCGGCTATTTCCTCCTGCATGAGAGGGATTATATTACCTTTTATCGTATCAAGGTCTTGCTTGTTTTCACGAGCGGCATCGAGCATTGCACCTGCAAGGATTTGTTGTGGATTTAGGTTGGCGGTTGATTGAGTAGTAGGCTCTGTATTGGCTTGTTGTTGTGATTGAGAATTTTTCTCCTGTTGTTGGTCGTCAAACGCCGCTTTTAACTCCTTAAATCTTGCCGTTTTCACAAGGTCAGTTACTTCTTTACCAACCCAATGCTTTCCACGAATACCAACTTTATCCTTAGATTGGGACAATAGCCCCTCTTTTATCAACTGGTCTCTTAGAGGTTTCGTAATCCCAAACTCCGTTTCAAGTTTTCCTGCATTATACGTATATACGTTATTTGGTATTACAGACTGCAATGGTGTGATTCGTGGAGTCGTATTGGCTGGCTGTGCGTTGTCGGCAACTGACTCTGATTGCTCATCGTCATTGGGTTGACTACTAGCCAAATTGTCATAAAATGCAGGGTCGTCAAATGTAGGCGGCATTTGGCTATCGTCATAGTCTGTAACTTCAACATTGTTTATATTTTGCTCGTTTTCATTCATTTTAATCTCTCCTTTTAATTTAGATATATTTGGGTACAAATCAGTTGTACCGTCTGTGCGACTTACAGCCACGGATTGATTCGCAGAGGTTATGACGGCGATAACGTCTGCTAAATCGGCTTGCGGAATGCGCAGGGTTTCTTGTGTGTCGGTGGTTTTTATGCCTGTGATTATAGGGGTTGTGGGTAGGTTGAGGAGTTTTGCGGCGGCGGTGGCTTGGTTGCCTATTATAATGTAGTCGTTGCCTTGTTGCAGGAAGAGTGCGTGGTTTGGGTGCTTGGCGGATTCGGTAGTGTAGGTGGCGTGGAGGGTTATGTCGGCTTGCTCAGCGAGCATGAATTTTTCGATACGTATGGCATCAGGGCGATAAGTTACAGGTTTTTTATACTTTCTGAAATCTTTTTCAAGGTCGTTGCCTATTTTCTCAAATTCAGACACCTTATTTGGATTTGTTACATTAACGTGTTGTTTTCTTATGGTGTACGGAGTAGTTATGTAGTCTTCGGATACAGGAAACATATCTTGTAACAAAAATACAGATTTAATACCAAAAGTTTTTAGCGGTTGGATGCCTGAAACAGATTTATTTTTGCTTTGTCTGTCAAGTATCATATTTTGATATTTGTTCCACTGTTTAGTGCATGGGGCAACCCAATATAAACCAGTAGTATCATCTTTTTTAATGACATATACTGGTCTAACATCGCCTTTGAAAGCTTTGGGTAGTTTAGGGTCGTTAGCTTTGATATAGAAATCATTATCCAAAATATATAAATAACCTCGTTTGACACTCATTTAACCACTCCTAAAATATGCAAAGGGTTTCTTGTATAAACAAGAAACCCAACGCTCAATCGGTGCATTTATATACCGCCCAGCCGGTAGCGGTTCGACTTGTCAAACGGCACATTTAGAGTAGCCTGCCGATAGCATTGAGTTTTCGGCTTTTTATACTGCATTGCCGATAGCAGTTCGACGTTCTAGCGATGTTTCTTTATTTTATAGTTCTGACACCATCGTTAGCAGAACTCACTTCACAGCTATTGTTTATACTGCCCAGCTGCGGACAGCGATTTCTTGCGAAACCTCCAACACTTATTTATACTTACCTGTTGGTAGCAGTCGAGCAAGCGTTGCCACTTGCAGATATTTCAGTCTACGCCCCACATAATGAGGTGCGACAAGTGTTACCATTTCTTACTCTATAATCATTATACCACACTAAAATCAAAAAGTCAAATTTTTTTGAAAAAATTTTGTTGTTAATAATTCATTTCAATCCACGCCCTCATAATAGGATGCGACAAGTGTTGCCATTTCTTACTATAATTATTGTATCATATTGAAATCAAAATGTCAAATTTTTCTCCCCAATTTCAAAAAAGCCGATTTTGCCATGTTTAACAACCTGTGGTCGGTTTTCCAACTATCTAAATGCAACAAATTGAAAAAATAGTCGTGGTCAAATATAATTTTTTTACGCAAAATTTCTTGTTCGGTATTTTTGTGATAATCATAAATTTTAAAAACAACCTCACATGATTCCACGATTTCGCCATTTTGGGGTTCGCTCTTGTGGCCAGTAAAATGATGTTTCAACCTTGCCCTTGGGCGATTCTTAAAACCCGCTATCTGCACCGTTTTTGAATCCGAACCAGCAAATAATGTTCCATACTCTTTCTTTTTAAGTTCACTATACAAAAAGCTGTCTTTTTTAATGTGTTGCCCAAAAAGTTGCTGACTGTCTGTCATATACAAAAAGAAACACGGTATATTTTCGACAGTCGCACCTACGCAATCCCACGCATCCCATTTTATATATTCTTCCAACATCGAACCTAATAAGTTTTCGCTATAATTTATTCCCATTATTTTCTTGATTAAATGGGCTATTTTGTCAAAATTAAGCAAAAACATCTGTTTAATGGTTTCGCTACGGACATCTCCGCTTTTTCGTTTATCTTCTCTATTATACGTCTTTTTTATGCGATATGGACAGCTTTCGTAGGTCGCTTGATTGTGATTGGCGAGCGTTGGAATATTTCGCCCACAATGTTTTGCATAAGATTTTTGCGTGGCGTTTTTTCCCTGCCCGTCCGGCAGGCGGGTATAAAAACCTATGATTTGTACTGGATTCAAACAAGCAGGGCGTTTTGCATAGGCTTGGATTTTATTATTGACAGCCAAATATTGAGGTGGTTGTCTGCCAGTCGCCTCTTCAAACACGTTTTTTATTATGGGAATTTCTTTTTCAAGCCCCATTGGCGTTTTAATTAAGCAATATCGCAAGTTTTTTCCCCCAAAAAGCCATAGTTTTTTTACAACATATCTATCGTTGGATATAAATTTTTTATTTCGAACCACCAATCCCATGTTTTTTGTCCGTGGCTGTTATTGTTAAATATTTCGGGAATATAACCCTCTTTTTCGGCTATTTTTAGCAGTTGCAAAATTGTTGAAAGCCCGATTGATACAGTCTGCTCGCCCGTTTGCAAAGCAAAAACAAGATTTTATTGACATTCGCCACAAGCCTGTTCGATTACTGTCAAGCCGTCTGTTGAAATTGTCAAACGTTCGTTGAATGCGTCTTGTAGCATTCTTTGTTTTAGCTGTTTTGCGGTCATGAATCGCCCTCCTTTCTATCTGTATATCAAGTGATTGATTACACACGCAACAGGATATTTATATTGTATCACACGATTTCCAAAAAGTCAAGTAAAAAATATGACATTTTTGTTACAGTTTTCAGCGAAACGAATCCGCAATATCCAAATGACGCTGTCCTCTTGGTTCAATTCTCCAAGTCTCAAAATTAACTATGTTGAAAAAATACTCAGTATCTATCAAAATATCTTCGCTGTAAATTTCGACATCATCCTGCCATAATACAAATTTCAATCTTTCGGTTGCAGAACCGTTTTTAGGAATGGTTGAATGCCCCAAAAAAGCATATTCGACCTGCGTATATTTAGTAGTCAACAATTTAACCGATTTGCTAGATTGCGGCTTAAAATATATGTTTTTGCAGTATTTTTTGAGAATTTTATGAATCCAACTATCGCTTTTGACTAAATGTCCGTAAAGCGTTTTGTTAAGCGATAAATACAGGAAAGTCCAAGCATAATTGTCTAATGTAGCCCCAATATAATTTGTGCCGTCCATAGCGAGATAATCACTCAACATATTTTTCAACGTATTATCCCCAAAAATCAGTCCTGTTTCCCTTTCCAAAAAATACACCACTTTATCAAAATTATCGAGCAAACGCTGCCTTATTTCCTTGGATAAATAATCCTTACTTTTGCCTGCCTGTCGGCAGACAGGGGCTTTCGGTCTTCCTTTTTATATTTTTGAGGCTTGGCGTAAATGCACAAATCATAGGCGGATTGGCTGTATTTTGGCATATTTTGTAACACCGCCTTTGTGTGCCGTTGATGAGGAGTGTATTTGCCGTGCTTGCTATAAAATCCTACGATAACTACTGGATTCTCGCAGTATGTGCATATTGCATATGCCTGTTTCTTTTCGCCTTGATAATACGGCTTTTTCACGCCTGTTGCACTCTCGAATTTTTCCTTTATTATCGGAACAATTTTATTTCCCTCTTCTGCTCTTAGCTTACAATAACGCATTTTTTACCTCAAATCCAATTTGTAATCGTTTCTGATTGCTAACCAAAATTCGCTGTCAATAGGCGGAATGTGAAATTCGTTCTCCGCTGTTTTCAAACATTTGAGAATTGTGGTCAATCCAACCGAAAAATTTTCGCCGTTTTTTGTGGCTAGTGCAAAAATTATCGGTTCATCACAGATTTCACATTCTTGCTGTGTTTGCGAATTTGGTGTAAATTCGGCTCGCTTTTCAAATGTATCTTGCAATAGTTTTGTGCGGTATTCTTGCATCGTCATAGTTTTCTCCTTTCTACTCCAAAAAATATTTTTTCGCCCTCCGCAGTTACAATGGCAGAGGGCGAAATACTAATTTTCAAAAGAATTGACACAAATCAAATATTTTTATCTAGCGATTAGTTATAGAAATAACGTCCTCGCCAAAACCAACATCGAATCCAAACTGATTCGCAAGCGAGGTCAAAGGAACGAATAATTCCCCACCTCGCATAAATGGAGCGGCTGGCAAAGGCTGTGCCGCCCCGCCAACTCCAATTTGGAACGTCGCAACTCCCTCTCGAAACGTCATAAAACTCTGCTGTGAGGGATTGACAACGAAAATCTCGCCAGTATTGGCGTTGCGGGCGGATGCGGCTCGCATATCCCACAACTGCGTTATCGAAATCGGCACAAACCAAACGTCATTCGCCACCACAGGCGAAACGCTAAGCGGTTGCCCGTTAAATTGCACCGAAACAGCACTCGGCACGGACGTGCGATTGTTCGTGATAACCGCCACGGACGCAAGTTGCCGTCCTGGCGTATTTAACAGCGTTCCGTTCCGCCACAAGCCCACGGACGCACCGCCGTCAATATTTACCGCATTAGTCAACCCAAACGCCTGCGCAATATCCTGTAATTGAGCAATATTCGTGTTCGGCACGTTGCCCACGACAAATATACCGTCCGCACGTTGACCCATGAACGCCCGAAACGCTCGTGCGTTCAAAAACGCCGAATCCATAGCAGGTGTGGGCTGTACGTTGAATCTTGCGCCATTCTGCACAAGGAACGGATACGCCTCAAATGCCGATTGCAAATCCGAAGGAATGCTCCACGTGGACAAACCGCCCTCATTTAGGCTAAATTGGTTCTGCCAGTCGAACGTCGCCGCCCAATGAAACCAATCCTCGCCGCCATCGTCCAACGCACCCTGCGACAGCAACGCTCCAACCACGGAGTTATCCCCTGTTGACCGCAAATAATTGACTGGGAAAATAATTAAATCGTCCCCAGCCATATCCGCCAAAGCCGCCGCAAATTCGGGCAAAGTTGCCGTCTGTCTGCCGAGCAGTGTTTGGGCTGAAAATGCGTAAATATTGTAATTTTGGTTCAAATCGACCTCGATATACGATACATTTCGGTTGCCGCCGCTAGTTTGCACCTCACGGCTCGCCGCTTGCACTGAAACGCCCAACAATAGTGTGAATAATATCACAAAATTTAGTATTTTTGCTATTTTTAGCATAGTTTCCTCCTGTTTTTGAGATTTTTTAATCCTTGATTTGCTGTCAACTCAATACAGATATTATATCATGGTCAATTTCAAAAGTCAATGGGGAATATTAAATTTTTGTTAAATCTCTTTCTTTTGAGTATATCTCAATCTGTTTTTCGAGTGAAATGTCGTTGATTAAAACAATTTTATCCGCCAAAATAGCGTTTTCGAGGTCGGTTGCTACTGCCACAAATTCCACTAATTTTACACGTATATCTAAAACCAAATCTTGAATTTCGTCCATGAACGATTGTTCTTTTTGGCTTGCCTGTGTGATTTGTTCATTCAAAAGATTTAACAAATTTGTTCTTTGCAAAACTGTATCTGCAACAGGAATACCCGTACTAGTCAAGTTTATGTTAGTTTTAACGCCGTTTATCAATGTCCAAGGTTCATTTTCGTCAAATTCCGTATTTGTGGGTGTTTCGGAAATGCGTTCCGTTAATTCCCAAATCCAACAATCATTGACGTTGTACAGTGTTTCGCAATTATTTAGTATGAAATTCAAGTAATCGTGCAAAATTCGATATAATCCTCTATACGTATCAGAAAGAGCCTTGCGTTTGCCGTAAAATAGCCTTTCTAAGCAATCCATCGGCACGTCTGCCACATGGTTAAAAAATAATTCACTCGCAAATATTCTGTTAAAATTATCTTCGAGAAAAGTGTGTAATTTCAGCATATTTTGCTTGCGTATAACTAAATCGGATTTTGATGTTGGAATATTCGATAATTTATCAATTACGTGCAAATGCAAAGAGGTTGTAATTAGGTCGCCGATATACGTTTTTATCTGCTCTAATTCAGCAATTTTGCGTTCGTGGCGTTTTTCTTTTACTATGTGAAGTTTTGTATCTAGGTGCAGTTTGTTTGCCTGCATAAAGGCTATATATACGGCTAATGCGGAGATTGAACCGCCGAATATTGCCGTTGTTATTATAGCCCAACCGTTTGCGACTTCTCCGAAAAGTAGACCGCTTAGCAAGGATAGCAGGTTAATCAACCACGATAGCAAAACAATCCCAACAATCACGAGAAAAATGCTTGTTATTATTTTTAATTTCATGTTTCCTCCTTAAAGAGCCACAAGGGGCAGTAGTTGCCCCTTGTGGCTGTCGTTAAAGTTGTTTGCGTGATGGACTTTGCCGTCCGTTCCGATTGCTTTGTTCGCCATTTACCTATCCTGCCCTCGACTCTTCTTCTTTTGGGCTTTGGCTAGTTGGGCTTGTAGGTCTTTTAGTTGCTTTTCCAACTCTAGCCTTGCCTGTTGCTCCTTTTGCCTTGCTTGTTGCTCGGTTTGTAGCTTGCTTTGCAAGGTTTGATTGTTGCTTTGCAAGGTTTGGATGTTTTTCTTAAAGTTAGCAATAGTGGGTTTTAAAGATTCTCTCCCCTGTTCAACCGCCTGATCCCAAGCACTCACATATGGTTCTCTGGACACGTTTAACATCTTTTCAATTTCCTCTCTAACAGGATTATCCTGTGCGATATACTCGTTTTTTAGTCCCATTATCATGGCTTTTAGGGCTAAATCTGTTCCGATTACTATTTTTTGGGAAATTTTCCTATCTGCCAAAAGTCGCTCTATGACACTGTCAATATTCTTTATCTCTTCGACAAATTCCATGCCCAACTGTCCGTCTGATGGATTTTTAGCAAATCCATGCTTAAATTTATTCAGCAAAAAAGGCAATAATAGGGCTTTCCCGTCTTTGGATAACGTCTGCACAGTTTCTTCCCATAGCTTAATTACAGGGATTTTTTGCACCAATTCTTCCTTACCCAATACGTATTTTACCACGTATTCATTAGGTATTTGGTCGCTTTTATCAATCTGAATCAAAATTGCTTGTGGCAAAGGAATTGTTACTTCGTGTTGATTGACCATGTTCTTGTTCGCCAAATCCTGCAACACGCCGTGCAACTCATATTTAACTAATCGTAGCAACATGATTTCATCGTGCGTTGTCTGTGCCTCGAACAAGAATTTGTCGCCGTTAATGCTAAGCGGCAAATCCCGTCGCAAATCGGTCTCCATGTTGCCCGTAACTTCGCCGTCCGTGTTGAGCAAATCCTTTAAATCGTTGGCATCGAAGCTAACGATTGCGGTTACTGGGTCGTAATTCGTGCCCAAAAGGTCATTTACAAGTTTGACCGTTTCGGGTGGGTCGCACCTCAACATATCTAATATTGCATCATGCGTTACCAGTTTCTTCCGCCTATCCTCTTTATTCTCCATTTTTATACCGTTCGCCCTCGTGCAAACGCCGTGAGCAACTTCCTTTATTATATTGTAATCGGACTTTACAAAAAAGTCAACAAAAAATTTTTTGATATTTCGCTAAATCCAATTTTATGTCCCTACCGTTAATTTCAAAGCCAAAACGTCTATAAAATCGCACTAATTGCTCACTATACCGTGCCTTTTTGGCGGTTACAGTTTTTGCTCCCAAATTTATCACATAGTTCAAGTATATTTTCAGCAAATGCGAACCTAATCCCAAATTTTGGAAGTCACTTTCGATTTCAATAAGTTCCAAAAGTCCCTTTTTCTGCCATTCAGTCTCTTGAAAAGCATTGTCAAAGAACGCTCCTTTGAGACAGCCTATTTCTTTGCGATCGTTTTCGTGCGAAACAAACACCCTAAACCAGCAATATATCATTCTAAGGTTACGGTCGAGCGTCTGTTCATAGGTTACATAAAAGGAATACTCGTTATCTTTGTAATCAAAAACGCCTGTATCTACAACGGATTGCATAACAAAAGACTCGCTTGTTTTTGGCGTTTCGCTCCAACTGATATTGTTAAGTTGTGATGTCTGCTCGTTAAAAAGATTGACGTTACTGGAAAAGTTCCTGTTTTTCCGCTCTTTCTTGAATAGTCGCAATAAATTTTTCATACTTCTCCTCCACATCTCCACGAAAGCGATTCTTGCGATCATCGTACAAAAATCGCTTGTTCCACTCAACTGTCCCTACTAGTAATCTTAACAGATTTTGCCAAGCATAGCAATAGAGCGGGTGGTTTATGCGGTTGGTAATGCTTAAAATATCCTCAAACAGAGTGATTGTGGTGTGTTCTATGCGACCTTTATCTTGGGAAAGGAATGTATAAATGTGTTCATTCGCTCGCAACTCGATTGGAATGTCGGCAAGTTCGATTTTTTCGTATGCCAGCATATCAATCAAAATCTGTGAAGTCTCGAAGACATAGTAAGAATGGTATTCCAACAAGGAGTCTGCACGTAGTGCGTTTAGACTGAGAGACTCAATTTTCGAGATTTCTTGGCTTGTTTTGGCTATCAGAGCTTTTAGGGTGGATAACCGTTTTTCAAATGGTGTTTTTACCAATTTCATCATTAATAAGTTCCTCCTAATAAAGCAAGGCGGTTTTTTAAGACCGCCTTGCTGAAAATGTGCGTTACAGCGGCAGCTATTTACTGATTTTGTCAACCACGTATATTAAACTCCATTTGCCTCTCACGTGGATCTCTCGCAAGAATCTCTTTACTAATCCATCTAGCAGGAACACAGCCCAATGATGTGTAGAAACGCTGAGTTTCTCTTGAAAATCCAGATTGAATATAGATTTTATGCGCAAAAGATTCTTTGGCTACTTTTTCTTCCACCATAGTAAATAGTGTTCTGCCGACACCTCGATGCCGATAGGCTTCTGAAACATAAAACCATCTTAATTCTACATACTCGTTGCAATCCCCGAAAAGTCGTTTGTTTGCCAAAATATAGCCCATCAACTTTTCTCCGTCAAATGCCCCAAATGCCCAACCTTTGTTGTGTATTAAAGCATCCACTAAATAAATTTCCCGTTCTAGGCGTTCCTGCTCAGTCCAATCATAAATAATATCGCAATCTACCAATTTATTGTAGTTTTGCACTTCGTCGTATGTCCACATCTTCTCGATTTTTTGATGTCGATTGATATGTTTTAACATACCAATACGTGCATCGTAGACTGTTAATTGTCTGAGTTCTATCTTAAAGGATTTTCCTGGCCATGGGATAAGCACAATTTTGTGTGGATTAATGTCTTCCATATGCTTCATCTCCTTTCATTATGGCAAAACACTAGTAGGCGGCAAAAATCCACTATTATTGCCCTGCGGATTGGTATTTGTGATACTAGCCAAACCGCCGCCCATATTCGTTCCGCTTGGGTTGCCTTGAGGAATTGTCGGCATAACCTGCGGCGTTGTCTGATTCATCATGTTTCCATGCCAATTTGCACTATTTACACCCTGTCGCAACGTATCAAATATTGGAATCCTGTTAGGGTCTTCGATAACGACTGGAACACCGTCAATCCAGTTGACCCATACATCAAACGTGCGATTCAGAGAATCCGTAACGGTTATAACGCTAAACGTGCCGTAACTGGGCGGTAAACTCGACACATTTCTATCTCGACGAATGTTTAGCATCGACTCGTCAACTCTGACGTTGTTGGATTGCGTGGGCTGTCCGAGCGTGTGAGACCAATTAGGTCCCGTCCTAAAATGGTAATTACGAGGTGGCGAAATTCCTTGCGGAATGGTTGAATTTAACGGCTGTTGTAACTGCCCTGTCCGCACGGAAGTTGGTGCAATTAAGCTACTTGCCTGTAAATGCAATGGAATTCCAAAGTTTACGGCTATCCCTGCGGCTAATAGTGCGATTGCTGTTAGTATTGATTTTTTCATGATTTTGTCTCCTTTTTAAATATTTTTGATAATCTTACAAAAACTCTATTATTTCTCGTCTAAAATCCTCTTCATTTTGCTCCTCAAACTCACGCCAATAATCTTCAAGATAATGTGCGTTGAATGTTTCATTCATTTTTTATCATTCCTCCCTGTATAAAATCCTTTGCCCATTCCTGGTGTTCCTAGACAAACACCGTTTTTTCTTGCTATTTCTTGCGTTACAAGAGTTTCTTGCTCCCATTGACTAAGAAGATTTGTAGTTTTAGATATATCGTTGAGCAAATTGGGTTTAACCATTTCCGAAAGCCTTGGACGTACCCTAACACTACTCGCCAACAAATGAGAATAATCATTTTTGTTATCCATCAATACACCTCCACAGCCACAACAACCCGCCGCTGATTGCGAACATATTCAAGGCAAGTTACAAGCGTTAGCCTATTGTCGCCAAAATCCATGAGCGGAGAAAAATCCGTCTCTTCGATGAAAATCTCATGCGAAACGGCGTAAGTGCGGGAATTTCCGCCTAATTCAAGTGTTATAATGTCCCCGATATTCAAATTTCTCACAAACCCAAAATACCCCGCTGAACCTCTATTATGCCCCGCAAGAACCGTGTTTCCGAAATTGAATCCCGAAAACCCAAAACGCCCTGCTCCTTTATCCATGTTGGCAAGATTTTCGCCCTCGAAAATTCGGACTGTTACACCCATGCGTTCAACTTTTAGAGTGCCGATTCTCGTGCCTGTGGCTATGCCGTAGTTATTGGAAATGTCGGCTGTACCGCTTGTGTTTGCGGTAGTTGTGGGGGTTAGAGTCGTACCGTCTGCTAGGTGGATTGGGGCGGATTGTACCATTACGGGTTGTTCGATGTGAATCGCCTGTGCTGTGGGGCTTGCACCGAAAGCGTGAGGCGGTGCGGCTAATGTTGGCAATATCCACGTTGGCGAGAATATTGTCAATAGTGCGAAAAACGCAATTACTGATTTCTTGAAAGTTTTCATAGTTTATACCCTTTCTATGGCATTAGAGCCGTGAAATATATTTTTATCGGCAAATTCAGGCGGATTGCCCTCAATCAAAAACGCTTGATATTCGGCGTTTGTGGTGTTAAATGCGAAAGTCGGCGTGGGCATTTTGTATTGCGGTTCAAAGACCCATTGCGGAATCGTGAGATTGTAGTCGTTGGCTAATTTATGGGCAATTGCCGCTAAAATGCACAGATTTTCCTTGTTTGCGTCATCGAAAACAGGCGGAAACGCAATCATGTGCTGCTTTCTCTCGCTCCGCTTAAATTCATCTAAAAACGCACAAAGTGCAAATGTGAAATCTTCGTGCATGATGACGTTGGTCAATGTCAGATTTATTTCCTCTTCTCTTGACTTTTTCATGCGTTTTATGAATTGCCCATTATTATTAAGCATATTCACCTCGCTTATCTATCGTGTCCATTGCGTTTCTTAGACTTTGATTGAGGAGCAGATTTCTTGCCCTTTAAGCTATCCAAAACATTGTCAATGTTATCGTTGTTTAGCGTTTTCGGATAATTTTCATCAAATTTCAACAACATTTCTTTGGACTCCAACTCGATTTTTTGAATTTCTCTATAAAAAATATCGTAATCTGCACTACTAAACAAGGCATCTAAAAATTCCTTTGAAGTTTTGGGAATGGTAACATTCTCGCCGTACAACTCAATCAATGCAGAATGTATCATTTTGCGAGAAATTGGTTTGCCAAGCCGCTTGTGTTCGGCTAAAACACCTGCAACATCAGACAAATCATATTTATATCGTCTGCCGCTTTTTAATTTCATGGCTATGAGATACTCCGCTGGCACAACACGCACATCAAGCACGTTCGCAAAAGTGCGATAATGCCGAGAAACAGCAGCCAATTTATCAGAATAAGAAACGGTATTCTTAAAATCGGAATTAAGCCAATTTGACGGCAAATCATGCAAATCAGACACATGGCTAACAGCGTCTTTCATCGCCGAACTAGCCCTTACAATAGCGTCAATATCGTGTGTTGCATTTCTGAATCCGTACTGGGCTATAATTGCCGCTCCGCCAATTAGGACAATCTCGGCGGGCATTTTGCCGCTTAATTTGCGGTATATTTTGCCCAAATCTTTAAGGTAATCGTCAAAATTTTCTTTTGTTATAAGTTTAGCAGACATCTCGCACCTCACATTCTACAATATTAAACCGCAAAAATTCGGGAATTGCCTTGCTTACGCTCTCTTTTTTTGGCTCGTCAGTCCCAAAAGCGATACATTCAGTAATTACGCCAATAGGATAGATTGGTTGTTGGAATTTTGCGGTTCGCAAGCTGTCAAAATTAGTGCATATCGGAATATCGTTCACACGACTCAAATAATCAAGCATTCCGAGAAGATACAACGATTCTGCATACCATTTCGCTTGCCACAATCTGATTATTTCGTTGGATTGCAAAATGAGCAACATAAAATCTATATCGCCAATTTCTTTCAAAAAATGGCATATGTTGCCCTTGTAAACCTCAAATTCTAGGCGATTTGGGGTTTCTATATCTGCAAATTTATGCAATATCCTCTTGTTTTTATTCATATGAGTAACTCCTACCTATCGTGATTATTGCGTTTCTTTGGCTTTGTCTTTGTAGCAACCCGCACATTTTCCTTGCTCAACTTCTTAAAAGACGGCAACAAAATTTGCTCATACCGTAACGAAATAGCCGACTTCAAGTATTCCTTGCGAACGTCCGACAGCGTGGGCGTTTCGTCAATAATATTGCTAATTTTGCCCAAATCAATCTTCGGCACGGTGCGTTTTATAGAGTTTTGCAAAGGTATCGGCGGATTTTTGAAAATCTCGTGGTAAAGCATACGTTTTCCGTTCAGAGAATAGCACGAAGCGTGGTTATATTCTTCGCTTTTAAGTGCCGAAGGATTTTCGAGCAATTCCGCCATTTTATCGTCCGCAAGCAATGCCGATAAAGATGAGCCACAATCATAAATCGGAGCAAAACGCAACTCGCCTTTTATCTCCAAAAATCCCCAATTATCCAAATGCCTGTCCTTGTTGCCAATCAAGGCATCAATCACGAACATATCCCAAAATTTCTCCCATGATTCCTGCCTATTCGCTATCAATTTGTGGGTTTTTATCACGTCTTGGACGCTTTCGATAGTCGTGCCTTTTTTACCGTCAACCTGCGTTTGATTCACCAAACGTGAAACCTCATGCAATCTGCCCACGCCCTCGGTAAAATCTTTGCAAGCCACAACAATTTTCCGTTGCCCTTTAACGTCCGTAAAATAGCCTAAGTGCGTTTCCTGTGCGACAATTCCGCAAGCGTTGAAAATCTGCGAGCCGATATGCTCAGAATACTGATTATTCATGTAACTCAGCACGTTTCGCTTGCTACGTATGGGATCGGGATATTTTATCATGTACACGGCGTTTTCGTATAAAATCGTGGTTTTTACCTCTGAACCACCGTATCTGTTGGCTAATTCCGTACCTTTATCGAAATCAATCATCCATCAATTCCTCCAAATAATCGTAAATTTCCTCCGCCTGCATGGGAGTCAAACGCCCCTCGACAACCCTATGTTTAACGGTAAAAAATAAATTTCTGCCTAACCGCTCCAACTCAAATCTAGTGTTTTTTGTCTTAGTCAACCTGTGTTGCTCGTGGGCATGATAAAATTCCGTCAAATCCTCGCAGATAAACGGCATACTGGCAAAATCGGTGGGATTATATTTATATTTTGAAACCATAGTTGCCACGCAAAACACCTCTCTCGTTTATTATGTTCTGATAATACCACACCCCCCCAAAAAAGTCAAGCGAGGGCAGAAAAAAATTTTCCCACCCTCACAAAACCTCTAAAATCTACCAGCCAGTCTGTGGCAGTCGATTATTCCCACCAAAAATAGTAGTCCCAGCAGTAGAATTACCAATAACCCATTCAATACCATGCATCCCGCCAACATCAACCCTATTAGCAAACACCATTCCGTTAGGCAACACCGTATGCGACCGTGGCAAAACATTCACAATAACTCGAGCATGGTCAACCATAGTAAACCTCGCTGGCACCTGCCCAAAATGTACGCTAAACTCCGCCAAAACTCGCCCTGTGCAAATCCCAAATGTGCCGCTCCAAGCTCAATAACATTGTTCCTAGCACTCGACAGATTATCCGCAATAATAAACTCATTTCCGAGATTCGTAACACCTCGAACATTATAACGAATATCAGCATTAAACGTACCTGTAACCAACTGATGAGCACGTACAGCTTGCGTTGGCAAAATATCTCGCCAAAAGAAATCCGTCAAAGATACGCTGCTTTCGTTGCGAATATTGCGAACCTCGTAAGTCATCTGATTGCCCTGCATAATTTCACGAGGTGCGGTTTTGTCGATATTTACGCCAATATTTGCCGAATAGTTGACGAAAGTCGCCCTAATTATTTGCGTGGCAAATTCTATATCAAAATGCAATTCTTCCCGATTTATCATGTAAAATTGCGGTGTTGCAACCTCTATTGCAAAATAACGCCCCAACGGCAACGGACGTGATACAGCGATTCCTCGATTGTTGGACTCTATGCGGTCAACCAAATTCCCAGTCCGATATTCAAAAATCTCAAAAACAGCCCCTTGCAAAGGCGTTCCTGCGGGCAATCCGTTAAGTTGGTTATCGTCAGCAGAAACCTTCGTTATCTGCAACTGCCCCGCCATCGGCACATTTTCCCAACGGATTTCTGTGATTTGACCAGCGGTAAATTCTATCGTCCGAGGAATGTCATCCGAAAAATATCCTGGTGCAGGGCGAGTTTCTCGGATCGTATACCGCCCTGGCTGCAAAATTCCGCTCAAATCTATCAAGCCGTTGTTATCCGTGTAAAAAACACCGACAACATTGTTGTTTTGGTCAAAAATCATAAATTCCACGTTATAAATCGGCGCACCCGTAACGGCATCTACTTTCAATATCCGAAGACCCGCCAATCTATGGTTGACAACCTCCAAAACCGCTTGATGTCCTGCCGTAACTGTAACTGTGTGTACGGTTTGATCAAGCTGGTAGCCTGGTAAAGCCCGCACCTCAGTAACACGATAAACCCCAGGAGTGAGGTGGTTGAGCAAAATGCGGCCGTGTGCGTCCGTTACGAAACCGCCTGTAGCCGTCATTTGTGGGCTGTTTGCAGCTGTGCTTGGCTGATTTTGGTCGATTATGCTGCCTTGCACAAGCCGTCCATCTGCGTGGCGAATCTCAAATTCCACACCTGCGAGCGGCTCGCCTGTCGCTCCGTCCGTTTTCACGATTAACAAGCCGCTTGCAGGGGTATTTTCAACCACTAAAACGTACTCTTGCTGGCGTGTTTGCGGCGTTATGTGGAACATTATCGGCTCGGATAATCCGATAAAACCTGTGGCTGGCATGGTTTCCGTCAAGAGATACGAACCGTAAGAGAGGGCGGGCAGGTAAATAAGGCCGTTACGGTCAGTTACGAAATCAAAGAAGCCCGTTTGTGGGTTGCGGACTCGAGTTGACTCGATAAAATCGCCGCCGAGTCTTGTGATTTCAAAGACTACGCCCTCAATCGGCTCACGTGTAACCGAGTTGATTTTTCGGATTATAAGGTCGGCATGGCGGAAATTTTCTATTGTGATTACCCGATTTACGCCCGTTTCAACCGTGAACAAAGTCGGCTTGGCGAGCTGATAACCGTCAAGCGGTCGGGTTTCTATGGCTATGTAACGCCCTGCGGGTAAGCTGTTGAGGTTAATCCGCCCTGCGTTGTCGGTTGTCCATGTTGTGGTTAGGTCGTTGGGGTTTATAAGGCGTTCGCCTGCTGTACCATTGCCTAAATCTCGGGCTATTTCAAACTGCACTCCTGCTAAAGGCTGTTGCGTGTCGCCATCGATTTTTAGGATTGCGATGTCCGTTTCTCGGAAATTTTCTATCGTGATAACACGAGAATTGCCCGTTTCCACCGTGAAAAGTGTCGGCTCGGCAAGCTGATAACCGTCAAGAGTTCTTGTTTCGATTGCGATAAAACGCCCATTTGGTAAGGCGTTTAGAGCGATTCGTCCCGCATTGTCGGTTGTCCAAGTGGTGGTTAGCGTGGCGAGATTTATCAGGCGTTCGCCCGCCGTGCCGTTTCCGAGGTCGTGGGCTATTTCAAACTGAACACCCGCCATTGGCTGTTGCGTGTCGCCGTCTATTTTCAAAATCGCCATGTCTGTAAATCGGAAATTGCGGATTGTTATGATGTAGTCCATATTGTAGCCGACTTGGAAAATATGTGGCTCAATCGGTGCAAAGCCTGGAAGCGGACGAGTTTCCGTGGCTACATACGTACCCGAGAGAAGTTCTGGCAAACGTATCAATCCTGCACTGTCGGTTAAAAATTCAAAGCCGCCCGTAAAGGAATTTTGTATACGAGCACCGTCAAATGCACTAATTTCAAAAGCTACGCCCTCGAGCGGTAGATTGGTTTCGCCGTCCACTTTTTGGATAACAACGGTGGATAGTCGATAGTTGACAAAACGCTCCGTTCGAGATTGCCCTGCCGCAAATTCAATCGTTCGAGCAGGTTCAGTGATGGCAAAGCCAGGTGGTGGGCGAGTTTCGATGATTTGGTACGCTCCTGGGGAAATATTGGGAACGGTCGCTATTCCACCCATGTTTGTAGTAACCCGTGCGACCAATTCCCCGCCAAGCGTACGCACCTCAAACTCCGCATTAGCAAGTGGATTCCCATCCCCGTCAACCTTTTCAATAATGAGACTAGGTGCGGGAAAATTCACAAACCTAAGCGTTTGACTTTGCCCTGCCGCCATTACCACGGTTTGACTTGGCTCGGTAATAACAAAACCTGGTGGTGCTCGAGTTTCGGTAACTACGTATGTGCCTGGCTCAAGGTTTGGTAATGTTGCCATTCCACCTTGTGAAGTAACAACCCTCTCCACCAATTCCCCGTCAAGCGTACGCACCTCAAATTCCGCATTAGCAAGTGGATTCCCATCCCCGTCAACCTTTTCGATAATGAGACTAGGTGCGGGAAAATTCACAAACCGCACCGTTGCCGTCTGCCCCGCCTGTAACTGCACCATCTGCGAAACCGAATCCAAAACAAAGCCAGCAGGTGCTCGAGTTTCTATGACCTCATAAGCCCCTGGCTGCAAACCCGTAACAGTCGCTATACCACCTTGATTCGTAATAACTTCAGCAACTCTCGTCCCCGCAATGGTACGCACCTCAAAAACCGCCCCCGCAAGAGGATTGCCGTTTTCATCCGTCTTCTCTATGACGATTGTCGGCATTAACTCATTGACAAAACGGAGAGTCGCCGTCTGCCCTGCCTGTAAATCCACCGTTTGAGTGCCGTCCATAAGGACAAACCCAGCGGGTGCACGGCTTTCCGAAATTTGATAAACCCCTGGGTAAAGGTTAAAAATACTCGCTGTGCCGCCGATATTGGTCGTAACACGCTGAATTAACGTCCCCTGAACGGTGCGTATTTCAAACTCCGCTCCTGCTAACGGATTGCCCTGCCCGCCAACTTTTTCTATAACGATGCCAGGATTGCGGATATTCACAAATCTCGCCCTCGCCACGGTTTCGGGCAAAACTCGGACACTTAGCCCTGGGGTCATCATCGTGTAGCCTAGAGGGGCTTGCAGCTGCTCCACATAGTACCAGCCCGATTGCAGATTCGGGACAGCGACAACGCCGCTTGCACCCGTGATAAATGTACCCACATACGTGCCGCTCTGGTTGCGGACTTCCACAGTTGCCCCCGCAAGTGGAACGCCGAACTCGTCAATAACTTCGATAATTAAACTGCCCAATCTCGCCGAAACAAAGGTTTCAATCGACCGAGCCTGTGGGCGGATTTCCACGTTTCGGACGGTTTGCGGGTCAAATTCAAAGCCGTGAGGCACTTCAATTTCCCGAACAACAAACCAGCCTAGCAAGCCGTCAATCTCAATCAAGCCGTTGTGGTCAGTGATAAATTCGCCGATAAGTTCGCCATTTATGCGGGTTACATTAAAACGAACACCCGAAATCGGCGTATTGTCAAAAGCGTCGATTTTTCGGATAACCAGCCCCGAATATGGGCGGTTCGTAAAATCTAGGAAATATGTTTGCCCATCTGCAGGGATAAAAATCGTCTGCGGAACAGCTGCCGTGCCGAGTGTGTAGCCATTTGGTGCGACAATCTGCGTAACGACAAAACTCCCTGGCGGCAAATTCGGCACTAAAAATTCGCCCTGTGCGTTTGTGCGGAAAATACCGTTCCCTGTGCCAACGACAGCACCGCTGGAATCCTGTACACGAAACTCGCCATTTGCCAAAGGCAGTCCTGTAACCTCATCTCGTAAGGTTACAAGTAGCGAGCCGTATGGGTGGTTGGAAAATTCCAGCTGCAAAATCGTGTGCCCGTCTGGCATGAGAAAACCGTGTTGCATATTGTTGAGGGAAAGCACATAATTGGGCGGTGCTTGGGTTTCTCGGACGGCGTAAGTACCTGGCACAAGCCCTGTAATCACGATAGTACCCGTGTGGTTTGTGGTGTACGTGCCAATGACCGTGCCGAGCGTACCGCTGACCCCTGCCGAAATGTGGATAAGTTCAAAGGTCGCACCTGCCAAGAGCCTCCCTGTTGTGAGGTCGGTTTTTCGGATTATAATTGAGTTTAGCGGCCAGTTCCAGACCTCATCGCCCGTTTGAAATTGGCTGCCGTCTGAAATTGAAATTTGACCTGCCACCATTGCTCGAATTTCATCGTCCGTCATGTTTTGGGCTTGGTCAAAAGTCGGGGAAATGCCGCTTAATTCGGGCGGTGGGGTGGGTTCGTAGATTTCGGGCGGGAGGGGTTCGTTTTGTTCGGGGATTTGCGGTATTTCCACCCTGTTATCTACTTCAATTCCAAAAATATGGGGAATCAAGCCGTCTTGGATTAGCTGATAGGTGTTCTGCCCAGGTGCTAGAAAAATTCGGTAGCTGTTGTTGACATTTAGCGACATTCCAGGGGCAGCACGGGTTTCCGTTACCCGATACCAGCCTGGTTGTACGAAAGGCAGGACGATTCTGCCATTTTGGTCAGTTAGGAAATGCCCTAGATTTATGACATTGCCAGTGTTTGGGATTTCAAATTCCACTCGGAATTGCGTGAGCGGCACGGGCTGGAAAGTTAGGGCGTTCATTTTTGTGATTATTAGGGACGGCAGTAGTGTGTTTTCAATGATTAGCGTGTAATCCTCATTTGCTCGGATTTCTATCGTCCATGAGCGGTTTTGTTCCATTGGGTCTAGCCAGTAATTGTTTGCCGCTCTTGTTTCTATGATTCGATAAATGCCTGGCGGGAGTTCGTGTAGGCGGATTCTGCCGTTTTCGTCTGTTCTGAACGGGTTGCCTGTGAGTAATCCTGCTCCTGGTTGGCTGAGTTTTTCTATGGTAAATTCAGCGTTTGGAATGGCTGTGCCTGTGATAGCGTCTCGTTTTATGATTTCTAGGTAGGGGCGGCGGTTGTAGAAAGTTACGGTGTTGTCCTCGCCAGCTCGTATGGTTACAGTCTGCCAGTTTGGGCTGGAAAGGCTGTAGCCTGGCGGCGGGATTATTTCTGTGATTATTAGGGTGCGTTCGCCTTGCCCTTCGAAAAGCATCCCTGGTATAAAAATCCGACCTTGTCCATCTGTCGTGAATGGCGAACCTGCGACTGTCTGACCGTTTTCATAGACTACTTCAAAGACCGCTCCTGGTAGTAATTCTTGAGTGTCTTGGTCTCGTTTTATGATGGTCAAGCCTGGATTTTCATAGTTTCTTAAAATTATCTGATTGTTGTCGCCTGGGCTTAGGATTATTTCCTGCGGCGTGGAGATTAAAACATAACCTGGAGGGGCTTGGATTTCCGTTAAAATGTATGTCCTAAACGGGATTAATTCGTTGCCATGCGAACCTCTTCCGAAAATGAAAATGCCGTTTGTGTCGGTTGTGCCTAGCCAAGTTTCGCCTGTAACAGGGTCTCGAAGTTCAAAAATTGCCCCTGCTAGGGGCTCGCCTGTGTTGCCGTCTATTTTTTGGACTTCTAAGCTAGATTTTTGGATATTGTAGAAATTGATGGTGTTTGTTTGACCCCAAGTTATCGAGATGGATTGTGTGGGATTGTCAGGGGGCATATAGCCTGGGGGTGGAATTATTTCAGTAATGGTGTAATGTCCTGCTGGCAGATTGTCAAATAAAATTCGACCAGAGCCGTCTGTTATGCCTGTGCGTTCTATGGGCAATCCGCTCGCATTACCGTCCACCGAAAAGCCCTCAATGCGGAAATGTGCACCTGATAGGGGTTCGCCTGTTAATTCGTCAAATTTCAGGACTTCTACCGCTCCGTACGGGTAGTTTTCAAATGTGATTAAAATGGAGCTGGGTACGTATTCTTCCGAGATGCCGAAACCAAAAACCACCTCGAAATTTTCGCCCAAGGTTTCTAGCAAATTTACTACATCTTCGAGTGTGATTTCGTCTGGGAGTTCCCATTCGGCAACCTCTCGGAAAGACATGACTACGCCGTTCCACGTAACCAAAACGTCCCAATCATCGACGTTTATGGTTATGTTTGGCGGGTGTAGCCAGAAGCCGTATGCTGTGTGTTGGGGGAGTAGGGAGTAGCCATCTGGTGCACGTTCTTCCTCTACCATGTAGAAACCCCATGGTAGTCCAGTAATCGTCCAAACACCGTCTGTTACGGTGCTGGTAACGCCCTCGCTGCTTGATGTTGTTGCTCCTGCGGTTAGGACTTGCGAGAGATTTATGCCTGTGTTATCGAAGCTCCACGTAACATCGCCTAGATGACCGCCATCTGTTGAGCCGAAATGGGCGGACATTCCACGCAGACGGACTAGTGCGCCTGGGATATTTTCTCGGGTTAGTGCATCGATTTTTTGGATTGTTACTTCGCTGTTGGGGAGGGGTGGTGGTGGGGCAGGGGCGGGGGTTGGAGCGGGGGTTGGAGATGGAGTTGGTGTAATGCCTGGAGTGGGCGTTGGGGAGGGTGGTTCGACAACAATAACTCTCAATGCTTGAAAATACTCCACTCTGCCGCCAGGATAACTTCCGCCGACTGTCTCTGGGGTAAAAACAAAATGGTTTCCGTGTTTGGAAAGATTTATTGCATATCTAAGCATATCTCCGCCGCCAAGTTGAGAGTATGGGGCGTAAACATGACCGTATCCACGGACTCGCCAATCTGCAGCTTGATAGAAAAAAGTGGTAGTTCCAACCATTTCCGAGGTAAGGAGCAAAGTTTCGTTTAGCCAGCCCGCAGCAAGTGAAGTTTGTGCATCGGTTGGAATCAAGGCGGGAAAATTACTTGTGTTTATTGGGCCTGAAGATTGAAAGTTGCGGTACCGTTCTAAATATGCTTGGATATTTGGAGGAGAGTTTGCGGTCATTCCGCTTGGGATTGAGTGGTCTTGAAACACGAGCGTATCTCCCACAAAAGCCGATAATGTCGGCACATCAATGGTGTTTGGCGTATTGATGTCAAAATTTGTAAATGAGCCGTTAAATGGGTCAACTTGTGGATTTTGAAAGGTATCTATGCTCTCTACCATGCCTATGATTTCGCCCGTAAAATCTTGATTTGTTATAGAAAAATGTGCCGTGGGGGTTCTGACAATGTTATTTTGCGAGATGAGCTGTCGAGCCGCCAGACGATTTGCTTCGCTCCCAAATCTGAGCCGTCCGTTCAAATCAGCTATAACAGGTAGGTTCAATGAGTTTACAAAATATTGTGCCCTATACATATTTGTGGGTCCGTTGAATTGTATCCGTGGAGTGGCTTCAAAGTTATCGACTATTTGCATGGTATAACTCATATCGCCGTATTGTATGCGGGCGGCGGGTGATTCAGTGGGTTGTGTTATTTGTGATGGTTGAGGTGTTTGGGGTGTTTGTGCCGCTTGTACGTTGTTTAGATAATGGGTTGACCATTCGGACGGTAGTAGCCCTCCTAAGATTATCGCAATCATTGAAAATGCGATTATTGTTCTGGTTTTCCTGCTTAGTTTTCTTTGCATTGGTTTATTCCTTTCTGTAATAAAAAAAGCCCGATTATCTCTCGTGGCTTTTTGACTTATTTTTTGTGGGTAGGCGGTCGCTGTCGGAACGCTGTATCGGCTCGGCTGACCATGTTTTGATTTTTGCGTTCCATGTTAGGTTTTGTTTCGTCTTCTCGGCAAATGGTTTTATGAATTTTTCTATATAACCGTATATGTCTGAAAAATTTGGCTTGCCTGTTATGCGTTTTAGCTTGTTGTAGGCGACTTCTAAATCTTGCTTGCGAGTGTAAAATCCGTGAAATTCCTGCATAATTCTACGCTTTTTCCTAACAACATCAAATATATCGTTGGACTTGACGGAAATACAGTTAGATAAAGCATAAACATCAATCATATCTTTCATTCTCCGAAAAATATAATCGCTAGACATCACGGTTATTTTATCCGCCAAAATTTCATTCGGCAACACTCCTTTTATCAAAAAATCGGCAAAATGATAGATTTTGTTGCCGACAACAGGCATTACAGACATATCCAATTTGCATATAACCGCCCCCGTTACATTGTTGACCACATTAAATCCCGCTGATTTCTTTTCAGCATACGTTCTAGTTGCGACGATGGCGTAATCACGCCGTAAACTCCCAAGAGAATCGTTCAACGTACTTTCCAAAAATTCCATCGTAGGTGGGTCGCCAACCCAGTTAGAATCAATATCTGTGGTTATGCGTTGCAACTCATCAAAGCCATGCTCGACTAAAATCAATTTTGTTATTAATGCACCTTTGAACACTATCGGTGCGTTGTTTTCTGATATTTTTGCGATTATCTCGCACATCAATTTTTCTTCTGATGTCATAATTACCCTTTCTAATATTCGTTGTAAAATTCTCTCGCCCAATCTTTCATGTATTCAAAGCGTTCGGCGTGTTGTGGCTTGACAACAAGGTCGCCGAAAGTTTTATTGTGCTTATGGTAAAAATCGCTCAAAGCCTGTGCCAATGCGGATTCATCCATATTATCCCAATCGTCAAGCATATCGTTGATTGTTTGATTGAACGTGGTGCAACGCACCTTGCCGTTGGTTATGACTTCGATGTCGCCAAAGCTGTCAACTATGTGGTAGTTGATATTTTCGTAAATACCCTTTTGTTTGGCGAAAACGTCTATTTCCGTCTCGTTCAAGTAGCCGACGAACCATTGCAAATATTCCAGTGCCGAGCCATAGCAAATAATAACGTCCTCTTGCACAACGTCATTTAGCCAATCTTGGTGCGTTATGTAATCTCCACAGCCTTTTGTTACCACGCAAAACACCTCGCTTTTCTTTATACTACAATGATAACACAAATTGTTAAAAAAGTCAAACTTCACTCCACAAAAACATCTTTAGCAGAAATTTTCGCTCCTCGATTCAGCAATAGCTCAGCAAATTGGTGTTGTGTGCCTTTCATTGCAGTAGCGAATAATTCACGCATAAGTTGCGGTCGAACATTGCAATTATTGTCCAAATTTTCCCTAAACCACAGAGTCATGGTCTTGCTTTTTGAGACCAGTCGCTGATTTTTATACGTGAGAATGCCCACGCTGTCCAATGGTTCAAAATCGTTCTCGTCTACCAAATTTATATTGCTAGACTGCTGTTTAAGCGGTTCGCAAGGCATTTCGGTAGCTTGTAGTGTTTGCCCATAATTTCGGCATACGGCAGGGCGGACTTCGTATATTTTACACGCTTTTTCTTGTTGGTCTAAAAATATACAGGTTTGGGCGGTTTCAAGGGATAATTGTATTAACTGTCTCGCTAATTTTTCCCTTGATTTAGCCATTTTATAGCTACCTATCCCTAAATATTCCAAAATACAAAAAAATTCCCACAGTTGCACTTGGAAATCGTTAGTACAACAATCCGCACAGCCCTTGTTACAAAGGCTTTTAGCGTGTGCATTGCGTTCGTCTATCTTTTTGTAAACACGCAACAACTCCGCAATTATGCTGTTTTCGTTTATATCGGAATGACAATGTTTAATCTTCTTGCTACTTCCGCAGAAACATGGGGAATTCCTTGACATTATGCCCACCTGTCCTAACTCGATAATCTCGAATTCGCTGATATAATCGTTGGTTGGGTCTGTTATAATCAATGTTTTGAGGCTTTTTATTTTAACCACCTCCATCCAATCTGGCAAAATTTAATTTTATCAGCCTAAAACCGAAACCACTCATTAAAATCAAGATTAATAGAAAAACGGATATATTCCAAAATATTTTGATTATGTGCGACTAAAAATAAGTCTTTAACATCTTGATTTTCAAATACAGGTTCGCCGCCCAACCAATATACCAATGGAGCAGCTACTGGCGGAATTATCCCTTTATCCGTTGGTATTCCGCCTAAAATTGTAGACCCTATTTCGTCAACCACGGGCTTTACAAAAGTTATTTCGTTTTCTACATCCAAGCATTTGCCAAAATTAGAATAATAGCCATATAGCCTACATAACAGCGGACGAACCTCGTAAATTCGACATTTTTCTTCTCTATTATCCAAAAATATACAAGGCACTGTAAGGCGTTTGCCAGAAATCTCATCAAAAGCAGCAAAAGTTGGAAACATTGGTCTTTGATTTTGAGCAACACGAATCCAATCTTTTAAGGAAGTGAACGCCCTTTCCGTTTTTCTAGTTTGAATATGCTTGACAATAGCAAAAAATTCCAATGCAGAGACTTCGGGGGCAGCCCAACAACATTTTGTACACTTTTTGCTACACATTGGCGTGGGTCTAGCTTGTTTTATATCTTCGTCAATCAGCTTGAACGCACGAAAAAGGTATGCCATAGCCGTATTTTCCTTGACCTCACTATGACATTCCGCATAAAACTTACCACTTCCGCAAAAACATTTATCCTCAGGCATATGAACACTCCTCAAATCGATTTCTCTTATTATAAACCGACGATTGAAAATTGTCCAGTCATATTTCATTTTATCTGTCTTTTCAGCATATGGTCTTAATTCCCATTTGCCATCTTCTGTAAAATAATTATAATATTTCACTCAAAATCCCTCCCGATTCAAAAAAGTTATGACGGCACTATCCGCCGTTCCTCCAGTCCGCTCTCCTGCAAAGACTCTAATCGGCAAAGCCGCAAAGCCTTGTATTGACGATAATTCCAATATAAAATGTTGCTCACCGCTGGCGGCTTGCGATGGGCTTGAAATTATCATGATTCCTGGTCTGCCTGGAGTCTGCACGTCTACCCATTCAGCACTTGCATTTGTAGTAACGATAACTCGTATTTGCCCGTTATTTAGCATTTCTGCCTGTACATCTAAAATGCGGACTGGTTGCTGTGGCGTTGGACTGGGAGTTGGTGTAGGGCTTGGCGTTGGAGTTGGCGTATTTGTCGGTCTTGGTGTGTTTGTGGGGCGTGGCGAATTGCTCGGATGGGGCGTAGCTGTGGGTCTTGGGGTATTTGTAGGACGTGGCGTTGCCGTCGGCGATGGCGTAGGGCGAACAAACGGAGCGGACAAAATCGACTGAAAAGTAATAGTCATCTCTCGTCCGTCCAAAATATATGCGTGATTCGCACTCACATTGACCGTATGTGCCGTATAGAGGAGCGGACGATAATTTACTCGCCAAATCCGTTGCGTGGCTGTATAGTCCTGCAAAGCCCCTCTAAAAATATCGGTTGCCGTCCACCTGCACCCAGACCTCGTTTGCGTGAATATCCGTTACAATCCGCAAACTTACGCTGTGGGGAGCGATTGCGGGGATTTCTGAGATACTATAAATCCTGTGGTCGCCTGTATTCGTGGGTGTTATTACCTCGCCTATCGGCACAACTTCACTCACTAAACCATTTAACTCGTTTGCATAAACCACCACACGAGGCACGAAAAAAATCGCTATGATCGCCAATATTCCAAGCCCGAGTGCCAATAAAATTACCACTGCCACGCCTAAAATTGTTAGCAAATTTTTTTCTAACTTCCCCTTTAATTCCCTTAATTTTTTCATTTTGCATTTATCCTTTCTGACTAAATATGTTTTTTCCTCGACAAAGTTTGATACCTAAAAAGTTCAAACAAATCCTCCTTAAGTTCGTTATTTTCCGACCGATAAATCTGCAGCAACTCTTTAAGCTGTGCAATCTCCGCATCTTTTGTGTCTATGTCTTTTTGGGGTAATTCCCCTAATTTTTTTGCAAACGACATAGTAAATCTCCTTTTCTAAAATATTTCCCTGCGGAAGAAAACAACTAGCAACACTACGCAAATCAGTATTGTCAATATTCCACTTATCAGAAGAATATACAAACCTCTCGTCTCTTCCGCTGAATTTGCCGCTCCGCCACGGCTGTTTGTGGTGTTTTCCGCCACTTGCTCAGAGTCTTCCTCTACAATGGACGTTGAGTTTGGATTTTCTGAAATCTCAGCATCCTCGCATTTTTCAGGATTTTCAAGACTTTCGGAAGTCTCTAAAATTCCCTCTTCTGCCGTTTGGAAAATCTCGTCTGTTTCGAGTGGACGTACCGCTTGAAAAGTTGCTGTAAAGCCCAAAATATCGGTGTTTAGAAAGCTAACGAGTCCGTTATACTCGGCGGTTACGTTAAAGCCTGTGATAGTGGTGGTTGTAACACGTCCGCTGTATGTTGCGTGGGCTGTGAATCGTTCGCCTATGCCCGTATAATTTATTTCGCTGGTATGTGTAGCAGTCCAACGCACATCTGAAAGGCTGTAAGTAACGCCGCCTTCAACCACCGTTCTCGGAATCAATGCCACGTCTCTATCGGGTAGGTTTGGAAATTCTCTCGTAACCGTAGCGACACGGCTGTTTGAAGTTCGTCCAGCCTCGGAAACCCGGATACTGTTCACGTCAAGGTCTAAAACGCCTGTAAAAAGCCCATCGTTAAAGTCGATTTGCGGCGAAAGTAAGCTCAAAATATATTCAATATCGTTCGATGGGCTTTGGCGTTCTATGACCTCTGTAATGCTCTTTAATTCTACATTGTTAAGATTATCGCGCGTGATAAACGCAAGTTCAAAGAGATAACCGCCCCAATGAAGTGTTTCTCGAGAAATATGTTCGGGATTTTCGGCACGAGTCAGTTCATAGTGCATGATTAGCACATGACGGCCTCGCTCGTCTATGGTTTCGGTAACGGAAACTGGGAAAAGTTCTGGTGGGGTTGGGGGTTCTTCGATTCTTTCGGGTAAAATCGATGTGTGTGGGACGATTATCTCTATTTGGGTTTCGGCTTGGACGGTTAGTGGTGCGAAAGTCTGTAGAATGAGGTATATAATCCATAAGAGGACGGGTAGTTTTCTCGGTAATTTCTTAAAAAGGTTCTGAATTTGCCTCATCAACCAGGTCTCCCTCCTCGTCAAATTCTTCTTCTCCAACATCGTCAAAAATATCGTCCGTTTCCAAATTTTCAACCTCTTCCCCGCCCAGCATCTCTTCCGAAGTGTCGTCTATTGGAATAAAATCAGCAATTGTTTCGGTTTCGATAGGCGTTTCAGATTCGATTGTGTCTTCAAAACCGCCGTCCGTTTCCTCAAATGTCATTTCATCTGTTGGTGGTGGCAAATGTGAATCTAATAAATCTTCATGCTCTGGATCGATATAAATTTCAGATTCATCAGAAAAATTCTCAGAATCATCTGCATTTTTGCCAAAACCTGGGAGTTTGATTTTCCCTTTTGAAATCATGACGGCTAACACACCAATGGGAATAATGGCTAAAATTAGCAACATACTGCCACTGCCCGAACTTTGTTGTACAGGCTCGGGCTCGGGTTCGAGAATTGGGATTGGCGTGGGAGTAGGTTCAGGCGTAGGAGTCGGCTCAGGTTCTGGTTGAAAGAGATTCGCCAAGTTGTTACCGACATCTCCGCCTACCAAACCCCCTGTATTATCAGGGATTTCTTGGCTTTGGATAAGCTGAAATAAATCCCATTCGGTAACGGCGTTTAGAAAATGCACGTTTTGATTGCCACTCGCACGGTCAATAATTATATAAAAGACGTTATCATTTGCGGTGCGGACAAGGAAAAACTCGTGAGTTTCGGTCATTGCGTGGTCAACAACGTCCGCCCAACCTGCTGTGTTAAATCCGCCCTCTTCGTCTGTTGTTGGCGGAGTGGGCTGTTCGCCTGTGTTTATCGTAATATTTACTCCGCCTTGTGTGATTTCAGTCTGCCCTGTTTGCTGATTTTGTCCTGTTGTTGGAGTTTCCGTCCCATCCACGCCTGTAACCGTCAATTCTCCAGTCGGCTCTTCAAAGATTTCTTCGATTTCCTCAGGGGCAAAAAATGGGTTGATAATCTGCACAGGTACGCTAATATTGCCCATTCCGTCCGCCGCCGTTATCTCTATAAATTCGGAAAGTGTGTCGTCTCTGTTTATGGCGTGTTCAATCACAAAAGTAGCACGAGTGGCTGTATTCTGCACAAGCACAGTAATCGTACTAAAATCATGTGAGAAAGCTACCTCGATTATCTGCAAAATTCGCTCACGGTTGTCATATGCGATTATCGGCGGAGCAGGAGCGTTTGTAGGTTCGATTGGTTGCTCCGTTTCCTCGGACTCTTCGGCTAAAAGCGATGTCGAAAAAACCAAGCAAACAAGCAAAACACAGCCGATTTTACGAAATATTCCGTAGTTTTTCCAATTCTTCAAGTTTGTCATCACTCTCAACCCTTTCAGCCCCTTTTTCCTCTAAAACAACAGGTTTGTTCATGTTTTCGATAAACTGCATAAGTTTGCCGATGTCATCGCCGCAAGCATCAAGAATTTCCTTGTTTAATTCTGCCCTCAATTCCTCTTTGAGAGCGATCAATTTTTCCTCTGTTGCCGTTATTTTGCCAAAAAGTGTCTCTATTTTCCTTTTCCTCTTCATAATAAAATCCCCCCTATTCTAATATCCTTCCGAAATTTCTGATAACCCCAAAAGCGTTGATAGAATTATTTTCCAAATCGGGTCCAAAAGCTGTAATCAAAACGGGGTCAATCACAAAGGGACGGCGTGTTGCCCCATTCGTATACGCTCCTCTCGGTGCGCCGACCATGACCTCGAAATGTAGATGTACACCTGTGGAAGCCCCTGTCGTCCCCATTATTCCAATTTCCTGTCCGTTCGTTACCATGCTCCCCACAGCGATTCCGCTTGCTATGCTGTCCAAGTGCATATAAATGGCGTGAACTTCTAGGATTTCGTTATATAAAACTATCCAATTTCCAGCGGTTGGGCTGTTTTGTCCGACAAAGATAATTTCTCCGTCCATAACGGCTAATATTGGCGGTAACGGTGCATTAATGCTTATTCTGCTAATGTCAATGCCTTGGTGGAAAACTGGGTCGTCGTCTGTACTGCCGAGTGGGTGCTGTCTATATCCGAAAGTTGAACTTAACGGTACTGGCGAGCTAAACCAAAAATAGGGGACTGGGCTGCTTAATTGCACTCCGAAATGTCCGTTTTCTAGCATGGATTCAAAGCGTTCTCGTTGCTCCTCGGTTAGGGTTTCTTTTAGCATTTCTACAAAATTATCCCAGTCGTGATAGTGGTTTACTAGGTAGATTACTGGGTGCAATGGGTCTGCTGTTAGCTTTTGTTGGTCGAGTTCGTATTGCATATGGAAAAATTCGTCAACTAGCGACTTCCAATCAGGCATGGTGGTGAAATCGCCGTGTTTCGCCGTTAGGTAGAAAATCACTAGCCGAATGTCAAAACCTGGCTCGTCTTTGCGTTCGATAGTTACCTGTAATGCCCCAAAAATTGGGTCGTTTAGCAATCTTTCTGTGTCAACCGACAGATATAGTTCATTTTCCTTTGAGGCGTAATATTGCAGAATATTGGCGGTTTCGCCTAGTGGAATGTCGGGCGAGTTGAAATTCAGCCAGCTAAGCCAACCCACAATCGTTAAAACAATCGTCGAAACTATCGCAACGACCACGAGAGCAATGAGTAAAAACGGCAAAATCACAGCAATCCCAGCCATGATTATTACCAAAATCCAAACAAAAATGTTGATTGCAAAAACTATGACCTTTGCAATAACTGTGATTATTGCTTTAACAATCGCCTTTGTAGCTTTTGCGGCAAGTTTTTTCGCTTGACGTTGCACGGCGGCTTTGGCTTTGTTGGCTATGTAGGTTGTGGGCTTGTAGTTTTGCCAGTTTTTGACGTTTTGTATACCTTGCGTGGTTTTTAACAACGCCTTTGGAATGGGATTTAAGCGTGAAAATTGATGTGGTGTAGCCGAGATTTTATCATTATTTGCGGCGAACGAGATTTTTCCACTTATTTTTGGCTCGGACGTTATTTTTTCGTTGTTTTCTCGGAAAGCCATTTTGCCATTTTGTGGACGTTCGCTAACACTTGCGTTTAAAGGTTGTTGCTGTGGCTGTGGTTTGTGAAAATCTTGCGAGGTCAGCGGCTTGTTAAAATCTATATTTTGTGGACGAACGGTTGACTCTTCTAATCCGCTCTCTCTGCCACTTCTGCCACGCCGTCTGCGTGAGCCGCTTTCTGACCTTTCCGACTTATCTTTCTTATCCGCCGTTTCGGCACTTTCCAAGCCACTATCTTTGCCCCTCTTTTTAGCACGTTCCTCGGCTTTTTCAGCCTTTTTGGTAGCCTTGATTTTCTTATTTAATCGCCGCTGATTTATCTTGTTTTGGTCGTATTCGGCGACTGTTGGGGCTAAAATCCGCTCGGAAGTTTTCAGAGCAAGGTCAATCTGAGAACTCAATACCTTTTTGGTATTGTCTAAGCCAATATCGGCTATGTCCATTGAAATATCGTTTTGGATTTTTTGACCGTCTTCACGTGTATCCTCGGCTGTTAAATCGTTATATGTGGTCTTGCGGACCGCCTTGTTGATTTGCTTAAATTCGCCCCTAAACTCGCCTTTTATCTTTTTGCCTTGCGAATCTCGATGAGTTAGCCGTTTATTGTAATATTGTGCCGATTTTTCCGCCTTTTTATCGGATTTTTCGTCTATATTGGCAAATTTACCCAAGAGGACGTTGTAGTTTTTATCAGAAACGGCTAGGATTTTTTCATTTGCGGTGTCCACTTTTTTGTGCTTAACGTGCGGATTATAGTTGAGTTGTAGGCGTTCCTGCAAATCCTTGACATCATTGAATTTTTCTCGTTCCGTGTCGAGACGACTGCCTTTGGAATCATTGAAATCAATGGGATAGGACGTGGATTGTTCTTCTAATTCGTCTTCGATATGTGGCTTAAAATCAACTTTATCGGAAACAAAATCGTCCGCCTGCCCGTCTTGGTGGGTTTCGTCCGAATTAAATTCAAATTCTTCAAAGCTGGTTTTGTCGGAATTATCAAGGTTAAATATTTTCGGATTGCGGATAATTTCGCTGTCCGTTAGCGTTGACACACCGAAACTTTCCCTTATTTGAGTTATTTTCTGCTCAACTATCGGCGGCAATTTTACTCCAAAATCGGCTTTACAGGCTAATTCTTCTATGATTTCGCTGTCGGTGGAGTTTTGCGGCAGTCTCAATTCTTCGCATATAATAGCCTTGATGTCGGCGTGTTCTTCTGTTGCAAGGGCGATTTCTAGCTGACGACGTGTGGGTTTTTTACCTCTTCGACGTGGATTGGACTTTTCGGACTTGGTTGCCGCCTCACTCGGCTCGTCTTCTCTTTTGCCGCTGACCGACATTTTGTCCTTTGTAATATCATTGTCAAACTGCATTTTATCGGAATCTTTGGTATATGTGAAAACTTTGTCGCTTATATTGCCCTCGCCTGTGGATATTTTATCGGATTTTTTATCGTCCGAAAAGAAATCGGCGACCGCTTTTCCTGCATTTATCACATTTGCAGGGGCTGTTATGACGGTTTCCACAGCGTTTCCTAGTTTGTCGCCAAAATCTTCTGTTGGATTGTATGTAGGTTTTTCCGTCTCGGATAATAAATCTTTGCGTGTGCGACTTGTTGGTCTTCTCGGCATGATAACACCCCCTAATTTACGACTTTTTCAACAATGGATTTACTTTGTTTAATCATTCCGACCATTACCACTTTCATAATTAAAAGCGGCACAAAATCCCAAAAAACCACTTCGCCAGAGTTCGCTATGTTCGTTACAGTATTTAGCAATATGCCTGAGAAAACCGTTGCAATGACGATGATTAAGAGGGCTTGTAATCCGTAAACCATGATAGTTTTTAGAAATCCCTCGCCAACTCGTTTGTATTCCGAATTTGAGAAAGTGGCGAGCGGAATAGGTGCAAGGCTTGTGAGCAAGGCGACTTCAAACATACGTGAGATTAGCGTGTAAAGTATGAACATTTGGGCAATAAACGCTAATACAAGTGTGATAATCGAGATAGCCCAAATTTGCAAAATATCTCCGAAATCCATTACTCGGAGACCATCGTAGAGAGTTGAAAAATCAGTATTTGCACTGTCTGCCACGTTCATATTAAACATTTCAAACAGGGCGGGACCTAGGCTAAACAACATTCTGACGATGTTAAAGGCGTTTGAAAGGATAAACAGGCTGATTATGAATTTCGCTCCCCACCGCATGAAGATGTTAAACTCGAATTCTCGCATATTGCCTTGTAACACGCCTGTTGCAAGTTCGTGCATGGATAGCACTACTAAGATTACTAGCCCAAACGGTAGCAAAATTGATTGTCCGATGTCTAGCAGATAGGAAAATACGCTCTGTCCGACAACTGCGACTTCTATGTTTGTGTTCATAAATTCAAAACCTGTGAGTTCCTCTGGGTGGGCGGCGAGCATATCTCCGATTGTTGAATCCACTCCTATCATGTCAAAGGCGTAGTTTAGGGAATTTACTGCCCAACCTGCTACGGTGTCTTTGATTGGTTGTGTAACGTGCTCGATAATCCAATCAAATGCACCTCCGAGCATATCTCCGATGTTCATATTCTACCCCTTTTCTGCACAAAAAAGCTACCTTGTTACGGTAGCTTTTTCGGTTGGTTACTTTGTTTCGTTGTTTGGGCTACTGTTGGATTTTTTGGCTTGCTTGGCAGCTCGGCGGGCGTCTGCCTCTCGCTTGGCTATTGTGTAGGTTTTGGGTTTTTCGGCGGTTTGTGTAGCTTGATTCCGCCGTTCTAGTTCCTCTACTTTTGCCTCCGCTGCTTGCCTTGCCTGTTGCTCAGCTTGCCTTGCCTTTTGCTCGGCTTGCCTTGCCTGTTGCTCGGCAAACAATTTTTCCTCCAAAGCTGCAATATGCTCCTTGTATTTCTCACGCTCACGTTCTCGCTCTTGCCGCTCACGTTCACGGTCTTGCAAAGCCTTCCGCCTACGCTGCTCCCACTCGTTGACCTGCGGCGATATTACTGCACTTCTAAGTTCCTGCGACAGTGTCAACGCCGTTGCATTGGTTATGTTTGCCATTTTAATTGTCCTTTCCATATCCTTATGCGGAGTCTTCAAAACCTTGCAAATATCCCAAAGTGCATGATACTTTTCGTCCAAGTTCTTCTTGGTTCTAGGCATCTTTGACAATTCTATCAAAAACATCTGATATTTATCGTCTGGAAATAATTTTCTGCCAGTCTCTCGTATCGTGAACAGGTCTATACAGGAAACGAAATTTTTGTTATCCGATAAATTTTTTAGCTTAGACGTTGAAAATCCTAGCTGTATCACATCGGGTGCATCTTCGTATTCCTTGCCACTCTTTAATCCCATTTTTGTTCTGTTGGAAAAACTCAAAACAATTCGCTCTGGGAAATCATGTTGTGGCTCTTTTTGAATCTCCATGCCGATATTTGTGAGTTTTATGCGGTTTTCAAACTTTCGCACACTTTCGCCCGTTATGTCGGCAATCATCTTTTTGTCGTCCAAAACTTCGGGTGCATCCGCTTTCTGCACCGTTGTCTTGTCCACTTTGGAAATAGGCTCAAAACCGTATATTTTCTGCACTTCGTTCACGATTTCCGTATACAGAGCGTTGTTTTTGTTGTTCATGAAAATGTGTTCGGTGATAATGTCGCTAGTTACCGTCTTTAAGCCCAAATACCAGTCTAACTCCGCTTGGGTTATTTCCACGCTATTCACGTTATTTTCGCTATTTTTGCCCATTCGTTCGCCCCTTTTCTAATACTATACCACGCTCATTACATCTTGTCAAGGATTTTTTTGAATTTTTTCACGCTGCTCGAACTTCCTCAGGCTTAGTGGTCATAACCTTATAAAGCTCCGTATCATCAGGAAATTTATCACGAAACGGCAAAATAATCCCCTCGCAACGAATCAACCCCTCACCCACGCCCGAATTTTTCACGAAATTCAGCTGCTCGGGCGAAATACTCAACATTTTCGCAAGTGCCTCTCGGTCGTCCGAAGATTGGCTTAACATCAGCACAAAATTGATATTTTTAATGATACTCTGCACCGATTTCGTAACGAAAAGGTCGGAGACATTTTGTGTGATTGCGGTCGGTCGTCCGCCCCATTTTCTGAACCGCTTAAAAATGTCAATCGTGTACTGGGCGGTCTCTGGCTCTCCGAGCAACAAGTGAAATTCGTCCATATAATACCACGTTTTCATGTGCTGGTTGCGGTTGATTGTAACCTTGCTCCACACGGCATCTTGGACGATTAACATTCCGAGTTGTTTAAGGTTTTTCGTTAATTTTTGAACGTCAAAACAGATAAGTCGATTGTTTAAATCGACATTCGTGCGGCAGTTGAACATATTCATAGAACCTGTAACGTACAATTCCATAGCAAGAGCGATGTTTTGGGCATCTTCGTTGTCTATTTTCCGAATTAAATCCCATAAATCTTGCAAAGTCGGAATATTTTCTCGGACAGGATTAGAGCCTGTATTCAACTAAATTTTCTTCAAAAGAGTATGCAAATTAGAGATAATAGACATATTTTCGGAAGAATTAACGGTAAGTTCATAATCC
>JGI24700J35501_10930912_pt1 | contig 41418 bp, 43 predicted proteins | sample TergutTh196P1_FD_35501 | JGI IMG/M metagenome (IMG submission 35501)
TGAAATCTTGAAGCCGACTTTTGGCACGAAGTGACAACAGTACAGGCAAAAGATTATCAAGGAAGTTGCGAGACGTAGCTAGATATAATTAAAAGCGGAGTCGAGTGTGGGAATCCCGACAAGCAGATTTTATTAAAAATACAGCATTCAGGAGTTTTTAAGATGGCATACAGTAAAAATAGGCAGTTGGTTTTCATCGCACTTCTTGCTGCACAGGCAGTCGTGCTCAGTTTAATTGAGCAAGCCATCCCGACCCCTTTTACCATTGCACCCGGGGCAAAGTTGGGACTAGCCAATATGATAACGTGTATCGCTTTATTCAAATTGCCCGTCAAAGATACGATTTCGATTATCATGACACGACTGTTATTAGCAAGCTTTCTCGGCGGAACACTCTCAACACTGCTTTTTAGCTTTGCCGGCTCAACCGTTAGCTTTATCGGTATGTACAGTGCTTATCAATTAGGGCCAAAGCGCGTGAGTCTCATTGGTATTAGTATCGTTGGGGCAACATTTCATAACTTTGGTCAACTTATCATGGCCAGCTACATTGCTGGATCTTGGTATGTGTTACTTTATCTACCACTTCTAACTTTTGTTGGTATTTTATCAGGCGCTGCAACAGGTGTCGCTGCCAACTACCTCTTACAAGCTTTAAACAAAATACGGATTTGGAATTAGGCAGTATCGACTTGCCTAACAATGCAACTTTTGCAAAGACAAGCTTAATCGCTAAAATCAAATGCCCACTGCCTTTTGGCAATGGGCATTTGATTTATTTTATCGCAACGATCGTCATCTTAAAAAACGAAAGTCTGGAAGTGTAAACGTTGGTATGCTCGGAACAGTCGGTAGTGATGGGACTGGTGGTATGCCCGGTAATTCTGGTATACCTGGCATACCTGGCATACCTGGTAAACCGGGGAAAACAGGAAGAGGTGGTAAACCTGGAATCCCTGGTAGTGGTGGAATCGGTGATGGAACTGGTGGTTGCGTTGGCTCTATTGGTGGCGCCAGTTCTAAAGTATTTAAAGCTCGGTGTAAAGCAGTCGTTTTTTCAGTGATTTCATTAACATCATCACTTTGCAAGGCAGCTCTAGCACTTTCTAAAGCTACTTGTAACGCTGCCCATGTTTCTGCTGTAAAATCTGCTTGATTCAAAGCTTCTGCTTCAGTAATAAGTGCTAATAAAGTTGCACGCGCTGCAATGAGTTCCGGATCAATGACATCATCTGCTACAACAGCTGGTGTTGCTTCACTCATCAATGCGCCTATTTCCCAATCAGAACTTAATCGAACGTTTACCTCATAACCAACATGTTCTGAAAGGATCGTAAATTCATGGCTCGGACTCGTTTGAACGACCACGTCGTTAACCAACCATTCATATGTTGTATTTCCTACAAGGAAGCCGTGAGTCCTACCATTACGCAAAGCGCCTTCTGGACCCGTCGCTCCGATACCGCCAGAAATTCGCCCTGCTAGTAACGTGTCTCCCACTTGAGGTGGGTTGTCAACATCTAGGTCTGAATTTTCTCCTAATCGTGTAATAGCTGTCAAATAATTGTTAGCAACATTTAAAGCATTCGGTGTAAAATGATCCGGTGCAAAACCATCAACTTGTTGCATAAAGTCGATGACATCATCTTGGAAATCATCAAAAGCATCAACGCCAAATGGCCAGAAATTCAAGGTTTGGGCTGCTTCGCTTCCTGGTCCCGCTTCTAATGCTTGAATGGAAATCCAGTTAACAACAAAGCTGCCAGAACCACCTGTTCCTCTTAAAGCAATGTTTCCGATCAACCCTTGATAAATTTCATCTGGATTCAACGTAATGTCTTGAATAAGGGTGTAAACACCGGCGGCACTAACGCCTTGATTTTGATGAGACGGAATGACACTGGCAACCGGCATCTCAGGAATGGCTTCAGGTGTCGGCACGCCTAATCCAAAAGTGGAAACACGTACAGGATAGTTGTTGACAATGGCACCATCTGCTGTCGTATAGTCTTCGCCGCCAGTTCCTGGTATCCAACGAACACGCCAACCGTTTGCACCAGTCGTTCTCACATTAAACATGAGACGATACGTAACCCCTGGTTCTGGTTCAAAAGCAAGCCCTGATTCATGAGCATCCGCAAATGGCCACACATCACGACCAGATCCGATAATGATATCTGCTCTTCCGTTACTCTGAGCCTCATTAGGCTCAGGCACGAGAATACCTGGAATTTCAGGCCTTACTAGCGGTAGTTGATACGGATAATTAACGAGAAGCTCAACTTGATTTCCTTCATCATCTAATCTGTGAATGACAATTGCATGAACTAAAACGCCATCACCTTGATGAATCCCTCTTAAAGCAATGTTTCCTAATAAGCCATCGGGCTCGGCATCTTCTGGCATGGTGAAGGTTGTTTCAAGCCAAGCGAAAGACCCACCTACACCAGGGTTGAAAAATTGAGTTGGGATGACATTATCCGAAGGACCTGTTGGCTGATTCCCTCTTGTCATTTGTCCCATCTCCTCAGCCGAAATGATGCTTGCCTCGGTGAAATTATTTGAGCTGTTGTCTCTCAACCAGTGCGCTTCTAATCCAAAGGTTTCAAAAGATTGATAGTAAACAAGCATGTGATACGTTGCACCAGGTTGAGGATTAAACGCAACAACGCCATCAGCACCTGCAGTAGAGAACGGCCAAACCGCTTCATCCTGACCTAAAATAATGTTAACACCAGAAAACCCATCGTCTTGAAGATTAAAGACATGCACACCAGGAACAGGCGGTATTTCTTCAGGTGTCCAAGGGTGATCTTCTAAAAATTGAAAAGGATCTAGGACCGCCCTTAGCGCTTCTTTCCCAGGGATGGTATCCTCAGTTGGGCGTCCAAATAGCATGGGCTCGCCTGGAGACCAAGAATGGGTGTCATCAATTCCCCAAAAAGTAATCCGTTCAACCACACGTGGATAAGGTGATCCTGCCGTCGCTGGACCTGTGGCATATCTTCTAATCATTTCAAAGAATCGTGCCATCTGCTGTCCTTGTGCAATTTGCTCCTCTTCGGTTAACAACCCGTCAGGAGAAGAAATTCGCCATGAAAGATCCATTTCAGTGATGCTGATCACAACGCCTAAATCAGCAAACATGTTGATTGCACGAGAGAATCCATCAATATCAAGAACGCCACTTTGCCGATCTTGCATCCCAACACCTTCAATTAACAAGCCACCATTAGGACGTTGGAACACTTCTCCTGTGATCGGATGAATGATATCGCCATCTGCGTGCATTTGGTTAATATCTCGAACCATGGTGTATGCTGCAATCCCTTTATTGGTTGTATGTAACAAAAAGTCGTTGTAATAAAGGGTTACATCCAACCCTAGTTCATCAACGATTTCAGCTGCAAAAACAAACGCATACATCACCCAATCAGAGCCCAAAGTAGGAGACCAACCTTCACCACGGGTTAAAGCATCTCGCCAATCAGAAGGATTTGTTGGATTAACAGAGCCTAACGCCTCATTAACAACATCCATGGAAGATAACTGATCTCCGAATTGTCTAAATGTTTCATGCACATGAAATTGTAAATTTTCCAACGCAACATCACGATCTGTATGACCATCAGGATGTCGATCCCACATCCAATCAGGGGATTGAGAATGCCAAGCGGTCGTATGACCTGCAAATGTCATGCCATCATATCGCGCCCTTGCAGCATTGATCGTGTTAGTTGGACCAGCAATGCCGGGCCACTGGTTACTCGGTTGCAACCTGTTCGCTGCATTGTTCCCGCGTAAAGGCTGTGGTTTCATGGAATTTTCAAATGACCACGAATTATAATGATGTCCAATCAGTTGACCTCTCAGATCCGCTATACCCGTCTGTCCTGCGATAAGATGTGCATCTCCTGCAACACCCATCATAAAGTAATCTTCATAGACTTCTCTTAAACTTGGGTACTGATCAAAATGAAGTCCTGCTGGAAGGTTGTAAATTAAAGACGTTTCAGGACCTCCAATGACCACTTCAGCGATGGCATAAATCAGAGGTGCATGGGTCACATAAGCCTTCACTGTCATGATGCCTTGTGGCTGATCTGCTGCAACCCTCAAGAAACCATTCTCTATTGTCGTGTTGCTTGAAACATCTCCTGATAAATACCATGAAAGTTCATCTCTTTCCACACCAAAACCATCTATCTCAAAGCCACGAACACGACGAGGTGCTAATGTGATCTGACTTGGATGTAAGCTCGGGTTAACTGCGCCTTCATCGACCTCAACACTTGCTGCTGACTCATCAAATGAAACCAAATCCGTGGTTTCAGCAAAAACCGTAAACGGCATTGCACTAAAGATTAGCACAACTGCCAACAAAACTGATAAACTTTTTTGAAACAGACTTTTCTTTAACTTGTACATGGCTCAACGCTCCTTTGACATTTGTTTATTTTAAAGAATTCGCTTTCTGAAACGACTACTCATCAAGTATAGCGAATTCTGATCAGTTTGTCCAGTCTAACGAGTCAAAATTTTATTCCATTTTCCTGTTATTTCATGAAAATGGATAAAAAAGGATCCAGAGCGTAAATGATGCAATATGTAGCATCATCTGATACTTTGCAAAAAATGCTTAAGTCTGATATAATAGCTTGAATTAAGAAAGGTGCTTTTTAAAAAATGAATGTTGTCATGATTGTGCTTATTATTTTAACGTTGGTCTCATCCTTGATGAAAAAACAACGTTCAAACCTCCCTACTCCTTTTAAAACAAAAAATGAAACCATTAACCATTTAGAATTATTGACTTTACCCATCCTCCTCACCTATACAGTCGAACAAATCGCAATGAAGATGGATCAACACATCGCTTCTCGTTTTGGGTCTGATGCCGTCTCTACTCTCGCTTATGCCACGAGCACTTCAACAGTTGTTTCAGGTATTTTCATCACGGCGCTCTTGGTGATTACCTTCCCTAAAATGGCAAAATTAGCCAAGCCACTTCAATTAACTGAGATGAAACATGCGTTATCGGGGTCGATCGTTGGAATGAGTCTGTTTATGATTCCTGTTATTGCCGCCGTTACCATGTTTGCACATCCTGTTAGTATGCTCCTCTTTCAATATGGTGCTTTCGATGCCGAAGCAGTAGATGTTATGTCAAACTTGTTGTTTTTCTATAGCTTCTCCTTGTTAGGAAATGGCTTGTCTCTGCTTATCTCACGTATGTTTTTTGCAATTGGCGATTTCAAGACACCCGTGATGGTTGCCGTCTTAACAGTCGTCACGCATTTTGTTTTAAATGTGCTACTGACATCTTTTGTCGGCATCACCGGTTTAGCAGTGGCAACAAGTCTCTCATCAGTGGGAGGGCTGACACTTTTGCTGTTGATGCTACGACGAAAAGTCGGAAGTCTACAATTGAGGCGCACGTTGATCTCTCTTAATAAAATAGCGGGTGCTTCTATTACAATGGCTTTTGGTGCTTATTCAGTTTATCAATACCTTTTAGCTTTTAATTCTATCATGGCTTTGGTTGTTTCAGCCTTGGTAGGGCTTGGTATTTACGGGATACTGTTACTGATTTTTCGAATTCGAGAAGTTGATTATTTAATTGCAACAACAGTGGATCACATGAGGAAATGGGGAGGAAAGAGAAAATAACGATTTCCAATTTTTATCTTGCTCAATCAGGTTGTGAAGAGGCTTGTTCCTTGGTGATCAATGGCAACAATAACAGGAAAATCTTCGACTTCTAGGCGATGAATGGCTTCAGTTCCTAAATCTTCAAATCCGATGACTTCGCAGCTTTTAATCTGTTGAGCAAGTAGCGCTGCCGCTCCCCCTACTGCGGCAAAATAAACAGCATGATTGCGCTTCATACTACGAATAACTGTCTCGGATCGACCTCCTTTTCCGATCATACCTGTTGAACCTAAATCAAGTAACAGTGGCGAATATTTATCCATTCGAGAGCTGGTTGTTGGTCCGGCTGAACCAATAATGTCACCAGGTTTTGCCGGTGAAGGTCCGACATAGTAAATGACGCTATCTTTAAGTTCAAAAGGTAGCTTTTTTTCGGCTTCAATCCATTCAACCAGTCGTTTATGTGCTGCATCTCGTGCCGTATAGATCGTACCTGTTAAATGAACCAGTTCACCTGCTTTTAACTGTCGTACCTTTTCTTTTGTTAAAGGTAGGTTTAATTTCATGGTAGGATCTCCTCCGTTTTAAAAGATTTTCGTCATGTGGCGTGATGCATGACATTGGATGTTGACTGCAACAGGTAAAGAGGCAATATGACAGGGGTAGGTGTTAACTTTGACTGCCAAAGCTGTCGTTTTGCCACCAAAGCCCATTGGTCCGACATTCAGCTCATTAATTTCTTTTAGTAATTCTCGCTCTAGCTGTGCTGAAATCTCATCTTCGGAAACGTCATCAAGTGGACGCATCAACGCTTCTTTCGAAATCAAAGCACATTTTTCGAAGCTACCACCAATTCCGACACCCACAATAATGGGGGGGCATGGATTTCCTCCAGCAGAACGGATTGTATCTAACACCATTTGCTTCACACCTTCGTATCCTTCAGAAGGTTTCAACATACGCAATTGACTTTGATTTTCACTGCCTGCACCTTTAGCCGCAATGGTTAGCTTAAGTTGATCTCCCAGAACCCGTTGATAATGAATCACTGCAGGTGTGTTGTCTTTTGTATTCACCCGATCTAATGGATGACGAACCACTGATTTTCGCAAATATCCCTGTTGATAACCTTGGCGAATGCCTTCATTGATCGCTTCATCCAAGTTCCCTCGTACTTGTAAGTCTTCTCCCAATGCTGCATAAACAACCACAATACCTGTGTCTTGACACATGGGAACATGCTTTCTCGCTGCAATTTCATCATTTTCAATGATTTGTCCTAAAATATTTCGACCAAGCGCTGAAGTTTCATCTCGCGCTGCTTTTTTTAGGGCCCCTAATAGTTGATCGTCTACGTAGTAATTCATCTCAATGCACATCTGAGCAATGTCTTCAACCAACGTTGACACATCTAATGTTCTCATTTCAAGACCTCCTTGTGTACACATTTTTTAATGGATCCATGCTGACTTATCCTAGTTTAGCTGCTGTTTCTAAACCCACTTTCAACATGGCTGTAAAAGTTGTTTGTCTTTCTTCAGAAGTCGTTGCTTCACCAGTGAAAATCATGTCTGAAACGGTTAGAATCGCAAGGGCATTTTTCCCGAGACGTACTGCATTGGCATAAAGTGCTGCAGCTTCCATTTCAACAGATAGAATCCCCATTTTTTCCCATGTGCGGTACGCTTCTGGGTTGTCATGATAAAAAATATCACTGGTCATAATATTACCAACTTTAACTGCTGTCCCAAGTTCTTTTGCTGATCCTACAGCCGTTTCTAATAACTCATAACTTGCAACTGGTGCATAACCCCCTGCAAAGCCATACTGATATAAATAATTAGAATCCGTTGACGCTGCCATACCAATCACGACATCTTTTAACTTGACGCCACCACCAATTCCACCTGCTGTTCCCACACGAATAATATTTTCGACATCATAAAACTTAAACAATTCATACGAATAAATCCCAATAGATGCTGCACCCATCCCTGATCCCATGACGGATACGCGAACACCTTTATACGTCCCTGTAAAACCTAACATCCCACGAACCCCATTAAACTGTACCGGGTTATCTAAAAACGTTTCAGCGATAAATTTCGCCCTTAACGGATCCCCTGGCATCAAAACCGTCTTCGCAATCTCTCCTGCTTTTGCTTCAATATGTGCTGTTGGTATTGTCTGTGCTTGACTCATGTTGAATCATCTCCTTTATGTACTTTTAATAGTTTATTTATTTCGTCTAATAACTGTGGGATGCCTTCTTGAACTGATTCCCAAAGAATATCTACATTCACGCCCTCGTAATCATGAACAATTCTATGACGCATCGAAATAATATCTTTCCACGGAATTTCACAGTATTTATTTTTAAACTCCGACGTTAACTTATTCATATGCTCGCCAATTTGACCTAAAGAAAAAACAACTGCAAAATTCAATTGGTCATTGCTCTTTAGGTCGTTGACTGTTTTGTTTTTCGTGAAATCAGCAATAGATTCACAGTAAAAATGAATTTTTTGAATGCGATAAAAATCATCTTTAATGACTTTTTTCATAAATAATCTTGCCTTTCTGTTGAATTTCTATATCAATTAGGCTATTTGGAATGACAGAACGGGCTACAATCAAATCAATTTGACAATCAATTGCGTCTTCAAGTTCACAACGCACACCAAAAAACCTAAATCCCCTTATCAATCCTTCATCATCGATTAATAAGTCAATATCGCTGTCCTCAGTCGCCTCACCTGTTGCATAAGAGCCAAACAAAATGGCTTTTTTTATGCCATTATTTTCAAAAATAGGGGTTAACTTGTTTTTAATATCTGAAATACTCAACATGTTTAACACCTCCTAGATGCACCTATCATTCACATATTCATACAATTTATGAACCGCTGCTTCATCTCCTAGCTGATGATAAGGGACATACAGTTGCTCCATCAATTCTAAGGGTAATTTTTCAATCAATTCCTTACTTGACAGCTCAAACTTCCATTGGTACAAAGCATACATGATTCCCACCCACTGCGGCAAAAAACCACCCCATTGCTGACCACGTTGATAATCTGCTTGACATTCATGATGAATAAACCACCAAATCAATTCTTGCGGTGGCATACCTGCCCATTTTGGTGTGGCTTTATCTAAAAGTCGTCTGGTTTCTGATTTCATCCAAGATTTTATAAACCATTTCTCGTCAACTCCAGGCAATTCTTCACGAATATTTAAAAAAACATATCCTTGATTTTCAACAATATCTGACACATATAATTCACTATAAGCTGCCATTTGATCACCTTCCAATGATGTCTAGTAATAAAGTACCTACTCGTTTATCCGGCATATCCAAATAACGGCCTCTTGCATGATCATCTCCACTTATTTGTCACTACGCTTCTTACACTTGTGATCCTCTGAATACGCATTACAGGCTCATACCGCCATATCGCGTTGCTACTCCTTCGCAATCTCATTCAAAAAGCTCTCTCCTTCAATTTTACCATCTATTCCCAAATAGTCAAGAATGGTTTTCCCAATATCAGAGAAGGTTGATCTTATTCCGAGGTTAATGCCTGATTTGATCGTCTTACCATAGACGAGAAGCGGGACATATTCTCGGGTATGGTCTGTTCCTTTAAAGGTTGGGTCACAACCATGATCCGCTGTCATCATCAATATATCCTCTTCTTTTAAAGCCCCAAGGATTTCTGGTAATCTTTTATCGAAATCCATTAATGCTTTTGCATAACCTTTGTAATCACGCCGATGGCCATAAACTGAATCGAAATCGACTAGATTCGTGAAGATTAACCCGTGACTTTCCTGTTGTAGATGGGCGAGGGTCGCGTCAATCCCTGCCCCATTATCTTTTGTTGGCGTTGATTTGGTGATACCTTGTCCATCATAGATATCACTGATCTTACCAATGGCATTCACCGCTAGTCCCGCTTCTTTAATGTAGTCTAGCATGGTTTTTGCAAAAGGTGCGACCGAGTAATCTTTTCTGTTGGCTGTTCTCGTATAGTTTTTTGATTCTCCAACAAATGGACGCGCAATCACACGTGAGACATTCCAATCATCAACGAGCATTTCCCGTGCAATCTGGCAAATATGCAATAATTCTTCTATTGGAACAATGTCCTCATGGGCTGCAATTTGAAAGACACTATCGGCTGATGTGTAGATAATTAAATCACCTGTTGCCACATGTTCATCACCTAAACGACTGATAATCTCTGTTCCAGAAGCCACACAGTTGCCAATCACCTTTCGGCCAACCTTTTCTTCAAAGGCTCCAATTAAATCTTGTGGGAAACCCTGTGGATAAGTTGGGAATGGATGCTCAACTTTTAGCCCTGAAATCTCCCAATGACCCGTAGTTGTATCCTTTCCTAAGGAAACCTCTGCGAGTTTTCCACAACTTCCTGTGAAAAAGTCCACTTTATCTCCAATCTTTTCCACACCTTGAATATGAGATAAACCCATCTGACACATATTCGGCAGTGTCATTTCTGGTACTTTTTCTTTAATGTTTAACAACGTATTCGCACCAACATCTCCATAATCAGCGGCATCTGGCAACTCACCGACACCAACACTGTCTAAAACAATCAACACGACCCTTTTTGACATAGATCATCACCTCCATTGTTTTAAAATTTAATTTCACGAATAATTCTGCAAATGAAATTCGATCAAAGTTTTAAAGTTTAACTTATCCTCTAAGTAGCCTTTTAATGCCATTTTAACTGCTTCATCATCCATATATGTACACATGTTTGCTATTTGAAGATTAAAAACTTTACGCGATGCCAGTAAATCTTTTTCATTAAGTTTTAACGTATCAATGGTAAACTGTGCTTTTTGATAATCTGAATGGGATTCATCTATCTTACTTGGAACAATTTCTCCTGTTTCAAATTTATATTTCAAAAAGTTCATAGGTTCAATTAAAACAGGATTTAAAAAATCATTTGAAAATGTTCCCTTTTTAGCATGCCCACATGTTTGTGGGTCATTACAGGAGGTAAGCATATTATCATACGCCTTATAATTCGATGCTTTGTGTTTAGGCTCAATATGCTCAATGTGTGAGGTATCAACATTAATCATTCGTTCACAATAAGGACAATAACCATCTTGCTCCTTATCCAACATATGAGTTTTTAGTGAGCTTTTAATATCAGGTCCATAATCATCCCAACTTTTAGGATTACGCTTCTTTTTAAATTCAACATGATGAATAGGGTCTAACGTTTTAGTTATCTTTAGCATGCTGACGCCTCCTTCTTGAAGCGCTCATTTCAATGAGCATCATTTCTTCATCAGCGGCACCTAATTGCTGTTTAAGTTCGTTAAGTAACTTTAGGTAAACCTCGGAGTCATACGCATCATCATCAAGCAAAGATCTTAATTCATTTAATTTGGCAGTCGTTTTTTCATCTCTTAAACTATCTAAATCCATGGTAACATTTAAAATATGTTCTGCACTTTTACCATAAGTTTGATAAGCCCGCTCGACTTGGATGACACCCTCCTCATTCCTAGACATCATGCGCACACTTTCCGTCGGCACACTACCGATGATAAGTGGCGAATGGGTTGCAATAATCAGTTGATTATTTTCTCCAATTTTACGATAAACATCAATGATTTTACGTTGCCATTCGGGGTGGAGCGAATTTTCTGGCTCGTCAATGATGATGATGGCGTTATTAACGTTAAGATTTTTCAAAGGCAACATCCTAAAAAACAGTTGTTTTTCCCCAGCTGAGAGATCTTTAAGTTGAACTTTTTTCCCTGCTTTATTTTCAAAGAGTGGCATTTGTTTATTATCTGATGACAAACCTATTAATTTTATGTTAAGGTTTAAACTAGCGAAAATATCGTTGATTTCTGCGCATTCCTGGTCGTTAACCTTTTTTATAGGTCTGTCATCATTTACTTGAATGGCACGTGAAAATGCACCAGTGATTTTTTTTACGATGTACGCATTGACATCATTTAGCACCCATTCATTGGCGTGAATGACAACAGGATCTGGTTTCGTTTTCTCTCTGATTTGGATATCTTTGCCAATGCCTAGTTCAGCTGGCATCCAAATAACTTCAGGTTGTAAAAAATCTGATTCATGACGATAACTTTCAAAAACCATGGGTAAATCAAACCCTTCGATCGTCAAGTCTGTATGACGATTAGTGGTGTAATCTGAATCTTCATAGCTTTCTGTTAATGTTGTAAATCCATTTTCTTCAACGTAACTCACCAAATCAAATCCGAATTTACTATACTCACTGATCCGCTTCCCATCTTTTTCAGCTTGATTAAGTTGCTGATATCCTTGATACAGAGATGTATGCCGATGCCAATCATCCTCAATCATCTGAACAATCGCTTCTAATACCTTTGTCTTCCCTGTCCCGTTATCACCAATAAAAGCAACAATCTCCAACGGATTCCCGGACTCATCGGTAAAGTCAATCTCTAAATCACCCAAAACCGGATGTCCATCAAACTTTAACTGCTTAATTTTCATTTAAACTCACCTTACCTTACACCCCTTTCGATTGTTTCCTGATTCACTCTCAAAAATTCCTCTCCATTAGCAAAGTATTTTTCTTTCAATTCTTCAATGATGGCGATGCCTGCTGATGCACCGACACGCGTGGCACCATGTTTCAACATATCTAAAAACTGAGCCGCTGTACGAACACCACCCGACGCTTTGACTTGTACGTCATCAGGGGTCAACCTGTTCATCAGTGCAACATCTTCTACTGTTGCACCACTTGACGTAGTGCCTGTTGATGTTTTAACGAAGCTAGGCTTCACAATACTTGCAATTTCACATAATTTGATCTTCTGATCTTCTGTCAAATAACAGGTTTCAAAAATAACCTTTGAGATAACCTGGTACTTGTTACAAATGACAACGATGGCTTCCATTTCCCGCTTCAAGTAGTCCCAATTGCCTGCTCTGGCTTCACCAATGTTGATCACATAATCAATTTCATTGGCGCCATTTTGAAGGGCATTTTCTGTTTCAAATACTTTTGATTCAATAGAGGTTTGACCGAGCGGAAACGAAATGACTGCACATGCTTTAATGTCAGTTCCTTTTAAACAGTTTGCAGCGACAGGTGATTGAACTTGGTTGAAGCAAGCCGAAGCAAAATGGTATTTTTGGGCTTCTACACATAAAACTTTGATATCATCTGTTAATGCATCTGCTTTTAAGTTGGTGTGATCAATCATGCGTGCTAGTTGATCCAATGTATAAGTTGCCATGTTCAATTTCTCCTAATCTTTATTTTGATATATTTCTACATTTTCTTTTGTGACACGTGCATAAATAAGCGGTGGCTTTATCGGCTTCTCAGGTCCAAATTCCACTCCTTGAAGGAACAACGCTTTGGCTGAATCAAGAATGGCTTCATCATCGGTTTTAAAGATGGCAATCATCTGATTTTTTTCAACAAAATCACCTGTTTTAGCTGTTAATTTAATACCTGAACCGTAGTTGTTGATCACATCATCAGCCGTCTGTCTACCCGCGCCTAACATACCCGATACAAGCCCAAGCGTTTCAGTATTCATCGCAGTGATATATCCTGTTTTCGGTGCGCTAACAAATGCTGCTATGTTAGCTGTCTCCAATACGTCAGGATCATCCAAACATGTCGTATCTCCACCCTGTGCTGCAATGATGTCACCAAACTTCTCAAGAGCTGCACCACTTTCAAGTTGTCTATGCGCTTGCTCACGACACGTTTCGATAGGTGCATCAGTCGCTAGCTGAATCATATGAGCTGATAACTCAATACAAAGATCTATTAAATCAGTCGCTAGTCGGACGCCTTTTAAAACGTGAATAACTTCCATCATTTCCAAGCCATTTCCGATGTGATAGCCGATTGGTGCGTTCATATCAGTAATTAAAGCAGCCGTTTTTTTCCCACAACGCTCACCGATATCGACCATTTCTTTGGCTAATTTAAGTGCATCTTCAAAGTCTTTCATAAAAGCACCATTACCGGTTTTCACATCGAGTACAATACCATCAGCACCTGATGCAATTTTCTTACTCATGATGCTTGCCGAAATTAATGACAGGTTATCGACCGTTGCCGTTTCATCTCGAAGGGCATAAAGCTTCTTATCCGCCGGTGCTAATTCACCTGTTTGTCCAGCTAAACAAGCCCCTACTTCTTCAACCCTTCTTAGAAAGTCATCTGGATGAAATTCAATTTGAATGCCTGGAATAGATTCGATTTTATCTAACGTTCCACCTGTATGCCCCAGTCCACGTCCTGACATTTTTGCGACTTTAATGCCAAGGGAAGCCACAATGGACATGACGATAAAGGTCGTCTTATCCCCAACGCCACCTGTCGAATGTTTATCTACTTTAAAACCGTCGATTCCTGAAAGGTCAACTGTATCACCGGAGTTTGCCATCGCCATTGTGAGTCCCGACGTTTCATCAGGATTCATCCCTTTGAAATAAACAGCCATACAAAAAGCTGACATCTGTTCATTTGAAATGTCTCCTTTTGTATAACCGTCGATCATAAAATCAATTTCTTCTTGCGTCAAAGCCTTGCCATCTTTTTTCTTTTGAATCAAATCATACATTCTGATCATTCACTTGACACTCCTTTTAATTTCAGATGCGTTGGTCCAAATCGGTAAGGTAATAACGCATCTAGACGATATACGTTCAAATGTTCATCACGATCAACCAAGATGATTTTAAAATCAGGTTCACAAAATTCAGCCATCACTTGGAGACAAACACCACATGGATAACAACAATCTGTTTGGGCATCATCAAAGCCACCGACAATGGCAATTGCTTCGAACGTTGTTACACCTTCAGAAATAGCTTTGAAAAAGGCTGTCCGTTCAGCACAATTGGTCGGTGTATAAGAGGCTGATTCAATGTTACAACCTGTGTAAACTTTACCATTGCTAGCAAGTAAAGCTGTCCCTACTTTAAATGTCGAGTATGGCGCATAGGAAAAGTTCCGCGATAAAGAAGCCAATTCTATTAAATTTCTGTCATGCATGCTTAAATCACCCTTTCTCATATCCTTAACAGTTGATACGATTTAAACTTAATCTGCTAATGCTTCGTTTGCACGTTCTTGTGCACGTGTTAAAGCTGTTTCTATGTCATAAAGGCCTAAGCGAATGTTTCCGAGTTCCTCGCCTAGAATTTGCCACACCTGATTGGCACCCATCGAACGAGCAGTCATAAAGCCAGCATCGAACTGATCAGATGGTGCAGCCGCTTGTGGATTCTCTAATAAGAAGTCCGTGAAGATGGGGTGATGACGTCCTGAATACGTCACGGGGATGTACCCTGAATCCATTGCCCACTGTGCTGTCACTTCTGGTCGTAATGTGAATGCCATAAATGTCCATGCAGCATGTTGTTCTTCTTCAGACATGCCATTGTCAAATAAAACAATGTCGTTTCCTTGGAAACGTGTTGCAGCATTTCCATTGTAAGTCGGAAGCACCGCGGTTGACCATTCGAACGCTCCGTCTACTGCACTGGCAACATGTGGCATACTTGTAGAAGATCCGATATACATGGCAACAAATCCATTGCCAAATACACCTGATAAGAAGTTGTCTTCACCAGCAAAACGTGCATAACCTGCTTCATGTAAATCCATAACAAATCGTGCTGCATCAATGCCGGGCTGCGCTCCGAAATGTGCAATTTCTGTTACTTCATCAATATACGCGCCACCATGTTGCAATGTTAAAGCAATAAACTCAGTACCCCAACCATTTTCAAAGCCCATCCCAAAGCGGTTTTCATCAGGATTTGTTAAAATTTGTGCCACTTCAATTAACGCTTCCCAAGTTGTTGGGACTTCTACATCATAAGCTTCGAGTAAATCAATGTTGTAGTAAAGCACCCGCGTACTTTTTCCAAGTGGCACCGACATAAACTCACCGTCCCAAATCACACCTTCACGAAAAACCGCGATGATGTCATCCATTTCATCCTGTGACAAACCATTGTCAGGGTCATTGAATAAGGCTGTTAACGGTAAAAGAATCCCATCATTCACATAGCCTGTAATGTTATCCGTCGTTTGTTGTGCCATATGAGGCAATGTTCCTGCCATGGCAGATCCCATGATTAACGTGTTAATGTCAGCGTAACTTCCTTGATATTCTGCACGAATACGAATATGAGGATACGCATGATGAAAAGCATCAATCAATGTCGTTAACGCTGCTTCGTGTGGACCAGTCATCGCATGCCAGAAGTCTAAGTAAATAACATGTTCATCTACAGTTGGTTCTCCATTTTCATCCGCTGTATCTGGCTCATCTACAGTTGGTTGTGTCTCAGCTGTTTCTGGTTCGACTGCATTTTCACATGCGACTAAAAACAGAAGTGGTGCAACAAGTACTAAAAGCAATAATAAAAGTTTTTTGTTTTTCATTTCCCTTTTTCTCCTTCGGCACATGCCCTCATATCGTCATTTTAACGTCTCCTGTGACGAATGTCTAAAAGTCATTATACCACTTGGGTTGCCAATGAGCAACCTTCTAGTGCAGCAAAACGTAAGTAATAGCGCATATTGGCGTGTATCATTTTCAAATACAAGGAAACGAGGACGACTCGTACCAATTTCGGTACGTTAGGACGAGTTGGCGCAGTCGTTGGAAATGAGACGCATGAATAGGCGTAGTTACTTATGTTGTGATGCACTAGCTGTTAAGATGTTGTTTTTTTGCACCTTACTGGTTCACTATTTGTTAAAAGCAAGGGTTTTACACTTAAAAAGTCAACGTGAAAAACATGCCAACGTGAAAAAAATTGACTATTATCTGATATTACTACCTCAAACAACTAGCTTGTCATCTGATTTTATGATAAAATGTCAACAACAGTAGAAAAGCAAAACAATTAATTTGTAACATCTGAGAGGGTGCACACATGGATATTAAAAATGAAATTCAGACTGAAAAGATCACCATTGATTTGATTATTTCAACAGTTAGTCGCTATGTGAAAGATCAAAATAGTCTTGAGATTATCAAAAAAGCTTATGCATTGGCTGAATCACAACATGTTGGTCAATTAAGAAAATCAGGTGAACCTTATATTTTACATCCTCTTGAAGTCACTTATATTTTAGCTTTGTGGCAAACAGGCCCTAAAACAATTGCCGCTGGTTTAATGCATGATGTGATTGAAGACACCAACATTTCAAAAGCAGAACTCATCGAAATGTTTGATGAAGACATTGCCAACTTAGTGGACAGTGTGACAAAGTTAACGCAATTGGATTATGTTTCAAGAGAAAGTGCCCAAGCTGAAAATCACCGAAAAATGCTTTTAGCAATGAGTCGTGACATTCGTGTCATTCTCATTAAACTAGCAGACCGTCTTCACAACATCCGAACCCTTAAACATCTCAGACCTGATAAACAAATTCGGATTTCAAGAGAAACCATGGACATCTATGTCCCAATTGCACATCGTCTCGGTATGTTTCAAGTAAAAGCTGAATTTGAAGACACTTGCTTACGTTATTTAGAACCTGAATCGTTCTACGGCATTGTACGCCTCATGAAAAAGAAAAAGAGTGAACGAGAAGCTAATGTCGAGCGGATGATTAATCGCATCTCTGAAATCCTTGAAGCCGAAGGATTTAACTTTAGTATTAAAGGTCGAATCAAAAATATTTATAGTATCTATAAAAAAATGCTGTCTGGAGATAAAGAGTTTGAAGAGATTTACGACTTATTGGCCATTCGTTTAATTGTCGACTCATTGCAAGATTGTTATGCTGCTTTAGGCGCCATCCACGCGAATTTTAAACCTATTCCCAACCGCTTTAAAGACTACATCGCCATGCCAAAGCCTAATATGTATCAATCCCTTCATACGACCGTTATTTCTCAACGTGGAAATATCTATGAAATTCAAATTAGAACGAAAGAAATGGATGAAATTGCTGAAAAAGGGGTTGCTGCACATTGGGCTTATAAAGAAAATGCCCGTACAACAGCACAAGAGCAACGTGAAATCCAAGATAAATTGAAATGGTATGAAACGTTAAGTACGTACGAAAATGAAGTAAATGATGCTGAAAACTTACTTGAGTTTGTTAAAGAAGACATTTTCAATGCCAACATCTATGTCTTTACACCTAGAGGTGATGTCTTAGATTTCCCACCCAAGTCGACACCGGTTGACTTTGCCTATCGGGTTCACACCGATCTAGGTCATCGCACAACTGGCGCCATTGTTAATGGGCGGATTGTCCCTTTGTCCTACCACTTGAAAATGGGAGATGTCGTTGAAATAAAATCCAATCGAAATTCTTTTGGACCTAGTGAAGAATGGCTAAACTTCGTTGGAACGACCCAAGCGCGACATAAGATTAGGCAGTTCTTCAATAAAGCGAAACGTCAAGATAATATTTTACGCGGGGAAGAATTATTCCTTGCTGAACTTAAATCTTTGGATAAAACGCTTGCTAATATTGATTTAAAAGCATTATCAACTATGCATAAAAAACTGGTTCTCTCCTCGTGGGAAGATCTTTACCATGATTTAGGTCGTGGCTATGTAACAGCGAAAACAATTCTCGAACGCTATTTTGAAAAAGACATGGTCGTCGATGAAGGTGCCCTTGTCTCTCAAATCAACGAACGCAAGAAAGATATCCAAGCGAAAAACCGATTTGGCATTGTGGTAGATGGCTTAGTCAATGTGGACATTAAAATTGCCAAATGTTGCCATCCTGTGCCAGGTGATCCCATCACAGGTTTTATTACGAAAACGAATGGCATCGCCATCCACCACACAGATTGTGCTAATTTAAAGGACAAATCCCGTTTTGTTGATGTCTGGTTCACAGATGATATCCAAACATCATTTGTTGCAAAAATTCGTGTCAAAGCATTGGCTCGACAAAACATTTTAAGTGATGTCATTACGAAAATTTCGAGTTTAAATGTTAATATTGAAAGCTTAAATACCAACACATTGAGAGAAACAGCCATTATCGATTTGGAGTTATCCGTTATCCATCTTGATATTCTTAACAAGAGCGCAACTGGACTAAGGTCTATCAAAGACGTTTTCTCTGTTGAGCGCGTTCTCCGTTAATTTATGATGACTTGAAGGACTACTTATGAATAATCAATTAACCAAAAGACAAATCAGCATTTTATCTACCGATGAGACGACCCTTAAACTGTTGGGTGCAGCTTCTACAACACCTCATTTTTCGATTGAAGTCTTATCCGACGCAACTTCTCTTGATGACTTACTGACACTTCATACAGATGTTTTAATTATTGATGACCAAAATGCTTTGAATTTGTCAGCTATTGATCTTTGTAAAATCATTCGACTTAAAAATGAGGAAGTCATCCTGATTGCTTTGGCTGATATGTTTGAGCAGACGCTGAAAATATTGGCACTTGAACTTGGGGCTGATGACTACTTAGCAAAACCAGCGAATCACTTGGAAATCATGGTGCGAATCAAAGTAACTTTAAAGCGCATGTATGTGATCCAAAAGATGGCATTGGAAGCAGATGAATTCAAGTTTAATGACTTATACTTGGATGCACAACGACATAAATGTGTCGTCAATGGGATTGAATTGAAATTAACGAATCACGAATTTTTAACTTTATTACACTTGGTTCAACATAGTGGTAAAACTGTTTCAAGGGCAACACTACTTCAACGTATTTGGGGATTACCTGGTGATGAGCAGACACGTCCTGTTGATAATGTCATTAGAAGACTTCGAAAGAAATTAACTGATAAGCAAAGTTCAAGTCAAATCGTCTCCCATTGGGGACATGGTTATCGAATTGAAAAAGGAGAATCGTGTCTTTGATGCAACGTTTCTCCTCACAATAAAAGCGATCTATTTTTCGTAGATCGCTTTTATTGCTTCTTATCGCGCTTACATGTTCATATAAGCAAGGTTGCCCTTCACCCATGTTGCGTGACAATTGAACGCTTCATCTAGTATAATAACATCTGCATCTTTTCCAACTTCAAGGCTTCCTTTACGATCAGCGACTTTAATCGACGTCGCGGGATTAAGGGTTGCCATTCCAATGGCTTCAGGCAATGTCGCATCAGTATTTTCATAGAAGTTGCGAACAGCTTGGTTTAAAGTCAAGACACTCCCAGCTAAAGTGCCATCTTTAAGACGGGCAACCCCTTCTTTTACATGAGCAGCTTGACCACCAAGGTCGTAAATACCATCTTTCATACAACCGGCACGCATGCTATCGGTGATAAGGACGACACGGTCTTTCCCTTTATTATCTTTTACGAATTGAAAGAGGTGTTGATTCACGTGAACTTTATCTGCAATTAATTCCGTAAAAACATCATGGGTTAAAGCGGCGCCTACAATGCCTGGATCTCGGTGATGTAAGCCTGTCATGGCGTTAAATAAATGGGTGATATGAGCGCAACCGCATTGAATCGCTTGACTCGCTAAACCATAACTTGCATCACTATGACCAATAGATAAAGTCACTTCTGTTTCAGCTTTTACCGTTTTTGTAAAATGAAGTTCTGAATCCATTTCTGGCGCATACGTCACCAGTTTGATCACATCTGAAAAGTCTTTAATCCATCCAGCATCGGGAAGGACAACAAAAGCTTCATTTTGAGCACCTTTGTATTTCTTGTTGATGAACGGGCCTTCTAAATGTGCACCTAACACCTCAGCAGCACCAACAATCAGCTCTCCTTGTAACTGTCGTACTGCTTCTAACGATTGATAAACTGCTTCTTTTGCCATGGTCATCGTTGTCGGTAAAAAAGATGTTGTCCCATACTGGGCAATACCGGTTGCAACTGTCTTAATGGCATCCACTGTCCCATCCATCACATCAGCACCCATACTTCCGTGAATATGAACATCAACAAAACCTGGTGCAACAATGCGCCCTTTTGCATCTACGATGTTTGCGCCGCTAGGTACATCATCTGAGATCTCTACAATTTTTCCATGATCTGTCACTAACACTTTGTTTTCTAATACTTCGTGAGGTGTTACAATTTTTCCATTAATAATGGCGTTCACTTGATCACTCCTATTTGCGTTAAAATGAATTTATCCAACCAGCTTTTCCATGATTTCATACAAAGTCGCAACATCTTCCGGTCTTGTATCGCCTGTTTCTGAATCAATAATCGACGAGTACACATGAGGAATGATTTTTTCGACGCCTGCATCAAGGGCAATCTTGACAATTTCTTCAAAATTGTCTAAATCAATGCCACCTGTTGGCTCTAGATAAAAATTGAACATCGCACATGCTTTTGCAACTGCCACATATTCATCTTTATGAGCCAACCCTTTCATCGGAAAATATTTAATTGATGAGCAACCCATATCTTGAAGCAGCTTAATGGCTGTCTCAATGGGAACTTCCGCTTTAGGTGCACCGCTGCTCAAAGGTCCAGTTGCAATATTAACATAACCGACACGACCTGTTGGACTAACTAACCCATTGACAATTGTTTCATTTTGACCGAGTGCTTCTCGTGATGCACCTACGCCAGTAAACACTTGGTTGACATGCTGCGGTTGAAGTACACCAGATAGTCTGGTCACCATGGCACTTTGATTTGGATCGCCTGCTCCAAGACCCACTGACAACGCATTGTGAGTGGCCTCGGCATATTTTTTCATATCTGTAATAGCCGCTTCGTCTGTTTCATAATTTTTAGACAAAACGCCTAAAATAACATGGCCTTTTGCTGCTTCATAACATGCTTTTGCATTTTGGACGGATCCTGCTAATACGTTTAAGCATAAGCAATCCTTTAAATAATTCGGTTGTAATGACATTTTTAGGCTTCCTCCGTTTTTTATTGTCTCGCGACACCTCACATCCCCTCGAGGTCATAAATGGTGTTGTACATGTTGAAAAATCACTCAACCTGATGCTTGTCGGGGATAAACGCTTCGGCTTCACTTTTCTTTTAAAATTTCTTGCAATCGTGTAACAATTAGCTTCATTTCCGCTTCATCTACACTGCGAATGTCATACTCAATGACACCTCTATTTGACAAGTAATCCCGCGTGTAAATGGCTGGATTACCATGGCGTTGTCCTTCAATGACGCTTTGAGCCATCTCAGCTGTTGCCAATTTAAGTTGCGCCCGATAAATCGCTCGACCACTTCCATCTTGAACAATTTCTGCTACAACAGCTGGTAGTTGATTCAATGCTTCGACAAAAGGAATTAACCGTTGTTTCATTGCTTGAGGTGATTCTGATCCAACTGTTAAATAGCGTTCCATGGCTGTGACCAAGCCCATCACATTTTCTTTTCCAATTTTCATGGTGCGACCGATGCCTTTTGCTTGTAGACGAACCCACGATACATAAGGATCTCGACCGATGACAAGACCTGAACTTGGACCTTCAAAGGCTTTCGCCCCACTGTAAATCACCAAATCTGCCCCTGCTGCTGTATAACAGAACACATCTTCTTCTGCAGCTGCATCAATGATCAAAGGAACAGCCATTTCTCTTGCAACTGAAACTGCTTCTTCTACCGTCAACATACTTTTTTGAACAGTGTGATGGCTTTTCACATATAAAATGGCCGCCGTTTCAGCCGTTATTTGTGCCCGAAGATGATCTTTTGTACACATGTTGGCATAACCTGCTTCACGGACAACACCGCCACCTTGTTTAACCATGAGTTCAATGGGAACACCATAATCAACATTGTGTCCTTTTGGAAGGACGATCTGGCGCTTTGAGGTTAAACTGATGTCGTAAGGGTCGTACAAATGTTTTTTAGATCCTTTTCCAATAACCCCTGCAACACTTAAAGCAATGCCTGCTGAAGCACTGGAGACAATTTGCGCATCTTCCGTTTTTAACAGGTTTGCCAAATAAGCACCTGTTTGTTTCATTAAAACATCCATTTCAAAAAATTGTTGACCTGCTATTTTTAACGATTCAGCAACATCATCCGCAATTTTAGACACACCGAGAATGGTCATTTTTCCTGATGCGTTAATGACTTGTTTAAGTTGCAACTTATCGTGAATTTGTTCCATCTGATTTTCTCCTCAACTTACAAAAATAGGCCATACTGTTGCAACGACCATGGCACCTATCACTGCGCCACCTTCGATGGGTTTCTTCCAAGCGTAGAAAATCAATGCCCCAACTGTGGCACCAATGCCAACAGGTGCTGATAGACTAAAAGAGGCAATAACCAGTAGAGGGCCAAAAAAGCGTCCCGTTTGATTACCTGCGCCCATGATCACATCAATACCAAAAGTAGAAGGCAATGTCCCACCTGTCCCTTTGCTATTCATACGGCTCACAATCCACCCAATCAAGCAACCTGCTACAAAGCCTGTTAATAAGGCCAGTGGAAAAGATGCGAGTGGTTCATAAAGACCAAGCATGAGCAAAACTGATGGCAACCCGATCCCAATTCCTGTCATGATGGAACCACCTGCGTCAAGGACGCCGACTAACGAGCCTTCTAGCACCCTTGAAAATAAGAAACTGATACCAAATACTGCTGCTGCACCGTAGAAGCCAACATCTCCCCTACTCGCACCAGCTTGCAAAATAGCGAGTGCGCCTATTTCAACAAAGGCACCAAATCCATGGGTTAAAAACAGATGTGTTCCCGCAAAAATGCCGGCTGATAAAAGGCCTACTAAAATAGGAAATAAGACTTTTTGGCGTTGCTTTTGTTTTTCTTCCTTGCTCATCCGCTTCATCCCCTCAATCCTTCAGCTAATATGCCCCAATCAAACTGACTCAGGTGCGCCAACCCTACGAAGATGGCAATCATCACAACTAGCAAAGTGAGCGTTGTTTTCTTCCAACCTAGATCCTCAACACTTTTACCTAAAACAATCCCTAAAACAATCCCTAAAACAGCATTTCCAATCAGCAAGTGAGAAGTAGCACCCAATAACGTACCATAGAAACCTGTTTTCCGACCCGCATCAATGGCTGCCAACCAAAAAAAAACAGGCATCACCACTGAAACAAAATAAAAAGCAGCGATAGAAAAAATTTCTCTTGCGACGGAAAAAGCGGTCTCAGGAATGAGCCGAGTTATCAACATGAAGAAACCGACAAAGAACATGCCAGCGATCCCACCAGCAATCCCCATTTTAACTGGGTGATGTAACGTCTCCTCCACCGTCGACCCTTTTTTCATTAATAAACTTGCTGCCAAGTTCGGCAAGCTTCTTTGTACCAAGTCTTGTGTAAACGTACCGAACGCAAGTAAAGCGATCCCTGTTTGAAAGAGGAATTTAGCACCGAAAGTCGCATGTTCTTTTCTTTCCCCCTTACACGCATTGAGCTCACTGAGCATTCTAAAAGATCCCATGCCTAAAGCATCTGGAATATGAAACATGTTTGAAGCACCGATGCCTATTGACATGCCAATTAAAGCACCAATGATCAGTGATTGAATGAGAATTAACATACTTTTATGACTCCTTCGAAATGACGTGATGGACAACCTGACTTAGAAAAACATCGGCTTGTTTAGGAGACGTTATGCCTGCAATTCAAGATAAGTTTCAGTTAGTCTTTTCCCTAATTCTTCTACATCCATAAAACCAAATCCCAATGCACGCTTTCCTTCTTTTAAAGCCGTTATGCCTTCTTCGATAGACCGCATACCATGCGACTCAGGATAGCCATACTTGGTGTTCGCAGAGATCGCACCTGCGCCACCACTTCCACAAAAAGAAATCCCGAAATCTGCATTTTCTGCCTTCATGACATCTCCAAGTTTCATATCTGCTGCAACCCCGGGCACGACAACTGCACGCCCTCCCGCAGCTTCTACACCTTTTGCAACATGTTGACCTTTTCCTAAACGGTCAGCAATAACAACTGTTACTGACATTTTAATCTACTCCTTCTTACTTAAACTTATTCTGCTACTTATTAATTCAATTGTGCCAATTCAAAATGGACTGACAATAAATAAGCTTCGCCCGCAACCATGTTTGGCACTTGCTTACACACTTTTTCAGCAAGCTCTAATGACAAAGCTGAAACTTCACTGAACATCTCTGGGTCAACCTCTGGAATTTCACCACCCTCATAACCCCGCTCGACCATGGCACAAAGATGGGACGTTAAAGCCAACGTTTGCTCAAACGCTAACTTTAATCCTTCTTTTTCTAAGGTTGACTGGGTAAATGTCAAAAGAGACTTGCAAATCTCTTTATGGTTTGACTTTGATAAAATTTCTTCTTTTTTCATCGCATATGTTTCATGATTCATTTTTATACACAACCTTTCCTTCACGTAGGGTGATCACCGGTTCAAGGACTTGATTGGCAATCATCACCATGCCCATAGAATCAATGATTTCTGTTTGTTCATGAACAACATTAAAAATGGTTACATCTGCACGTGTGCCATCTTCCAATGTTCCTTGCTCTTTTAAATTTAGAATTTCTTTAACACCAATAGTAACAGATTTTACCACTTCATCTAATGTATAACCGAGATGCATCAGCTTCGACATGGTGAGCATTAAACTACCCACAGGTTCATGATAGTTTTTCAAATAAATATCGGTACTAATGGTAAAGGGGTAAGCATACTTTTCTTTATACTTCATCAACGTTTCAAAACTAAAACTATCAGTGCCATGACCGACATCAAATAAAACCCCTCGTTTAAGCGCAGCCAAAGCATCTGGAATCAGATGACCTTCTTCGTCTAAAATCCCATGTTTTTTACCGTGGAAAGCATGCGTGACAATATCGCCTTCTTTAAGAAGTGGAAATATTTCTTCTAAATTAGGAGGCGGATTCCCAATATGCGTCATAATGGGAACATCTGTCATCTCTGCAAGACCTCTCGCATAAATGAGCGGTTTAATCCCACTTTGTTTGACAACAGACGAACTCATTCTTGCTTTTAATCCCACGATGCTAGGCTCATTCGTTCGGATATGATTAAATTCATCAAGGGTCATCAAGTTATTCATATCCGCCAGTTCTGAAAGGCCATGACATAAACCTTTCGTTGAAATGTTTAAAAAGGTAAGAATCTCTGTTTGACTCTTATCAATAACGGCATCTTTAAAGCGACCAAAATCCTCGCTTCCTGTGCTCCCTGCATCAACAACAGTCGTCACACCTTGCTCAATCCCAATTTTATCAGGATCAATCCCCAGTTCCGTGTAATCTTTAAAAACATGAACATGCATGTCGATAAATCCTGGTGCAACATAGCTCCCAGCAGCATCAATCACTTCCAAATAGCGACTGGACATCACTTCTTCTACTGGAACAAATCTTCCATTTTTAATGCCAATAGCTCCCACCTTTATCTCACTTTTCAACGGATCGATGACATGACCGTTTTTAATTAAAAGTGCTGACTCCATGATTTCACCCATTTCTATTCATTCTATAACCTCAAGCAAGACGCACTTGTTCAACAATGATCGCTGTGCCAACTTCGCTTAACGATTTGCTACGTATGACCAGTACCAAAGTACCAATTAAAATAACTGTTGTAATCCTAAAGACCATAAAGCCACCCATGTGTTGATAAATAATCCCAAAAAGGAGGTTTAAAACAGCGCTACTGACTGCTGATACTGAAGCAACCAAGGTGAATGCAAGTCCCATGACATTTTGAGGAACAACTTTTCTAATATAAGTAATATTGCCAGCAACCTGGGTACAAACTGCAATTGCATGTCCCATGCTTAAAAGAACAAAGATCGTTAAGTTGGTCGTAAACGAGTAAACGGCTAGTCTTAAAATCATGGTGCTAACAGAAAAGAGATACCATTTTTTGAAGCCAACTTTTCGTAAAATGACAGCGCCAAGAGGTAATAAAATGAGTTCTGGTCCAACTTGTGCCAGCATCATCCAGCTCATCACACTTTCTGCAGCACCAAGTTCTTCCACCAGATGATTGGCGATGTACATCTTGGCTGATTCCACAACGATGAGACTCATCATACTGAACGCAAGAATAAACAAGAATTGTCGATTTGCCAACAGTTGTTTAACATCTTTTTTAGTTGCTTTTTGTTTAACTTTTTTTTCAGAGATGCCTGCTTCTGACTTAGGCACAAAAAACATAAGGGTAAAAGTGAGCGCCGACATAATGACTGACGTGCCAAAGATAACCATCGGCAAAGACAACTCAATTCTTCCGCCAACCCACGGGAGATGAAAACCTGTAATTAAAAAACCAGCAATCATCGTAAAAAGAAGCCAACCCCAAGAGACAAAAACACGAATTTTACCAAAATCATATTTTACTTTTTCACAGTAATTGGTAATAATCAGATCGGTAAAAGGCGTGATGGGTCCTCGTGCTAATCCAATGAATAAAGAGACAATCATAACCGCTGCAAATGTCCGGGCGTAATAATAAAAAATAGAAGCAATGATGGAAACAATCAAAGCCATTTTAATCACACCACCATACTCGCCAGTTTTGTCCCCAATAAAGCCAACGACAGGTTTAATGACAATCACAAGACCTGTGCTGAGGAAAGCGACAAATCCAATTTGAGTTCCTGTCAAGCCGACGTTTTGCTCTAAATGAAGGTTGATAAAACTAGCAAAGATGCCACCTGAACCTGCACCGACCAACATGATTAATTTAAAAATTAAAAGATAGTGATCTTTCATTTTGTTACCTGTCTTTCAAAAGCTGAGATATTCGCTTTCACCTTTAATTATAGCATTTTCTCGGAGCATGATCAATATAAAAAGTAAACTTAACGTAAAGAGACCTCAATCAAAGGGCTCAAATTAAATTGAGCCTTTTCTTAACATTAGGTTAACACAATTTCAAAGTCATGCTTCTGACTCAAAAAGATGGATTCTGTATATTCCATCACGTCGCCTTTTTCTGTATAAACACAACGATAAATTTTCAATGCAAAGCTATCCTTTGCTTGCTTTAATGCACTGGCTTCTGCTTCATTTAAAAGAATCGGACGGATGATTTGCTCTGCTCTCACCAAGTCATGATGATATTTACGATGATATAAATCATACATCGAGCGTGATTCGACTAAGTGCTTTGTTAACTGGGGACACATCGTTTCATTTAAATAAATCGTTTCTAAAACCAATGGCTCGCTTTCCAAATAACGCACACGCTTTATCTTGTAGCCACTTGAGGATGTTGTCTCAAGCTTTTTTTTAAGCCAATTAGATAAAGAAATCGCTTCAAATGATAACAAATCGTTGGACACTTTCATGCCTTTTTTCTTTTGCATTTCACTTAAACTCTCTAAACTTTGATAACTAGAAATAGGTTTAGACTGAGCCACATAAGTCCCTTTCCCTTGTTTACGTACAAGAAAGCCTCGAGTTACAAGCATCCCAATCGCTTTATTAACCGTCATGCGACTGATTTCTTGAAGTTCGCAAAGGTCACGTTCTGGCATTAAATAACTCCCCTCTGCAAGTTCTCCTGACTCAATCATTTTACGAATAATATGAGCAAGTTGAACATACAAAGGGACATCAAGCTCTTTGCATACTTTTTCCATCGTACACCTCTTTTCAGCAGTTATTTGATTCTTAACTCAACTTTCGCATTTGAAGGAAGTATGTAAAAGACTAATAGCACCACCAAGTTAAAGCGTATCCATCTATATAAAGAATCCATCTTGAAAAAATATCAAAACTATGTTTTAAGAGCTGCAAAAAAGACAACAATCCTGTAAAATAGTAGTTACCACACCAACTAAGAACAGAAAGGTTGTCTCAGTAATATGATACCACAAGAAATGAAAAAGTCACTACAAGAATTGAAAATAAATGCATTCCTACGAGAATCAAACATCAAAAAAGCAAAAGGAACAACAATATTTGAAGTATTTACCACGATTTTCCTACTAAGTTTCCAAAAAGAAACATGGTTTCAACAAAAATTCATGTCAGATAAATCAGATTCACTAGTAGGAAAAGATGTGGTTTATCGTTTCCTTAATCGTGCAACATACAATTGGAAGAAGTTCCTGTTACTTCTATCAAGCCATTTAATCGGGTTATGTTCACGACTTACATCTAATGAACGCGTGAAAGTCTTAGTTCTTGATGATACATTGTTTTCAAAAGCTAGAAGTAAGAGTGTGGAGCTATTGTCTACCGTTTTTGATCACACAACAAGAAAATATGTTAAAGGATTCCAATGCCTCGTACTTGGTTGGACTGATGGTGCTTCTTTTGTTCCTGTTAATTTCTCATTAATGGCTTCCGTTAAGCATTTGATCAAAGGTATTAATGAAGATATAGACAAACGAACAAGTGGATATAAACGTCGCTTAGAAGCAACAGCTTCAAAACCAATCATCGCTGCTAAACTCATTGAAGAAGCATTGGCTAATGGAATTAGTGCCAGTTATGTGTTAATGGATACTTGGTTTACGGAAGCTCCGCTTATCAAATCAATCTTAACACAAGGACTTGATGTCATTGGCATGGTTAAGCGTGGTCCGAAGCGCCTCTACGATTACAAAGGTAAGAAATATACAGCTGAACGTTTGTTGAAATTGGTCAATCGTAACACACATTCATCTGAAATCATAGGTTCAATTCATGTGAAGATGAACAGTGGGATTCCTGTTAAGCTCGTATTCATCAAGCATAGAAACAATCCGAAGAAGTGGTTGGTTCTTTTAAGCACTGATCAATCGTTAAGTGATGAAGAGATTGTTCGCATTTATGGATATCGGTGGAATATTGAGATTTTTTTCAAATGCAATAAATCTCATCTGAATTTAAGTTCAGAATTTCAATGTCGCTCTTATGATTCATTAATCGCACACACATCTATTGTTTTTTCAAGGTACATTTTTTTAGCTTGGGAGCAACGTAAAGCCAATGATGACAAAACCTTAGGTTATTTGTTTTTTGAATTTGGTGAAGATATCCGTGAGGTTGATTTCACTGAGGCTTTACTTGCACTTATGAACTTCATCTTGGATATTGTCATGAATCAACAGGAAGAAGTTATCATTAAAGTTGCAGACTTCAAAAACGCTGTTTTAACTTGGATATCTACTTTACCCAAATATTTGCAGAGATTTTTGGGTGTTTTGATTCCTGTAGATTAGTCAAGATGCTTTCTTTTACACTCGGCAGGTGATTCAAAACTACGCTATAACAGTACGTTGGGCGCTTTTCTTCTTTCTTTTTTCTTCTGCGAAAGTTGAGTTCTTAACCTTTAACCAATTTGAATGTTGACCACGGCTTAACATGGTCGAGAAGAATCATTTCATCTTCTTTAATACGACCCACAACGTTGACACGTCCTGTGTTTTCCATTTCTTTTAACGCAATATCAAGTTCACCATTGTAACGACCCAGTTCATTGTTACAAACAAGAATGTCGCCGCGTTTAATCAGTTCTGTATCATGAGGTGGAAAATCCTCTTTCGCATACTTAACACGTGTCATGGTAGATCTGAGCAAATAAGCTGAACGGTCTCCACGATAGCTATGCAGTTCATCATAAACAATCTTTTGTTCAACTTCTGTTGCCGATGGCTTCAATTCCACTTTTATCTCAGGATGTGGTGCAAAGAAGGCGTCAGACATGGCTTTTAGTTCAGCTTCGCTGGCATAGGCATTGCCAATGATGATATCATCAATCAAGTCAATCATCATCAGATGTTTAACCTGTGTCTCAATCGGTAGAAGACGATGAGCTTCCAAACTTGCTAGTCCGTCACAAATATCCCATGGTCCAAAAGTGGCATCTTGTGAACTAACAAAGCATGCTGTGTTAATATTATGTCGACGGAAATCTTCACTACAAGCAACGAAGAAATCATTGTCTAAACCTGTATACAACATGGGATAGAAATTGTGAGAGCCGATTAAATTTTCACGATTGGGTGAATACGACATAATTTGATCTAAATAGCGCGTTCCGACACTCATGTTAATTTCAATTTTCAACCCATATGGATTTCGTGTCATTCGTGCTTCTTCACTTCCAGTAAATCCTACATCTAAGCGAATCCCATAAGCACCGAGTTCATGAAAAAATGATAAATCATCATAACTAATTTCAAGTTGCGTAAACAAATTAGGCGCAATATCTACCATGACTTCCATACCAAGTTCAGTTGCGTAGTTCACAACTTTTTTGAAGTCACGTAACACTTCTTCCTTATCTCCTTCAATTTGGAGTAAACTGGTGAAAACACGCTTAAATCCATATTGATGAGCCAAATCTAAATAAGCTTTATCCTGTTCATAAGTTGATTTTTCTGGGTAAATTGAAATTCCTAATTTTGGCATCCTAATGCTCCTTTATATTTATAACATTTTAAACACTTACTGATCCTCTTTTTTTGATGAGGTTTCTCCAATGTAATCTTGACCTTGATATAAAACTGCCTCCAAACGCCTGATTGAAGCGCGTGAAAACCAAACATAAGGGATGAAGATGAAGGGAATACCTACGAAAAAGCCGATGGGTGGAATGAGACTAATAGCAAAAGCTAATGATGCCCCAAGTAAAATAGCAATGGTATCAATGATGCTGATAACACCAAGTAAAAAAGACTGTAGAAAATACTGTTTAATCGGTAGCTCATACTTTGCTAAAATAGGTAAAAGATATAAACCGGTGTTTAACGTCAGAATCAAGAGACCAAAAGTCAAAAAACGTAAAGCAGGGGATCCAATAAAAATGCTGATGACTTGAAGGTTGATTCCCAAAATCCAGAGAAAGAAAAGTAATAAATAACCACAAAGATTTACTTTCATTACCTCTGTTTTTGTTAAACGATTCAATTCGCTTTTTAAATCCAGATGCGTGATCATTTTCTCTTCAAAACATGAATTGACAACCCGATATACAAATAAGAAACCTGGAAAGAGACCAAATATAATGCCACCTAAAAGCACACGATATAAGAAGTAAAATTGTAGTTTGACACCAAAGACCATTAAATCACCAAGGCCTTGTAATTTTCCCATCAATCATCATCCCTCATCTCATTCATACAAGGAAAAGGTTTGATGGAAAGCTTCAAAAGCCTTTCCACCAAACCTCCTACCCTATTTTAACATTTTGCTTGGATTTTTACCTGTTGATGACTACCTTCTGTCATAGACAGTTTGATTAATTTCAACGACACGTTCAACACCAATGTTGTTCAAGTTATTTAAAAACTCTTGCCACGTGTCATCATTTAATGGTCGAACACCAGAGATAAATTCTGCTTCCCACTGCGTAATAAAAGATTCAATATCTGCATTCACTTCAGCAATAGAAGCAGCTTCTTCAGCAGTTAGCATTGAAGGTGGAAATGGAACAACACCATGTTGCTCAAGATTCTCAGTTTCGCGTCTAATGAAAGTATCGAAGCTCATATCCACTTCTTCATCAATATCATCAGGGGCAAACATCACTGGTAAATCAAATAAAATTTGTGGTCCAGGAAATCCAAAGAATGGAACAAGACGTCCACGTGCATCTCCATCCGCTAAATCAACAGCAGGTCCAAATACAACAACTTCTTCTCCTGCCTCATTTGTTGCATAATCCCAGAAATAACCTTGTGGACCCATTTGTGCAAAATGACCACCTGCTTCAGAGTAGAAGAAATCAAAGAATGCAAGCGTTGCTCCAGGATTCGGATTTGTACTGCTAATTGCCAATTGCCCTGGTGACATTCTAAATGTTACTGGAATCATTGGTTCTGATGACCATTCACTCGTCAAAGGATGGAACATAGGATTGTTGATTCCTTCCTCATCTGTTTGTCCCAATGGGAATTGTGGATACCATGATTGGAACAACCCAACACGACCATCACCTACTAAAGCACCGTTAGCATCGTTAGATAAGGTGAAAATTTCTGGATGTAAGATTCCCGCTTCAAAATACATGCGCATATGCTCTAAAAATGCACGATAATTTTCTGTTGTTGCATTATGGACAACTGTTCCATCAGTTACTTGAATGGCACGGTTAGCAATGCCAAATGTTCCGATAAACCAGTTTCTAAACCAAACCATCTCCCATCCATCAGAAATCGGGAAGACAGAATCAACATTTAAAAGAGCTGGTAATTCGTCACGCATTCTAAACATTAATTCATCAAAATCAGCTAACGTTAATGGAACTTCACCATTAGCAGCATCAAATCCTAGCAAGTCCAAGTGCTCACCATTATACCAAAGCGGACCCGCAATCCATAACGCTTCTCGGCTTCGGTTAATTTGAGGTAACGCATAAATATTTCCATCCGGCGCTGTAATTGATGCTCTTACTTCTGGATTATCTGCTAAAAATGCTGAAAAGTTCGGTGCATAATCTTCGATTAAATCTTGAAGTGGAATCAGTGTTCCTGCTTCCCCAAATTCAATTTGTTGCGATGGCGTTAAAGCCGCACCAAACAATGCGTCTGGAATTTCACCACTAGCTAATGCTAAATTACGCGCTGTATTGAAATCCTCTCCAGCTGGTGGGTTATCAAACGTAAAACTAATACCTGTTACTTCAGCTAAATAACGCCAAAATGGCATATCTGCCCAATCAGCATGTCCCATTCCAGGCGCCATTAATGAAAGGGTGAGTGGTTCCGGAACAAGCCAAGTGTCAGGCACGCCGTTTTCGTCTCCACCATTCACAATCCCTGGATCGGTTGTCTCATCAACAGTATCGTCATTGCCACAAGCAACAAGCACTATTGCAACTACCAATAGCAAAGCAATTAAACTAAATTTCTTCTTATTCATAAGAGTTCCTCCTTATTTTTGGTTTACCTTCGGCATCATAAGTAACTAGATGTAATTACCTATGACACCGAAGGTAAACGAAACTTTTATCCTTCTAGCCTTTTACCGAACCAATCAATACACCTTTTACAAAGTACTTTTGTAAAAATGGATAAACCATAATAATTGGAACCGTCGAAACGACCATTACACCATACCTAATGACTTGAGCCAACTGTTGGCGTCGATGGGCAGCAATCGCTGCATCAGCACCTTCTGGCATAGAATGCATATTTTGCTGGACAAGTAATTCTCTTAAAATCATTTGAAGTGGCCACATGCTTCTATCTCGTAAGAAAATCAAAGCTGGAAACCAACTATTCCAGTTAGCAACCCCAAAGAAGAGTGCCATCACAGCGATGATTGGCATAGAAAGCGGTAAAATGATTTTAATAAACATGACAAAGTCATTACATCCATCCATGATCGCTGCTTCTTCCATCTCTCGTGGGATATTAGAAGCAAAAAACGCTCGAGTAACCAAAATATGCCAAACTGCTGTTGCACCCGGCAAAATAATCGCCCAAATCGTGTCACGCATCCCCAAATTCTGAATTAAGATAAATGTTGGAATGATCCCACCACCGAAGAACATCGTAATCATGATAAAGATCATAAATACTTTTTTTCCGTAAAACTCTGGTCGACTTAAAGCGTAAGCTGCCGGAATGGTAACGACTAAATTCACTAATGTGCCTAATACTGTATAAATAATGGTATTCCCATAACCTCTCCAAATATCAGAATTATTGAAAATCAACTGATACCCTTCCCAAGTAACACCCATCGGCCATAACACCATTTGACCTGAAGCGACATAATGCGGCTCGCTAATGGAAGCACTTAAAACGAAAATTAGTGGGTACAAGGTGACGATTAATGCAAGAACGAGATAAACGTAAATGAAGAATAAGAAAACTTTATCACCTTTAGATTCTTGAATTTTCCATGTTTTTTTTCGAGCCTGCACCTCAGCAACAACTTCGTTAACTTTTTGCTGCTGAACAGCATCTATCGTCAGTTTTTTTCTTGCATCTAATTTACTATGCTCTACCATAATCCACTACCACTCACTTTCTTTGAGATATAGTTCACAACAATCAGAAGCCCTGCATTAATCACTGAATTAAACAAACCAACAGCCGTTGCAAAACTAAACCGTCCACCTTCAATACCTACTTCAAAAACATAAGTAGAAATAACCCTTGAGGTCGTTAGATTAAGTGGCGTTTGTAACAAAATAATCCGCTCAAACCCATTGGTCATAATGCTACCAAAGCTTAAGATCAATAAGACGACTATCGTAGGTTTAATCGCTGGTAGATTAATATGCCACATTCGTTTCATCCGAGATGCACCATCTACAATGGCAGCTTCATGAAGCGTTGGATCGACACCTGCAAGCGCTGCTAGATAAATAACTGTTCCCCAACCTGTAGACTGCCAAATACCCGACCACACATAAACGCTTGGAAACCATCCAGGAAGCGATAAAAAGTTAGTAGGTGAAATACCGACAATTCCAAGTAAATTGTTAATCAGACCTTCTGGCGTTAAAAAAGAAATAATCATTCCAGTCATGACGACAATCGAGATAAAATGAGGCGCATATGTCACTGTCTGCGTGAATTTTTTAAAGAATCCATCCTTTGCTTCATTAAAAGCAAGTGCCAAGATAATCGGCATTGGAAAAGCTGCAACGATTTGATAAAGACTTAAAAAGATTGTATTCCTCATAATCTGCCAGAAAAAGTGGCTGTTGAAGAAAGCTTCAAAATGTCTAAATCCTACCCACTCACTGCCCCAAATGCCCCGCGGTGCACTAAAGTTTTGAAACCCCATCAAAATACCATACATTGGAATATATGCAAAAACAAAAACGGATAGAAACGCTAAAAAGATAAATGCATATAATTGTGAGCTTTTTTTAACATTTCTAATGAAGCTTCCTTTTTTCTTAAAATTTTCAAATTCGACAGTCGATTCCAAGATGACCACTCCTTTAATTCTACTAAAGCCGACTTCCAAAAAACGCAATTCACAAGTGACATGATATGCCAGTAAGTCTACTAAAATAACACCTACTCATGAATCCACATTCCTCCAAATTGGTATATACCAATTTCAGATAGTCTTATTATAACAACTTTTTAACCAAAATGCAAGCCCTTTATTAAATGAAAGCAACTTTCATAAATTTAAGCTGCATTAAAATTCGACGAAAGCACCTAATTCTACGCCTCTTGAGTAAAAAAACGTCAACCAGTTTTAACGCTTCCCTGCTTAGGTTAAGAAAAAATGTCCATTGACAAACCGACCCTTACCGAAAGTTTTATCCTTGACATTTTTCTAGCCCTATTAGTATGGACATGCTTCTTTAATATTTACAAAAAACTTCTACTGAAAGCGAACATCACTTTTTATTCAACCTTTTTGCTATCATTTGTGTGAGTGTCTGAGTTGTATCACACGTATGCTCCCAATACATGATGCCATAAAGCCCCTGCGCTTTCAAATAATCAATTTTATGTGCAATAGATGCCTCATCATCATAACTGATGTAAGACGACCCGTTAAACAAATAAGGTGCTTTTGCATCTTCATCCCAATAACGAACAAAGCCATTCTTATCTATATATTCTTTTTGTAAAACACCATAAGTTGGGCCAAAATCGCCAATGGTTTCAGCCGGTTGTCGATAGCCGTTATGTTCATTGATAACGCCATCCCACTTTCGACTATAAAAGGCAGCGCCAATCACCAGTTTTTCTTTTGGAACACCTGCATCGATGAACATGTCAACCGCTGTTTTTGTACTTGAAGTTGAATTTGCATAATTAAACAAGTTCGTATGATGCCCTGTCGTTTTCACATGGGCATCTGCCATATCATAAGTCATAATTTGGACATAATCTAACAGTTTAGCCACTTTATCCATTTCAGTACCTTCAATATAATAACTGCCAGCTCCCGCTGCAATGGTCAGCATTAAATGATCCGCTGTCGGAATCGTATCTAATGCATCTCGGATTTCCTTTAGCAATAAGGTAAAGGTTTGTTTATCTTCATCTCTGGCATCAATCCCAGCTGCTGAATTTGTCGGATACTCCCAGTCTAAATCAATCCCGTTAAGATTGGCTTGTATGACAAGTTGTTTTGCACTTTCGGCAAATTTTTTGCGACCCGTTTCCGTAATCGCTGCATCAGAAAACCCACCTGCTCCCCATCCTCCGACGGACAGTAAAATCTTGATCTGAGGGTTAAGTTTCCTGATTCTTTCTAAATCTGCGATATATTTGTCTGCTTCCCATGAAACTTCACCGTCTTTAACAAGTCCAAAGGCAATGTTAATCCCATCCAAACTTTGAATGTCTGTTTCTGTCATAGAACTGAGTGTATGCGACCATACATAACCAATTAATCGACTCATGTTGTCCACGTCCTTATTCGCTTTTCAAATATTGCATCAGCTCAGATACTTTACAACGAGCTACAACATCATTTACTCGAACCGCTGATCCTAAATGTGCCGATTGAGCACCCGTTTGAATTAAAATCGGCTTTACATTATCAAAATTGACCCCACCACCGACCAAGATATCAATATGACCTGAACTTTCAATCATTTCTTTAATCAACATTGTATTTTCTTCGACAGGGGTTAGACCTCCAGAAGTCAGAATCGTCGTGATCTGTTGGTATGTCGATAATTTTTTTGTGCTGTGAACAACATCTGTTTCATCAATTGCGCGATGAAATGTCACGTCAAGTCCTTCACAAACTGCTAAAAGAGACGCCAACTTCTCAAAATCAATCTCATTTTCTTCGGTTAATACACCTAGTACAACACCTTTTGCACCAAGTTCACGTGCGATTTGAATGTCTTTTTTCATCAATTCAATTTCATCATTGTCATAAATAAAACTTGCACTATGTGGCCTGATCATGACATTCACTGGAATTTTGACCGCATTGACAACTGCTTCAATCAAACCATAACTAGGGGTCAATCCACCTTCAGATAAAGCTGAAACAAGTTCAATTTGTCCAGCGCCACCTGCTTCGATTGCACGTGCGTCTTTAACTGTTGTTGCAATAATTTCAATCATGCTACCACCACTTCGCATCAATTTTTTAAAGATTGGTCTATACCAATTATAGCACGCCAATTTAAAATTTCAAGCCTTTTAAAGCAATTATTTTTTAATTCTCGACTTTCGCAGTTAAAAGCATTAACAATCAAAACTCGCATTTGTTGGCATCAAAAACTTCTCACAGCTTACGTGAACATTCATCATGCCATTTCGGAGCGTGCTGACAGTTTAATCTCACAATCCTTTCTATAAAACGCAATTCCATACTTAATAATCGTCGTATAGCCTTCATTTACAAGCTCAGCAGCATCGTTCTTTTCTTCAATTTGAACCAACGCAGCATCACATGCTTCTTCTAAATCTTTTGCAACATTCGCAACTTTAACTTCAATAATAATCGCAGGTTTTCTAATAGAAGTTGGTCGGATAAATAGATCTGCTCTTCCATCACCAGATTCTCGATTAGACTTCGTCGCATAGCCTTCCATCGTACTTGTCACAGCGACTAAAAAGCCATGATAAAATGCTTCTTTGCTATCAAAATAGCTAATCGTACTCGCAAGCATTTCGGTTAATTCATGTTGAAAAGTTTTCGCATTTCCATTCAAAATCGCATGATAAAGAGGCTTTAAATCAGTCGTCTTTACCTGCTCATCAAACCATTCGATAATGTGTCGCTGGTAAATATACAAAATTTCTTTATTCGGAATGGTGAGCTCAAGATAGTTTTGAACACCAATTTGCTTTTTCGAAACTTTTTTTAAGTATCCTGTAAAGAATAAAAAACTCCATAAGTGATCCATTGTTTTCGTAATATCAGCATAGACAATGTCTTCCATAATTGGTTTTGTGAGTGCTTTTCCTATGATTAACTGTTCAATTTCTTCTTTTACTTGATGATCCGAAATGGCAATCAGATCTCTAATAATAGAGTTTGAACTCGTATTAGACCAGTGAGGAGATGGGAATTTCATTTTGTTGTAAATGACATCGTATAAATATTTAATCACACTCCAAGGGTTATAAACGGTTGTTTCTCCAAACAAGTAACCATTATACCAGTCACGCATGTCATCATGCTTTCCTTCTAATCCGTAATAAGTTAGCATTTCTGATACTTCAGCCTCTGTGAAACCATAGTATTCACCAAATCCATCATTTAAAATTGACACAATGTTCAAATTATTTAGTCCTGTAAAAATACTTTCTTTACTCACACGCAAACATCCTGTCAAAACTGCAAACTGAATATTCCTATTCGTTTTGAAAGCAGATGAAAAAAAACCTCGAATAAATTGAATCATTTCATCATAATAACCCGAAAAATATGCTTTTTCTAGCGGAACATCATACTCATCAATGAGAATGATGACTTTTTTATCATAATGACGTTCTAAACAAGTCGATAAAAATTCTAAACTTGTCCGAAGTTCACTTCTACTTGCTTTGCGGCTTAAAAATCTCTTGTAGATTGCTTTTTCGTCTTCGTCTATTCTTTCGCTTTTAAGCAAGTGATCATGTCTTCTAAATTCATAGGACAACTCTATGACTAGCATTTCCATTGCTTCTTCAAAATCGGCAGCTTCAACATCTTTGAGCTCTAATTTAATAACAGGATAACTATTTTGATGAGATAAATAAGTCGCATCTTCTTTAGATATGTGAAGCCCATCAAAAATGAAAGATTTTTCTGCCAATAAGTTATCAAAGAAGTGTTGTAACATGCTGATATTTAAAGATTTACCAAATCTTCGTGGACGTGTAAACAGATTCACTTTACCTTTTCTATCTAGAAGATCTTTAACAAGTAAGGTCTTGTCCACATAATAGTAATCATTGAAAATCATATCATCAAACTCTTCAACCCCAATAGGCATTGGTTTTAACTTCACAACACTCACTTTAATCACCACTTTCTAAACGTCATCCGTACTTCTTCTATTATAACCCATTCGGTATCTTTTTTCCACTGTTGATCTAGACTGTTCGCTCCATCATCTTCGAGAAATGTCATCAAATCGAACTTGTAAACAACCTTCTTTTTGACGAAAAAATGGGAATCAATTGACCGTTGATCGGACATCATTTCAATAACGTTAAATACAGAGTATGGACAAATTAGCTTTTCCATGTTAAACTGTAAGCAATGAACAATTATTTGGAGGTTTTTTGAATGAACTTATTAACGTTTGATTTTGGTGGTAGAAGTGTGAAGTATAGCTTATGGACTGAAAATAAACTGCTCGATACCCACAGCTTCTCGACACCCGAGACATGGGCTGAAATGCAAGAAGAACTGCTTAAAATAAAGGCTTGCTTTGAAAAGGATTACACTTTAGATGGTGCAGCTTTCAGCACACCAGGCTGTGTAGACCAAGAAAATGATGTCATCGGAGGCAACTCTGCAATTAGCTTTCTTCACGAACTCTCCATGAGAAAAGAGCTTTCGGAACTCCTGGGTTTACCTGTCACCCTTGAAAATGATGCCAATTGTGCCGCTTTAGCCGAAGTTTGGTCCGGTGCTGCAACAGGTGCTAAAAATGTGTTATTTGTTGTGGTCGGAACAGGTGTCGGCGGTGCTATTGTTTCAGAAGGAAGAATTAACCCAGGTACGCACTTTTATGGTGGTGAATTTGGCTCTATGTTCTTAAACATCGACGGTCTCCCTCGTCGACAAAACTTGAGCGGTTTAGGAACTGCAGTTTGTATGGCAGAGCGTTATTGCGACCGGCTTGGTGTCCCTCATCTTACCTACACAGGTCTCGACGTTTTTGAAAAAGCTAAACAAGGCGATACCATTGCCCAAGAAGAAGTTGAAACCTTTCACAAATATTTAAGCATCGGGTTATTTAACTTGCAAGTCAGTTTCGATCCTGAAATGATCATTATCGGTGGCGGGATTTCAGCTAATCAAGAAATTATCTCAACCCTTGAATCACGGGTTAACGACTTACTCGCACAATCAGGTCTCAATGACTTTAAAGCAAAAATTTTGCCATGCCAGTATAAAAATGATGCTAACTTGTTAGGCGCTGTCAAAAACTTTTATGATAAAGTAAAAAGTTAGTCCCATAACATGGATACAAACGAGGTGATCACATGAAGTTATATCACGGAAGTAACATGGCTGTGAAAAATCCTAGGATTTTAACAGCACTTCACACATCAGATTTTGGAACAGGATTTTATACAACGTCTAGCTTTGCACAAGCAAAGCGATGGTCAAAAATTAAAACACGTCGTAGAAGAAAAGGGAGTTGAGTCTCTTGAAGTTTGATCAAACAAGAATGTTGATTCGGCTTGATAAAGAGCTGACTAAACTCATCATGACCTCACGCAACATTTCTGAACTAGAAGCGCTTGAAATTTTTTTAAATTCTGAAACATATCAAATGATTCTTGATCCCGAACTTAGAATGTGGGAGTTTGCACCTCTTGCCATTTTTGATATGTGGGAAAATGAAATTGCCAATGGAGACCCGAGAGAATCCCTTTATATCCGAGGTGATGAAATTGGATAAAGAATTTGAATTTTTTATCTATTTATTAGAACATTACTCAAAATACAAACATACAACTGCCGATAAAATGCTCCACATTTGGAACACAAGTCTTGTTCACAGTGAAGAACGTTTGACAGACTTTATATTAGCTATGTATTGGTTGTACCATACCCAAGCGCTCGACAATGCTTTTAAAGATATTGATCATTTAATTAAAACCGGAGAACCGTTATATTAGTCTAGCGGCGTGAATCATATTCTATTTTAAATATGTCAACATAGGAGGAACGTAGATAACTCAACCTCTCGGTTTCGTCAAAAGCTCCTTCCTCG